>Ga0265295_1004133_pt1 | contig 19891 bp, 23 predicted proteins | sample Munlansysbiofilm_FD_192503 | JGI IMG/M metagenome (GOLD analysis project Ga0265295, IMG submission 192503) | Leachate microbial communities from a municipal landfill in Southern Ontario, Canada - Methane capture system biofilm | ecosystem: Engineered > Solid waste > Landfill > Unclassified ... | reverse complement strand
GTTCGGCGGAAGCGCTCAGTTCCTCTGAGCCCGAGGCCACGTTGTCGGAGGCCGACTGCACCTCGGTTACGATCTCGCGCAGCTTGGCGACCATGTCGCGCAGGGCCTGGGCCAGGATGCCGAGCTCGTCCTTCTGGTTGACGTCCACCTCGGCGGTGAGGTCCCCCTGGGCGATTTTTCTTGCGAAATCAACCCCTTTGTACACAGGGCCGGTGATGGATTTGGTCAAGAGAAGCCCCAGGGCCAGGGCGATGACCACTCCGGTGACCATGCCGCCGATGGCCATGGTGGTGTCGCGGGAGGCATTGGCGCGTGCCTCGCTCAGGTTGTGGCCACTTTCCTTGACCCCGAGTTCCACGATTTCGACCAGCAGCTTGTCCAACTTGGCCTGCCCGGCTTTTGACTCGACCATGAGCAACTGGCCCATTTCCTGGAAAATTTTCTGGGAGCTTTCCGCTTGGCCCCGGATGGTTCTGAAGTGGGCGAAGACTTCATCCGCGATGGGAAGCAGTTTGATATACTGCTCCTGCGCCTCGTCCCTGCGGCCGGCAGCAAGCGATTCCTTGATGGCATGGATGGTCTGGTGGAAGGCTTGGTGTGGAACGCGCACGGCTTCCATCAATCTGTTCAATTCGGTGTTGCTGGTGGAAAAGGAGGCCGACCACTTCCCGAAAGCGCACGCTTGGTGATCGGTGCCGCCCTCAAAGGATTGGCCCGTGGACATGAGCTTGCCGGTTTCGGTCATGAGCTTGTAGTGGTCTCCGCGATACTGCTGCAATTTCTGCATCAGGTCATCCGGATTCATGATGTCCTGGGCGATGAGGCGTTCGTTCAGTTCCAGCACGCGGTTGTTGGTGCCGGCCAGAGCGGCCAGGGTTTCCTGACAATTTTTCCAGATGGCCTGTGCCTCGGCGGTCTGGGGCAGGGTGGCGTAGATGTCCAGGGACTTCCTGTAGGTGGCCCGGATGGCGGCGATGTTCGCCGCGATCTCCTTGCGATCATTGGGGCTGAGGTTGGTGCTCAGCAGGGTGCGCAGCCCTGTTGTCAGGTCGGAGATGCTGCTTTTCATGCGCAGCAGGTGCTCGACGGTGGGCAGGGACACGGAACCGATGGATTCCATGCCGCGGGTCAGGTTTTTCATGCCGCTGATGGAGATGAGGCCGATGGTCAGGGCGATGATGGCGGTGAGACAAAAGCCGCCGATGAGCTTGGGACCGAGTTTGATGTTTTTCATGGGAATCTCCGGATGAATGAAGTGGAACTTTTTTCGATCTTGTCTCCTTTGTCACAATAAAATATTATATTCAATATGTATTACAAAAATTATTGTTACATACAGAAAAAATATGTTGTAAAAATAATTTATTTATTTTCATGAAAAATTGTATTACATTTTTATTTCATCAAAATAATATAATACAAAAAATCAATTTTATTACGAATTAATTCATATTTCTTTTATTTATTATTTTTTTTGCTTTGTTTTGTATTTTTGTTTTGTGTGAAATTTTTTTATGCGTTTGGTTGATGAATGGATTGAGATCAAAGATGGCGAGTTGATTCAGGCGGGATAGTGAGTAATGATTGTCTTGAATATTGATTCATGCTTGACGGAGGAATGAGCAAAGCCCTGAAAATTTGGCGGGAGCAAGCCCCGCTTGACGCCTTCTGGCTTTGCTTGCGCAGGGAGCCTTAACAGGCCGCCCCAAAACGGCGATCTGCTGCGTCAGCGAAAAAATCCAGACCGCTTATGTATGCGCAATACACTGCGCGCCCTGGATTTTTTCGCTTCCTTGCATCTCACCATTTTTGAACGACCTAAGAATTTTGATTTTTTTAACAGTTAGTTAACGCAATTGGTGAGGTCATGAAGAGAATCGGCATCCTCTTTTTTGCAGTGACGATGGGATATTTGGCGGGTCTTGCCGGGTCTGCCTGGGCGCTTCGCTCTTTCGTGCTCTCGCAGGACTCGGCCCTGTACGGCCAGATGCATCAGGTGAAAGTGGGGGATAAGGAGACGCTTCTTGATGTCGCCCGCGAGTTCGGCCTGGGCTACAACCAGATCGTCGCCGCCAATCCGGGCGTCGATCCCTGGGTGCCGCCCAAGGGTGGACTGGTCAACGTGCCGCGCGCCCTGCTGCTGCCCAAAGACAGGCTTTCGTCCGGAATTGTGGTCAATCTGGCCGAGATGCGGCTTTATTATTTCTTCTCCGACGGTGGGCACGATTATTTTCTCACGGCTCCGACGGGAATCGGCGCGGAAGGGTTTCTTACGGAACTTGGCGTGTACACGGTCAAAAGCAAGACTCCCAATCCGACCTGGGTCGTGCCGGAATCAATCCGGCAGGAGGACCCGAGCCTGCCCGCCTCGGTCCCGCCCGGCCCGGACAATCCCCTTGGCGACTATGCCTTTCGCCTTTCCCATCGGGCCTATGCCATTCACGGCACGAACAAGCCATGGGGCATCGGCAGACGGGTCAGCCATGGCTGCATCCGTCTTTACCCCGAGGACGTGGGCGCGCTCTATCCCATCGTTCCCGTGGGCGCGAAGGTTCAGGTCATATACGAGCCGGTCAAGTACGGTTGGGCAGAAGGGCGGTTCTGGGTGCAGGCGTTCGAGGATTTTGAAAAAAGAAGCAGCGACCCTCTCATGACCATCATGGAGGAGCTTTTGTTCCATCAGGCAACCATGGGCCCCCTGGACATTGATCGCGAGACCCTGGAAAGGGTTCTTCGGGAAAGGACAGGGGTGCCCGTGGTTGTGGCGCGTCCGAGAGAAAAGTAGCCGAGGGCTATTTCTTCAAGGACTTGTCAAAGATGCGCTCGGCCTTCTGGGCGGCGGCTTCGGCGCGCTCGGCTGCCATTTCGGCCCTGGTGGCGGATTGCTCCGCGCCTGCGGCCGCGCTTTCCAGGCGCGGTCCCATGGCTTCGAGCCTGCTTGCGGCCGCATCGGCCCGGTCTGCGGAAGCCTGAGCTTCGGCGGCGGCCTGTCTGGTGCTCTCAAGCAGGGTGCGGTCCTCCTTGCTTAAGGACGCGCAACCGGCAAGGCCGATGGTTGCCGCGAGGCAAACCGCCATGGACAGGTTTCGATACATTTTTTTCGTGAACATCGCACATCCTCCTTGTTTTTAAAGGCAGTTGCAGTGAGAAAATTTATTGCAAGAATAACGCGTATTCAGCGTTCAAGTCAATTGACCATATTTTTGGTTGTGGTTCTTGTGTTCGCGGCACAGGCGCAGTCCGCTGGCGACAGGTGTCTGGTCGTGGACAAAGGCACGCGGCAAGTGTCCGTATTCGAGCACGGCAAACGGCTGGCCTCGTATCCGGTTTCCTTTGGCTTCGATCCGGTTTCGGATAAGCGCAAGGCCTTTGACTGCGCCACTCCCGAAGGCCTGTACTTCGTGTCGTACAAAAAGGATGTGACCCGTTTTTACCGCACTTTAGGCCTGTCGTACCCCGGTCTGGTCGATGCCGAAAAGGCCTTGGCCAGAGGCCTGATTTCGATTTCCGAATATAAGAAAATCCGCGATGCGGCTGGCAAATCCCGGCCCGGACCGTGCAATACGGGCCTTGGCTGCGGCATTGCCATTCATGGTGGTAGCGTGTTCCGGCAGTTTGGCGAATATAGGGAGCGGGACTGGACCGAGGGGTGCATCGCGCTGGACAACCCGGACATGGAAAAGCTCTTTGCCTTTTCCAGGACTGGGGACCCGGTGGTTATTTTCAACAGTGAGGCGAACCTGTTCGCTCTGGCCCGGCCTTTCAGCCTGGCCACGGATTTTTCCGCCGACGGCCTGCCGCAGTGTCCGCAAGGGGTTTGTGTGTCCGAGGCCAGGTTCATGACCTCCCTGGGGACTACGGTGGTGCGCATCTCGGAAGGGTCGCTCTGGTCGGTCCATGCCACGGTGTACGCGCCGGGAGATGAAGGCCACGTCCTCTTGATCCTGTTTGACCGCAACGCCGATGGCCGCATGTCCTTTCAGGACAGCGCCAGCGGCCCCCTGGCCGAGGGGCGCCCGCTTCAAGCAACCTACGCCATGCTCAGGCAGGCCGTGGCCGACGCCCTATCCGGAGGCACATGCCAAGCGCCATGACGCCTGACGCCGCCGATTGCCGTCGTTCCGGCCCCAGCAGCCATCAGCCCCATGTCGCGCCCAGGGTGTTTGACGCTCTTGGCCTTGGGCCAGGCGGGGTATTTCTCGATTTGGGTTGCGGGCCGGGCGATTATGCCCTGGATGCGGCTGGGCGGGTTGGGGCAACCGGGGCTGTGCTGGCCCTGGACACTTGGGGCCGCGTCCTGGTCGATCTGCGTGCGGAGGCAGCGCGCCGGGGGCTTGCCTCCCTTTTGCCCATGCGCGCGGATATCACCCTCTGTCTGCCCGTGGCCGATCGCAGTATTGATGCCTGTCTGTTGGCCATGGTTCTGCACATGCCTGGCAGGGTGGCGCAACTGGGCCTCATGCTGGACGAAGTCCGGCGCGTGCTCAAGCCTGGCGGCAGGCTTGGCGTGCTGGAACACGCCGGATACGACCAACTTCCCCCAACCCACCCGGCCCGCCGCCTCACCCCTGACTGGCTCACGGCCCTGGCCGAAAGTCGCGGTCTGGTCCGCTACGACTTGCTGGAACTTGATCGGATGTGGCTTGCCGTCTTTGCCGATGGCGCGTTTATGTACGGATAGTAAATGGAGTCGGGCTATTTCAGGCTGCCGGGCAGGCTTTGCACGAAATCTCGGATTTCGTCCCGTACCCGGCGGTAGACGGCCAGGATTTCATCTTCGTCCGTCATCCCGGAACAGATGCTCGGCGGATCGTCAAAGCCTTGGTGCATCCTCAAGACCTGGCCGGGGAAAAACGGGCAGGTTTCGTTTGCATGTCCGCACAAGGTGATTACAGCATCGAAATCAAGGCCCGGCAAGTCGTCCAGGGTTTTGGACGTATGCCCGTCCATGTCCACCCCGGCCTCCTGCATGACGCGCATGGCGTAGGGATTCAGGCCATGGCGCTCGATCCCGGCAGAAAAAGCGGCGAATTCGCCATTCTTGAGATGCCTGGCCCAGCCTTCAGCCATCTGGCTGCGACAGGAATTGCCTGTGCACAAGAAGAGAATGTTCATGTGTTCCTGCCTGTGTTGCGAACGTACCAGGAATCCCCGAGCTTTTTCTCGTTGCGGGACCAGGCGATAAATTCCTTAATGGCGTTTTTGATGCTGTCGCGAATGGACCGGGTCTGTCGCAGCTGTTCCCCATGATCTCCCGCAAGATCCCCAGGGTCCGGGAAAGGCAGGTGCAGCCGGTGGGTCATGCCGGGATAGATGGGGCAGTTGCTTTCCTGCGAGTCGTCGCAGACCGTGATGACGTGGGTGAAGACCCGTCCTTTCTTGAACAGGTCGAATACGGATTGCGTGCCCTTGGCTGACAGGTCGATGCCTTCCTCCCGCATGGCCTCGACCACCAGCGGGTTGATGGTTGTAGGCGTAAAGCCGGCGCTCTCGACTTCAAAGTCCGGGCCGCCGAGCTGTTTTAAGAATGCCTCGGCCATTTGGCTGCGGGCGCTGTTGTGGATGCAGACGAAAAGGACTTTGTGCATTGCAAGACCTCAGGCTTATGGTTTGACCCGCACGTGACAGACGCCCTGCAGGGTGGCCACGGCGTGGGGGAAGTATTTTTCCTTGAAGCGCAGGGCCACGCCGACCAGGCCGATGAGTACCGGCACTTCCACCAGGGGGCCGATGACGGCGGCAAAGGCCTGGCCGGAGTTGATGCCGAAGACGGCGATGGCCACGGCGATGGCCAGTTCGAAGTTGTTGGAGGCGGCCGTGAAGCTAAGCGTCGTGGACTGCTCGTAGGTAGCCCCGGCCTTGGCCGAGAGGTAGAAGGAGACCAGAAACATGATCAGAAAATAAATGGTCAGGGGGATGGCCACCCGGAGCACGTCCATGGGCAGTTGCACGATGTGCTCACCCTTGAGGGAGAACATGACCAGGATGGTGAAGAGCAGAAAAATGAGCGTGAAGGGGCTGATCCTGGGGATGAAGACCTTTTCGTACCAGTCCTTGCCCTTGGTTTTCAGGCCCACGAAGCGGGTGATCATACCGCCCAGGAAGGGGATGCCTAGATAAATGAAGACGCTTTCGGCGATCTGGCCCATGGAGATGTCCACCTCCATGCCCGTAAGCCCGAACCATCCCGGCAGAACCGTGATGAAGACCCAGGCGTAGACCGGGAAGAAGAGCACCTGAAAGATGGAGTTGAAGGCCACCAGCCCTGCGCAATACTCGGTGTCGCCCTTGGCCAGGTCGTTCCAGACGATGACCATCGCGATGCAGCGGGCGAGGCCAATGAGAATCAGGCCGACCATGTATTCCGGATGGCCGGACAAAAAGGCGATGGCCAGCAGGAACATGAGGATGGGACCGATGATCCAGTTCTGGACCAGTGACAGGGCCAAAACCTTTCCGTTGCGGAAGACGTGGCCGAGTTCTTCGTACTTCACCTTGGCCAGGGGCGGGTACATCATGAGGATGAGGCCGATGGCGATGGGGATGTTGGTGGTTCCGACCTGGAATGCATTGATGACGTTTTTGACCCCAGGGGCGAGGTAGCCCGTACCAACGCCGATAAACATCGCCAGGAATATCCACAGGGTCAGGTAGCGGTCCAGGAAGGACAGTTTGCGGATGACGGATTCGGTCATGAATTCCTCTTTATGATGTTTTAGTCACAGGAATGTGACGGTTTGGCGGCCAGATAGGCAAAATAGCGGCGGTCGTCTTCCTGGCAAATGCCATGGAGGGGCAGCTCTTCCTTGAGGATGTTTCCCATGCGGGTCTGCAGGGACGGAGCGTTTTCAAGGAGGATATAGTGCATCCACTTTCCGCTACGGCGGGCTTTGACCCAGCCTGCGTTCTTGAGGGATGACAAATGCCTGGAGACCGTCGACTGCGGTATTTGCAGGGCTTCCGTCAGGTCGCAAACGCAGAGTTCCCCGTGGCGGAGGAGGCTGACGATGCGCAGACGGGTAGGCTCGGACAGGGCTTTGATAATTTCTGAGGTGCGTTCCATGAGGTGTAATATATCCGGATATGCGAATATGTCAATACAAAAGAGTCTGCCGGGAAGACCAGATCGTCCTTGAGTCGATGGATGTTCAGGCGGGCAGAAAAGGGCGGATCACGAAATAGATGCCCATGAGTCCGATGAGAATTCCGGCCAGGCGGCGGAAAGCCGTGCCGCCGCGTTGCCAGGAGGCGTTGGCCATGAGGAGCCGGACCAGGGCCGTGGAACTGCCTGCGATGACGATGGGGATGCAGTGCCCCAGGCCAAAGAGAACGATGAGCAGGATGCCGGTGGCGATTTTTTCCTGTACCGTGATGATGGCCAGGATGGGGGCGATGAAGCCGAAGGTGCAGGAGCCCGAAAGAACCCCGTAGGCAAGGCCGAGCACGAAGGCCCCGCCCATGCCGCGCAGCTTGAAGCGTCCCATGAGGTTGCCGCCCATGGAGCACTTGGCCACGCCGAGCATGTCCATGGATACCCACAATAGAATGAGCCCGACAACGATGGTCCAATACGGACCTACGTCGCCAAGCATCCTGCCAAGCATGGCGCAGATCACGCCGATGGCGGCGATGGTCAGGAAAAGGCCGGTGGTGAAGAGACCGGCGTAGAGCGCGGCCTGCCGTCCTTCCACCATTTTGTCCTGACCGGCCACGTAACCGACGATGAGCGGGATGGAGGCCAGGTGGCAGGGGCTGAAGAGCACGCTGACCACGCCCCACAAAAAACAGCCCAGGGCCGCCAGGCCCACGCCGGACCCCATCCACTGGTGGATAAGGATCAGGAACTGGTCCATTATTCTACCCCGAGCTTGGTCAGAACCTTGATGATTTCCTCTTTGGAGAAGTAGCCTTCGTGGCGCATGAATTCCTTGCCGTCCTTGTCATAGAAAATCTGGGTCGGAATGGCGCGAATGCCGTATTTCGGAGTCTCGTCAGGGTTTTTCCAGACGTCGATGAAGACGATGGCGGCCCGGCCTTCGTATTCCTCGGACAGGGACTCGATGACCGGGATCATCATTTTGCAGGGGATGCAGGCCTTGGCTCCGATATCGACCATGGTGACCATGCCCCTGATGGGTACTTCCTGCGGGTCCCCGGAAATGAGTGGAGACGGCGCGGCCAGGGCATGGGAAGTTGCGGTCAGAAAAAACAGGGCAAGAAGAAGGCGAAAGATTTTCATGAAAACCTCGAAAAAGGGTTGCTCATTGGTTGATTTGAAGAATTGCCATTCAGGTCCGGTTCGGCGCAATTAGCCCAAAGAACCCAGACAGATGCCTTGAACCAACAGAAATATGACATTCGCGCGGGGTGCGACGGTTGTTCCGGCCAGGGGCCGACGACTGTCTGACGGAGGCAGGCATCGTTTGTTGAATCGCCCAGGGCCACCTGAAAATTGGTGTCCGTTCAGCAGGGGCGGCGATTCAATTCTACGAGGCCGGAGAAGGAGTTTTGGCGGTCCCTGGCCGGGACAACCGCCGCACTCCGCTTCTACCAAGGGTCTTATGCAGTCAGCCAGGCCATGACATCGGCCTTCTTGGGCACCTTGCCCATGACCTTGACCGTGCCGTCCACGGCCACGGCCGGGGTGGTGAACACTCCGAATTTTGAGATCTCGGTGAAGTCGGTCACTTTTTCAAGGCTGGCTTCCACGCCGGTTTCGGCAATGGCGGCCTCGACGATTTTGTAGGTTTCGGTACACTTGGGGCACCCAGGACCCATGACGTGAACTTTTTTCATGACAGCTCCATAAACGGTTGAAGTTTTGATTGGCCTGTCGGCCAAGAATTAGCCCATCTGATTGCCCTTAAAAATTTAAACAGAAATATGGCATTCGCGCGGGGTGTGGTGGTTGTCCCGGCCAGGGGCCGACGACTGTCTGACTGAGCCAGACATCGTTTGTTGAATCGCCGCGGGTCGCCTGAAAATCGGTGCGAGTCCGGCAGGGGCGGCGATTCAATTCTACGAGGCCGGCGAAGGAGTTTCGGCGGTTCCTGGCCGGGACAACCACCACACCCCGCTTCCAGATTTGCAGGCCGTTTTTCAACGGCCTGTCAGCCTGTCCCGGGCGGTGAGCACCGAGTCCAGGCAGTGAAAGAAATTCAGCACGCAGGGCACGCGCAGACGGTAGTAGACCTGCTTGCCGCGTTTCTCGTCGTCGACGATCCCCACATCTTTGAGCAGCGAAAGATGCTTGGAAACCGTGGACAGGTCGCAGTCCGCCAGATCGCGTAACTCGCAGACGCAGCGTTCGCCGCGCGACAGCTCTTCGATCATCATGAGCCGGGTCGGGTGGGCCAGGGCCTTCATGACCTTGGCTCTGGTTTTGAAGTCTTCCCTGGAGGGACGAAAATGCATGAGCATGGTTTTCCTCTGATTTTTACTTGGCAATATTGCCAAGCGTTTCCAGCGTCAATTCTTTTCCGTGTAATTTCGTCAGAAATAGCCAACAAAAATTTCTGGCTCATCAAGTTCATGTATTGACGAGACGAGTAAGTTTGCATATTTGGCCATTTGTGCAAACGAAGGGGCGAACATGAAATCTGAAGACAAGAAATTTTATGAGGCCAAGGCCGCGGTCCTCAAAGCCTTGGCTCATCCGACCAGATTGTGGATGGTCGAGCAGCTTGAGGTTGGCGAAAAATGCGTGTGCGAGTTCGCAGAGCTCATCGACGCGGATTTTTCCACTGTTTCCAAGCACCTGACCGTGCTCAAGCAGGCCGGTATCGTGCAGGACGAGAAAAGGGGCAAGCAGGTGTATTACAGCCTCAAGGTGCCGTGTGTCCTCAATTTCATGCATTGCGTGGAGGCCGTGCTGTCCGCACGTGCCCTGGAACATCTTACTATGACTGGCCTCTCGGACCGGCCAAATATCAAGTAGGGGTTTGACATGAACTGGAAACAAGAGTGGAAGCCGCTGGCTCTTATCGTTACCGTATTCCTGGCCTGTTTTTATCTGCCCGTGGGTTTGCCGCGTTTTGACAATGCCATTCTCGAAGCGTTTCACCTCGTCAAATGGTACGCCCAGGAACACGTGCTGCTGTGCCTGATCCCGGCATTTTTTATCGCCGGCGCCATCTCTGTCTTCGTCAGCCAGGGCGCGGTGATGAAGTATCTGGGGGCCAAGGCCAATAAAGTTCTGGCCTACGGCGTGGCCGCCGTTTCGGGCACCATTCTGGCCGTGTGTTCCTGCACGGTGCTGCCTCTTTTCGCCGGTATCTACCGCATGGGCGCGGGCCTTGGTCCGGCCTGCGCGTTCCTGTATTCGGGTCCGGCCATCAACGTGCTGGCCATCGTCATGACGGCCCGCATTTTGGGGCCTGAAATGGGCATCGCCCGCGCCGTGGGAGCCATCCTTTTCAGCGTTGTCATCGGCCTTTTGATGCACTTTTTCTTCCGCAAGGAGGAGGCCGAGCGGCAGGTCATGCAGATGGCGCAGATAGAGGAGGAAGTGAAGCGCCCCCTGTGGCAGAATGCCCTTTATTTCGCCTCCATGGTCGCCATTTTGGTCTTCGCCAACTGGGGCGCGCCTCAGACCGATTCCGGGCTGTGGGCCGCGATTTTCAATGCCAAATGGATATTGACCTCGATCTTTTCCGTGGCTCTGGGCGTCATGCTTGTGGCCTGGTTTGGCGTTAAGGCCTGGAAGGTCGGCGTTGCGGCCGTTCCCGTGGTCCTGCTCGCGCTCGTTTTTCCCGAGCAGCCTCTGCTGGCCTTCACTGTCGGCGTCATCGGCCTGTCAGTTTTCACCAGCACCGATGAGGGCGAGGTCGGGGACTGGTTCTCCTCGTCCTGGGGTTTTGCCAAGCAGATCCTGCCGCTCCTCTTGTTTGGCGTGCTTGTTGCCGGGGCGCTATTGGGCCGGGTCGGCAACGAAGGCCTCATCCCCTCGGAGTGGGTGGCCGGGGCCGTGGGCGGCAATTCGCTTTGGGCCAACTTTTTCGCCTCTTTCGCCGGGGCCTTCATGTATTTTGCCACCCTGACCGAGGTGCCCATCCTGCAAGGGCTCATCGGTGCAGGCATGGGCAAGGGCCCGGCCCTGGCCCTGCTCCTGGCCGGCCCGGCCCTCAGCCTGCCGAACATGCTCGTTATCAACAGCATCATGGGCGTGAAGAAAACCGTGGTATTCGTCAGTCTGGTTATTGTCATGGCCACGGTTTCGGGTCTGTTTTACGGGTCGGTCTGGGGCTGATGCCCCAATTTTTGAAATCAGGAGGATGAATGAAGTTTCAGATTATGGGTACATCGTGTCTTAACTGCTTGTTTTTTATTCATCTAAATCGCATTGTTTTTTTTGTGAATTAATATCCACCTCAAGGAGGGATTCATGACCGCGTTCGATGAAGTTCTAAAAGATATGACTTTTGATTTTTTTGGCAGCGGCGAGCATAAAATTGAAATGGAACCTTTGTTTGCCAACAAGGACGGGATGCTTCTGGATATCCGTTCCAAAGAAGAGCAGGAATCTCTTGAGATCAAGCTCCAGCATCACATTCCTGTGTTATGGATTCCCATCGACGAAATACCGGATAGGTATGCGGAGATTCCCCGTGATAAAACTATCGGTATCTTTTGCGCGGCTGGGACACGGTCGGCGATTGTCTATGCCTATCTTTTGACCAAAGGATTCGAGCGTGTCCGCATCGCGCCAAGTAGTTATGATGCGCTGACGAAATTGGTAGTGCCGGGAAAGCTCTACAAGACCATATCTGAACGTAGAGTTGCTCAAAGCAAGAGATAGTCATGCTGCACACCGCGATGGTGGTTCTGGGCATTTTTGTGCTCACGGTCGTCATGATCATGAGCGGACGCGGCGGCGGGAATTTTTACGTCATCGCTCTGGTGCTGTCTGGAGTTCCGGTTCACACCGCCTCGACGACGAGCCAATTCATCCTGCTGACCAGCGCCCTGGCCGGAGCATTCATTTACGGCAAGGCCAAGACCATGTCCTGGCCGCTGGTCGCATTCTTTGGCGGCCTCAATTCCCTGATGGCTTTTGTGGGCGGGTTTCAGGCCCATCTTTACAGTGGCACGTCACTCAAGATCGTCCTGTCTGTCGCCCTTGCCATTGCTGGCGTGGCGATGCTGCTTCCGGAAAAAAAAGTCGTCAGGACAGCGACGGCCAGGCCAGGGTACTGGACCATCCATGAAGGCGAGGATACCTATGTCGTCAACCTTTGGCTGGCCGCCCCCATGACGCTGGTGACAGGCTTTTTTTCCGGAATGGTAGGCATTTCTGGCGGCGCGTTTCTCGTGCCGCTCATGGTTGTAGGCTGCGGGGTGCCCACCCGCACCGCGGTCGGGACCGCGACAGCCATGCTCGCGGCAACGGCCTTCACGGGCTTGGCGGGCAACGCCCTGCACGGAGGTTTCGATCCCGCGTTGGCCATACCGTGCGGAATCGTGGCCATTTTAGGAGGAGTGATTGGCGGCAGGCTTGCGCTCAAAACAAAATCCAAAAAACTGAAAACGTTATCCGGCGTTATTACGATACTTGCAGCGTTTATCATGATGCTGAACGCATTTGGAGGTCAGTGACAAGAGATTCTCATCTAGTAAAATGTATCTGATCTTATGAAACGATTGCTTGTATTAAATTTGTGCTCAACAACAATATGTTATGATCAATTCAAACCGGAAATCATCAAGACAGGAGACGACATGGAAGAGTATCTGCGCAGCATGACCATGAAAGACATCGGCTCAAGCCTCATTTCGGCTGACAAGTTTGTGAGCCTGTTCAACGAGGGAGAAACAGTTCTCCTTGATATCCGCTTTCCTTTTGAGACACGCCTGTGGGGCATGTCGTTTGCCGTTGCAATCCCCCTGAACGAACTTCCCGATCGTTTGGCTGAATTGCCTCGGGATAAAACGATTGTCTGTGCATGTCCGCTTGACGTCCGGTCCAATATCGCTTGCCAGTTTCTTCGCCAGCAGGGTTTTGCGGCCAAGATTCTTGTCGGCGGCCTGCTTGCCCTGGCAGACAGGTTGCGGGGCGGCGCGGCCAACGATCTTAAGCTTGATCGTGTATGACCCTTTACGTCGCCAGTTTTTTCGTCACGCTTTTCTTCTCGGCTCTTTTCGCCACAGGCGGAATGGGTTCTTCGGTTGTGCTCATTCCGATCCTGGGGTTTCTTGGCGTTGATTTCAATCTGGCCAAGGCCGTTGGCTTGTTCATCAACACCATGACGACCTCCACCGCCAGTTTCTTGAATTGGCGGCGACAGTTGCTCGATTTTTCCACCATCACGCCATTTATCATCGCATCGGTATGCTGCGCGCCAATCGGAACCTATTGCGCCAGCATCTGGAATGTGCATTATATCAAGCTGTTTTTCGTGATATTTCTGTTCATTTCCGCGGCCAAGATGTTTTTCAGAGGTAGGCCAGCGCACGAGGAAAGCGTGAAATGCAAATGGGCCATGTTTCCGCTTGGCCTCGGTGTCGGCTTTTTGGCCGGTCTGCTGGGCATTGGCGGCGGCGCGCTCATTATTCCGACCCTGTTCGCCATGGGATTTTCGCCCAGACAAATTGCCATCAACGCCAGTTTCATGATTCCTTTCTCGACGATGTCCGCCTTTTTGAGTTACGCAGGACTCATCACCATTGACTGGACGCTCATCGGCGTGACAACCATCGGAGGCATGTCCGGAGGATTCATCGGCAACCGGATCATGCACGCAAAACTTCAGAACGCCGATATCAAAAATGTATTGTGTCTTGTGTTGTGTCTGGTCGGCTTCAAAATGCTGTACGACATACTGGCGGTATAACATGACCCTGCAAAAAGAAGTGCTCGCGACGTATGACTCCCTGCTTACCGGAGACATTCTTTTCGAGCGCAGCATCACTCCCATGGTCATCGTCGATAGCCTGCGCATAATGGTCAAAGCGAACATCCGCTTCTGCAATTTGTTCGGCTATGCGCGAACCGAGATTCTTGGACAGTCAACAGCCCTTTTAACTCCATCCCTGAAACACTTCGAAAGCTATAAGCAAAGCTTCGAGCGAACACGCGACGGCTCCTTGCAGAGCAGTGACCTGCTTTACAAGAAAAAAGACGGCGAGCTTTTCTGGGTCAAGCTGACTGGTATTCCCATTGTGACTGACGCACAGCAATTTGTGCTGTGGTCATTCGACGATATAACACAAGAAGTACATGATCGTGAGGAGATCAAGGCTCGTTATCGGGAGCTTGAAATCATTTTCGAGAAGGTTCGTGCGGGACTTGTGTTTGTTGTTGAAGGGGTGATCAATCGAGTCAACCAGTCTTTTTTGAGAATGCTCAATGAAAAGCACGAAAATGTTGTAGGTCGCAATGTCACGGTTTTTTTGGATTGCTTTGAGAAATGCAAGACAGAGGGAACAAAAAAGATTGTTCGTTTTCGCAATCGTGATGGCCACGTAACGATTGTCGAGCGGGAGATACTCCCCATTACAAAGAACAGCCATATCATTGTATTTATAGACATCACCGAGCATGTTCAGGAGAAGGAGGTGTTGACGAAGAAATCTCAAATCGACGGTTTGACCGGAATTTTCAATCGCAACACGTTTGTCCAATTTTCCCAAGAGATGCTCCTCGACCCTGCGCACGAGTATGCGTCTTTCATGCTTTTCGACATAGATCATTTCAAGGAGATCAACGATACCCATGGCCATGACATTGGTGATGAGGTGCTGATCGAGCTTGTGTGCCTGATCCAGCAACTGCTCCGGCGGGAGGAGATTTTTGGTCGTTTCGGAGGCGAGGAGTTTGGTGTTCTTTTTCCCGTTGCCCAGAATCAGGCCACGGTCATAGCGCAGCGGCTTTTGGAGGCCATTCGCCAGCACAGGTTTACCCGCAAAAAACTCGCCGTGACCGTCAGCATGGGGCTGGTGGACAATACGTTCTCCAATGTTTTCGAGACCATGTACAAGGAAGCCGACCGCTTGCTGTATCTGGCCAAGAACAGCGGACGCGACCGACTGGAGTGCTCCGCGTCCCGCTAGCTGACTCAAAAATTCAAGTGAGATTTTACATGTTTTTATGGAATGCCAACCCCATCGCCGTGGCCATCGGCCCCCTGTCCATCCACTGGTACGGACTGCTTTTTGCCGCCGCCTTCCTTGTCGGCATGCAGATCATGGGCCGCATGTTCGCGCGTGAAGGGCGGGATAAGAACGATTTGGACTCCCTGCTCGGGTTCGTGGTCATCGGCGCCCTTGTCGGCGCCAGGCTTGGGCACTGCCTGCTCTACGATCCGGTCTACTATCTGGCCAATCCCCTCGACATCCTGAAGATCTGGGAAGGTGGGCTGGCCAGCCACGGCGGGGTGATCGGGATTCTGGTTGCTGTTGGGCTGTTCGCCCGTGGCAGAGGCATTTCGTTCTGGTGGCTGCTGGACCGCATCGCCGTGCCCGCCGCATTGGGCGGAGCATTCATCCGTATGGGCAATTTCATGAATTCCGAAATTGTGGGCATGCCGACCATCGCTTCCTGGGCCGTGATATTTGCCCGGGTGGACGACCTGCCGCGTCATCCCGTGCAGCTTTACGAGGCGGCGGCCTACCTTGTGATTTTCGCTCTTCTTTATGCGGCCTGGCGCGCGGATGGCCTGCGTGGTCGCCGGGGCCTGCTTTCCGGCATGTTTCTGGCGCTGGTTTTCACCGCCCGCTTCGCGCTTGAATTTTTCAAGACGCCGCAGGCAGCCTATGAAGCTGGTTCTTTCCTGACGGTGGGGCAGTGGCTCAGCGTTCCGTGCGTTCTGGCCGGGCTCTGGCTTGTGGCCAGGGCAGGCGCGGGCCGGGGCAACGGCCGGTAAAGAGTCGCGCCAGGGTTTTGGGCGCACGGGATTTGCGGGCTGATGAGGCGGCGTAAGTTTTCGCTCACTCGTCCTGCGCTGCCACAGACGTTTGGCCCATGCGAAAGGTGCCGAGCAGGCCTTCTTCAAAGGCATGGCCGCGCAGAGTTCGCTTCAATGCCTCGATTTCTTCGGGCAGGTATCGTCCGTACATTTTGACGGGTATTTCCGGGATGCGGACCGTGGGCGAGGTGGCCAGGGTGAGCATGTATTCGATCAGATATCCCGCGTTCTGCGCCAAGGGACCGGAATACGCCTGCCTCTGGCGCAGCCGCAGCACGCGCAGTTCATGGATGGAGCGGCCGAATTCCGCCTCCATCAGTTCCTCCGGGGTGGTCAGGATAAGTTCGATTCTGACGCAGTTTTCTCCCATCATCACGTAGTTCCCAATGTCGCGCTGAATGTTCTCGGGCTTCAAGCCGCGCTTTTTGGCCAGGCTCCAGTCCATGCCGCCAAGACGCGCGGTCAGCCTATCCGTGGGCGTCAGGTCAAGGTCCAGCAGCAGGTTGACGGCGTTGTAGTTGCCGCTGTGCTTCTGGATTTCCACCACCCGCACTCCCGTTTCTCCGTCCAGCATGGCCGGGACACGGTCCAAAGTCTCTTGCGGGGCGATAATTTTGAAGCCGAGGATGTCGTTTATGGTCAGGGCCGTGCTTTCGATGTGGATGGTCTTGTCCTTGAAGCTGTGGGCCACAGCTTCCTCGGCCTGGACAAAGTCGCTTTGCATGGCCTCTTCCGAACTGACGAATGCGTCCAGGGGCACCCCGGCCTGCGCAGCCCGCAGTTCTGCGAGACGCCGCGCCTTGGCCTGGATTTCCTTGAAGAGCGCCTCCACTAGGCGAAAAGACACTTTTTCCGCGACGCGGGCCATGCGTTTGATGCGCCCGAGCGCCAGCAGGCAGGACGCATCATCGGTGATGACCAGGGCGTCTATGGGCAGGAAGGGAAAAAAATATGTGGGGTTGTCGTGAAAGCTTTTTGCCAGTTCCTCCATGCGAGAGGTGCCAGGACAGAGATGTTTGATGACGGCTTCGCGCAGTTCATGCTTGGTGCGGACCCGGCGCGTACTTAAGGGAGCGTTGCGGAATTTGCCCAGCAAACGCAGGACGCGTTCGATGGCCAGCGCTGAAATGGCGCTTTCATAGACAAATATCCGGGTCAGGGTTTCCCCGTCTTCAGGGTGGAAGTCGTCGTTCATCCAGCGCATGGTCAGGTCGAAGAGTTCGTCCCGATGGGTCATGGCGGTCAGATACATAGAGTCTCCTGTTCCTGGCGTCCGGCGGCATCGGCCTCGCGTATCGTTTTTCATTGTGTACTCCACGGCGAGGAGCCTGTCGAACGGCTTGCCGCGTCGGGTGACTGGCAGATGGGATATTTGTTGAACTTGACGCATCCAACTATGGTGCGTCGAAGGCTTCTGAAGATGGGCATCGGTTTTGACCTGCATGGCATCGCATACGAGTTTCTCCGTATATATTTTTGGATAGCTGCTCCAAATCACCTATTCATCGACATGTTGCGGTTTGTTATGGTCGTCTCCAAAAAGAGGGGGCGTCATGGCTGAACCGGTTTGCCCGAAGTGCGGGTTGCGTCTCAAGGTGAAGAAAGGGAAGTTCTGTGCGGACTGCTTGCGGGACGCTTCGGAACGCAGGCTGCTGGCGTTTGCGCTCATCGTGCCCTTTGTGCTGGCGATAGCCGTGGTGGTTACAGGCTTGCCGCTCTGAGAGGGCGGCTGAAGGCAAAACCAATTTCTCCGGATGGGGACGCATTCTTTGGACAGAAAAAAGGCGCCGGGGCCCCAAGCCCTTGCGCCTTTTTTCTATTCCGGCTTGATGCTTGAGCCGGTCCCCGGCACGATTTTGACAAATCGCGTCAGGGCGTCGTCCGCCAATCCTTGCACGATTTGGGCCTCGTCATTCTGGAAGCTTTGTTTCAGGGCGCGCACGTACTGGCCCAGAAGTTCGCGCACCTGGGCTGCATCGTCTTCGTCCAGACCTCGGATGACCACATGCGCGCCGCTTGAGAAGCGGCTCAAGAGGTTTTCCCTGCCGAAGCCCCATTCGGGATACAGGCACTGGTAGATCACCCCGCCGGTCATGCCCGCGCACATCCACGGACCAGGATCACCCAGGACCACGGCCCGACCGCCGGTCATGTATTCGAAGGCGAAGCCTTTCAAATGGGCGCGCGAGGCGATGTTGCCCTGTTCGTCGCGCACGGGCGCGGTGATGCGCCCTCCGAAAACCGCATCGGCTCCGGACATGCGTACGCAGGCCCGCGAGTCGGCCTGGTTCTGGACCATGACTGTTCCCGAGAGCGCGCCATAGGCCAGGGATTTGCCCACGGAACCGTCCACGCGCTGGCCCAGGATGTTGACCCCTTTTAAGATGCAGACCTCGCCCCCGCGTGACCCCTTGGCAATGCCGTCCTGGCCGCCGCCCTCGACCACGGTGCCGATCCCGTCGATATTGAAAGCGCACAGGCCGTTGCCGGGCACCGAGGAGGTCAGCAGCAACTCCACCTTGCCCCGGTCGCCTTCCAAGCGTTCACGGACCATGGCCCCGGCCAGGTACGTGCCCACGGCCCGGTCCACGGAGCGCACGTTCTCTTCCTTGTACTGCACGAAGCCGCATTCCTCATTCAAGGTAGACAGGGCCATGTCGGAGATGAGCCTGGTCAGGTTGTCGAGCGGCCTGCGCACGATGCGCGGCACCGGGCAGTAGGACTTGACCGAGTCCATGGGCGCGGGGATGAGCAGGGCGCTTAAGTCCACCAGATCGCGGCCTCTGGCCTGCACCAGTAAATCCGTGCGTCCGACCAGGCCGGACAGGCTTTTTTCGCCCAGTCCGGCCAGGATGTGGCGGATCTGGTCGCCGAAAGCACGCAGCAGACGGGCCAGGTTCTCGGCCTCGACCTCGCCTTGCAGGGGTTTGAAGAGTTTCAGCCCGCGCTTTGTGGCCTCTTCCACGGAGCGCAGCTGGGTGGAGATGCCGCGCGGACAGACGTCCAGATGGCACTGCTCACAGCTTATGCAGCCAACCCCCATGAGCGCGACAGTGCCGACGCCAACCCGGTCCGCGCCGAGGCAGACCAGCTTGACCACGTCGGCTCCGGAGCGCACCCCGCCGTCGCACCAGATCTCGACCTGATGGCGCAGTCCGGCCTCTACCAGCCCCCGGTGGGCCTGGGTCACGCCGATCTCCACGGGCAAACCGACGTATTTTTTGGCGTGCTCGCGGGCAGCTCCCGTGCCGCCCTCGAAGCCGCTCACATTGACGATGTGCGCACCGGCCTTGGCCACGCCCACGGCGATGGTGGCCACGCCGCTGGTGACCGGGATCTTGACGGAGATGCGCGCAAAGGGGTTCGCGGTTTTGAGTTCCGTGATGATCTGGCAGAGATCCTCAATGGAATAGATGTCGTGATGGTTGGACGGAGAGATGAGGGCGATGCCGGGTTTGCAGTGCCGGGCCTGGGCCACCATGGCCGTGACCTTGGAGCCGGGCAGGTGACCGCCCTCGCCGGGCTTGGCTCCCTGGCCGACCTTGATTTCAAGGTAGCTCGCGGAATTGAGGAGTTCCATGGATACGCCAAAACGTCCCGAGGCGACCTGTTGCCCGCGGTTCTCCCGGTACTTGCCGAGCATGTCCGGTATTTCGCCGCCTTCGCCGTTCATGCAGATGATGTTCACCTTGCGCGCGGCCTCGGCGTAGGCTCGAAACGAGCTTTCACCCTGGGAGCCGAACGACATGGCGCTGATCAGAAGCGGCATGGAGTGAGAGCCGATGGAGATGTCTACATTTTCCAGGGGCAGGGGGGCAGCGTCGCGCGAGGTGATGTCCAGCAGGTGGCGCAGTCCGACCGAAATGTCCCGGTCCACCTCGGCCAGGGCTTCGGCCATCTGCAGGTAGCCGGTCTTGCCCACGGCCACGGAACGCAGGATCTTGCCGACCTTGGCGTTGCGCTTGGGATCGGACTGCAGCTTGCGCTCC
>Ga0265295_1004132_pt1 | contig 19900 bp, 31 predicted proteins | sample Munlansysbiofilm_FD_192503 | JGI IMG/M metagenome (GOLD analysis project Ga0265295, IMG submission 192503) | Leachate microbial communities from a municipal landfill in Southern Ontario, Canada - Methane capture system biofilm | ecosystem: Engineered > Solid waste > Landfill > Unclassified ... | reverse complement strand
GCATGCCAGCCCAAAACCTCTTTGGCATAGCCGGGATCGGCAAAGCACTCGGCGATATCGCCGCTTCTTCTGGGTGCTATTTTGTAGGGGACTTTTTTTCCCGAAGCTTTTTCAAACGCCGCTACCGCCTCTAAGACCGAATACCCTTTTCCCGTTCCGAGATTCACGATCAGCAACTCATCGAGTGTATCGAGTTTTTCCAACGCTTTGATGTGCCCTAGCGAGAGATCGACGACGTGGATATAATCACGTACCCCCGTGCCGTCTTTGGTCGCATAATCGTCTCCGAAAACACTGAGGTATTCCCGTTTCCCCACGGCGGTTTGGGAGATAAACGGCAGGAGATTGTTGGGAATCCCCTCGGGGTCTTCCCCGATAAGACCGCTTTTATGGGCTCCTATGGGATTGAAATAGCGAAGTATCACGATTTTGAAACTTGGATCGCTCGCATAGAGATCGCGCAGGATATACTCTATAAAAAGTTTGGTGCGCCCGTAAGGGTTTGTTGCACTCAGGGGAAAATCCTCTTTGATAGGCGTGGCATGCGGATCGCCGTAAACGGTAGCCGAAGAGCTAAAGACGATTTTTTTGCAACCGTACTCTTGCATCGTCTCTAAAAGCACGAGGGTGCCGTTGATGTTGTTGTCGTAGTATTCTAAAGGTTTGCTTACCGACTCCCCCACCGCTTTGAGACCCGCAAAATGGATCACCGAATCTACCCTGTAGTTTTGAAATATCTCTTGAAGTTTTGTTTTATCGCGTATGTCCCCCTCGATGAACGAAACTTTTTTCGAGGTGATCTGCTCAATACGCTCCAAGCTTTGCCTCGATGCGTTGGAGAGATTATCCAAAACGAGAACCTCGTACCCCGCATTTAAAAGTTCGACGCAGGTATGAGAACCGATATATCCCGCCCCTCCCGTAACTAAAACCATAATCAATCCTTAAAAAAAATAAAACTTATTATAGTTTTTTCTTGTAATGAAAGTGCTTAAAAGAGGGTAGGTTCAAGCGCTTTGATTTTGTAGCTTTTTCTGTGAATCTTGCTGTAGCCGTATTGTTTAATCAGTTCAATATGGCGTTTGGTTCCGTACCCTTTGTGCTTTTGGAGTTCGTATTGCGGGTAATGTTTTGCAAGTGCTACGATATCGCGGTCGTGGGTCACTTTTGCCAAAATAGAAGCGGCGCTTACGGCAGCGATTTTGCCGTCTGCTTGTACCATCGTTTGAAGATTTTTGATCCCAAAAGCGGTATTGCCGTCAAACAGATACTCTTGGGCATCTAGGTTGTGCATAATATCTTCAAGTCCTCTTTTAAGGCATGTAGCGATACCGAGCGTATCGATTTGTTGCGGCGTAAACGTAACAAGGCGGTAGGAGGATTTTTGTACGATCTCCTCAAAAAGAAGTTCCCTCTTTTTTGGCGTGAGTTTTTTGGAATCGTTTAGCCCTGCAATCTCTTCGTGGAGAATACACCCAGCCATCACCAAGTCCCCCGCCAATGGCCCGCGTCCCGCTTCGTCAATGCCGCAAAGTTTTATTGGCATGTGGCATCCCCTTGGGGCAGATAGACCTCAAACAGCGCGCCCCCGTCATAGTTGGAGGCATGGATCTCGCCGCGATGGTCGGTGATGATTTTTTTGGCAACGTTGAGCCCTATCCCCATCCCCCCTTCGGTTTTGTTGCCCGTAAAGGGTTCAAAAATATTGGAGAGAATATTTTCGTCTATCCCCCCGCCGCTGTCTTTAAAACGGATCGCTATGCGGTCGTACTCTTTTTCTATACGTATATCGAGGTAGCGTTTGTCGTAGTTTTCGACGTGCTTGAGAGCATCGAGGGCGTTGTTGATGATGATGACGAATACCTGTTCGATCCTTTGGGGCTGGATCTTTGCGCAGTAGTTGAGTTTCTCTTTTGGCATGCCGATCTCGAAAAGTTCGTTTTGGATAAACACGGGCGCTATATGTTTGGCTTTGTTGTGGGTAAGGGTGAGTGCCGTAATAAGAGATGCATAAATGTTGTGGGGTTTTGGGATTTCGCTTGCCTGCGACGCCATTTCGCGCATCGATTCGACGATGCTTGCAATACGATCGACACCGTCGAAAATGATCTTTGCATCTTCGATAAGGTAGTGTTTTTGCTTGATCGTATCGTCGATATCGTTGATATCCTGCATCATCAGTTCAAGATTGCCGCGAATGTAGGTGAGCGGCGTGTTGATCTCGTGGGTGATCCCCGCGGCGATTTTTCCGATAGTCGAGAATTTTGCTTCCAAAAGATTCTCTTCCTCCCGTTTGCGGCGCAGTTCGATGTTTTTTTCCACCTCTTCTTGTATCCGTTTTTTCAAAAACTGCTCTTGTTGGTAGAGCTTGGTGATATCCTGACGGATGGCGATATATTCGACGATCTCGTCGTTTTCGTCCAAGATGGGAACGATAACCGAAAATTCGTAGTAGGTCTCCCCTTTTTTATTGACGTTTTGAATACGCCCTTTCCATATCTTTTTTTGGCGTATCGTCGCCCAAAGATTTTTATGGACGGCAGGGGGTGTGTCGGGGTGTTTGATGAGACGGTGGGTTTTGCCTAAAAGTTCCTCTTTAGCATAGCCCGTCATTGCACAAAAGGCATCGTTGACGTAGATGATCACCCCGTTTTTGTCGGTTTTAGTCACCGAAGAGCTAACGTCGATGGCGTTTTTGTACTCTTCAAGAAGTTTGTGTTTGTTTTTGAACTTTTTAGCCAGAAGGATTTTGTTGGTATATTTATAAAGTATGATCTCAAGGCGCGCAAGGGAGAGGGGTTTGAACAGATAACCGTCTATGCCTATATCGACCGCCTTTTCGGTGATCTCTTTTTCAAAATGGGAAGTGATAAGGATGATGGGGATATCGATACGGTTTTGTTTGATAATCTCCGACATCTCTAACCCGTCCATCATCGGCATAGTAAGGTCGGTGAGGATCAGGTCGGGTCGGTGGAGGTAGTATTGGCGTAAGCCTTCATCCCCGTTTTGGGCGATGTAAATATTTTTAAAGGAGCGCTCTTGTAAAAAAGCGGTAATCTCCTCGCGCGTTTGGGTGTCATCCTCGACAAAGAGGATCGAGATGTCGTTAAAGAGCATAGAGCTTATTTATTTAAAAGTTCTTTGACTTTTTTCCCCAAGGCATCAAGCGAGGAAAAAGGTTTCATGATGTAGTCGTGCGCTCCGTATCTGTGTGCGTTGAGAACCTTGTCGAGGGTTGAATACGCCGTCATCATCAATATTTTGGCTTGGGGATTTTTCTCCAAGAGTTTAGGGAGCGCTTCGATACCGTTGAGTTGGGGCATCATAATATCAAGAAGAATGATATCGGTCTCTTTGTTCACCGCCGCAATGGCGGTAAGCGGATTTGCATACGTTTTTACGGTGTAATTAGGCTCTCTTGAGAGAAACTTGCTTAGCATGGTGAGGATCTGGTCTTCGTCGTCGATGATGACGATATTGATTTTTTTATTGCTCATGTCGGATTCCTAGTGAAAAAGTTTATTCGCCGCTTCGTGCATGACGATTTTGGTACGCTGTTCTACAAGTTCATCAAGGTATTTAAACACCTCGTGGCTTGCCTCTTCTATTTTGTGGATACGCTCTTCGATAATCTCTTTGGAACAAAGCACTTTATCCCCCGCACACTCTTTTGCCAAGAGGTTTGCCTGTTCGTGTACTATGGCATGCGGTCGGTCGAGTTTCGGGTAGGAAGGCATATTCGCAAAGTTCTCTTTTCCTATGCCGCTGCTATACCATTGCCCGAGACGGCACTCTTTATGGGTCGTGCTTGCAAAGGTGTTTTCCTCTCCGAAGATAAGTGCATACACGTTGTGTTTGTAGATAACGTGGTCGATTTTTGCCAAAGAGGTGAAGATTTTATCGCTGATATATTCCACTTCGTATTTGTTGCGAGCGGAGTTTTTCTCAAACGAATTGATCTTCGCGGCAAGCTCTTCTATTTTCGTTTTCGTGCCGATAACGATATCGTTGACGATGCTTGTGCTTGTTTGGGCTTCGTTTGTTTCTTGGAGCATCGCTTTGACTACCAGCGATATCTCTTTGGTCGCCGTTTGCGTTTTTTCGGCAAGCTTGCGCACTTCGTCCGCTACGACCGCAAAACCGCGTCCGTGTTCCCCTGCGCGCGCCGCTTCGATGGCGGCATTGAGCGCCAAAAGGTTGGTTTGGTCGGCAATATCTTGGATAAGGGTGATCACCGTCGATATCTCCGAACTTCTTTGGTTGAGCGAGTCCATCCCGTGCATGTTGTTTTGCATATGCTCACTGAGCTGATCCATATCTTTGGAAGAACCTTGAATGAGCACGAGCCCCTCGCGAGATTCCTCGGAGATCATATTCGATTCCTCTTTCATAATTTTAAGTTCGTCAAGCATCTGCGAAAAGGTTTTTTGTGTATCGACGAGTGCTTCTTTGATAGAGCGTTGGTGCAGACCCAAAATATCGCTGTCTCTCGTGTCGCGCATATCGGTTTTTATGATGCGGTAGAGGGTCGTGTTGTTTGCGGGATCTTTTTTGGAAACCACTTTGCCGGTACAGTTTTGTACTTCGATGACCGCTTTGTTTTTTTGTAACTCTCTGATGAGTTCGCTCGGTGCTTTTATATTTTGCTCGGCAGCTTCGTTTTGGAAAACGATCGTACCGTCGCTACCTAGCACCACCAACATCTCTTCGTGGGCAAACCGTGCCGCTTCTTTGTAAAAGTCGACCTCTTTTTCAAGTTTTCGTACTTGTTCTTCTAGCCGCGCAATGCGCAACTTATCCTCTTTGTTTTGAAAAAACATAACGGCGACTCCCGAACTTTTAAAAATTTACGTAAATTTTAGCATAGATTTGTTGCTTAAATGACACCAAAATCGATATTTAATCGCCAAGTGCCCAAACATCGAAGGGAACCATCTCCACTTTTGAAAAAGGGTGCGATATTTTTGCTTCCATATTCATTGTTACTGCGGTGATTTTTTTTACTTGGTAGGAAAAGATAAACGCTTCTATCTGCTCTATCTTTTTAAAAAGATTTCTTTCGTTGGAAAAGGGCATGCTTAAAATAATCTCGGAACGTTCGGGAACGTAAAAATCGATATGCTCGTCGTAGTAGCACTGTGTTGCAGATTTTAAAAGTTCGAGATAGATCATGTTTTCAAAGAGTCTTCCGAAATGTTTTTCGACCGTGAGCGCCGATTTGAAAAAGATGTCGCAAAGGTATATTTTTTTTGTTGCCTTGGCATGTCCCAGCTTTTCGAGTTGATGGATGTAGCGCTTTTGAAGGAGGCTTTCAAAAGATTTATAGAGTTTGTCTTTGGAGATTTTTCTGTTGTTTTTAAGCCTTTCGTAAACGGTGAAAGCGGAGAGTTTTTGTGCCGTCATCTTGGCACAAAAACAGAGGATATCAAACTCGGTGCTCTCAAGTGCGTAGCGCAAAAGTTTTTGGATCGTGATGTTTCTTTCGTCTTGGCTTATTTTGTGCATGCACGGCAAGCCGCCGAGTTTAAAAAAGTGGTTGAGGGCACTGGAGTCGTATTTGTGTTCGTACGCCAAAAATTCTTCGTAATCAAGCGGATAGAGGAAAATAGGTTCCAAAAAATCGATCGGATAGGAAATTTCGGAGGTGATAATAAGTTGCGCAATAGGAAAAAGGCGTATCGAAGGATCGTAATTGTCCAAAACGAGAATCTCTATGGCATGTCGGCTGCAAAAGAGTTCCAAAGAGCCGTTGAGTTCATGCAAATCGAGGCGAACGTCGTTACAGTCGATGTAGAGGTAGGAGGACTTTTTAAGAGAGAGAAGGTAATGTTTAACAAGTTTTGTTTTACCACTTTGGGTGATCCCTATAATCTGGTAGCTTTTTGCCGATGCTACGGTTTTTCCTTTTTGGGGGGCAGTTTTAAAAATCGGCTCCTCCAAAAAAACTTTTCTTTGATGGTACTTTTCTATCAAAAGATCGTGTTTGTACAACTCCTCCAAAAGTATTTCCATTTTCTACCCCCTCGCAAATTTAATCCGTATTTTATCATTTCCTTTTAAAAAGGAAGTAAATTTTTAAATATTTCATTTTTTAGCCCCTAAATCCTTGAATACGAGAGGAGATTTCGATACAATTCCGTTCCCTTAAAATAGTTAGGCAAGACCTAACGAGTTCTTTAGAAGGAAAATTATGGAAAAAATTCGTTTGAAGTTGAAAGCTTACGATCATCGTGTACTCGATAGATCAGTAGCGTCAATCGTAGAGGCTGTTAAGCGTACAGGTGCTGCAATCCGCGGTCCGATACCTTTACCAACAAAGATTCGTAAATATACGGTTATCAAATCTCCGCACGTAAACAAAAGTTCACGTGAGCAATTTGAGATTCGTATGCATGCTAGAATGATCGACATCGTATCGGCTACGCCGGAAACTGTTGACTCATTGATGAAGCTTGATCTTGCACCGGAAGTGGACGTAGAAGTTCGCTCTATGGATAAGTAGGGGTTTGGTATGGAATATATTGTTGAAAAAATCGGTATGAGCCGTACTATCACGGTACCAAGCAAACCTGTAACTCTTTTAAGAGTTCTTGATGCAAAAGTATGTGAAGTAAACGACGGTAGCGCTCTTGTAGCATACAACAGCGGTAAAAAAATGAATAAGGCAATCGAAGGGCAACAAAAGAAATACAGCCTTTCATCTGAGTTTAATCGTTTTGTTACTTTAGAAGTAGCAAACGCCGAAGCCGGTGATTTAGACGTAGCACCTTTGGCGGAAGCTAAAGTGGTAAAAGCTACTTTCACTACAAAAGGTCGCGGTTTCTCGGGTGCAATGAAGCGCTGGAATTTCGGCGGAGGTCCTGCTGAGCACGGTCATAGATTTGGACGTAGAACAGGTTCAATAGGTAATGCTGAGTGGCCAGGTCGTGTTATGAAGGGTAAAAAAATGCCCGGACAATACGGAAATACACAAAACAGTGTAAAAAATGAGATCGTATCTTACGATGCCGAAAACAAGATTCTTGTTGTTTCAGGTTCAGTAAGCGGAGCAAATGGTTCTCTAGGTCGTATAAAGGTAGCTAAATAATGAGCGCAATTATTTTAAATGAAAAATTGGAAAAAGCTTCTGAGTTAGCATTACCGGAAAGCTTTGCTGGAATCAATCCGCACAACTTATATCTTTACGTAAAAGCTGCAAGAGCTGCACAACGTGCTAACTCTGCTTCTGCTTTAACACGCGGAGAGGTAAGCGGAGGCGGTAAAAAACCATGGTCTCAAAAAGGTGGAGGACGTGCGCGTGCAGGTTCAAGACGTTCACCGGTATTTGTAGGCGGTGGTAAGGCGTTCGGTCCTAAAAACAACCGTAACTACGATTTAAAAGTGAATAAAAAGCAAAAGAAACTTGCTTTGAATTTTGCTTTAAGCGAGCATGCACAAAACGGAACTCTCTTCATCGTTGATAGCCTTGAAGTACCGTCCGGAAAAACAAAAGATGCTGCTGCAATCTTTAAAGCTTTGAATCAAAGAGATGTTTTAATCGTTAAAACACTTTTAGATGAGAAAACATATTTAGCATTTGAAAACATCGCTCCTTCTTATGTAATAGAGGAAAATGAATTGAATGCTTATTTAGCTGCAAATTATCGTTCAGTAGTGATCGAAAAAGCGGTATGGGAAAATCTTGTAGGTGAGGCTAAATAATGGCAGATATTACAGATATTAAATCTATACTCTATACAGAGAAGACTCTTGGTTTACAAGAAGATGGCGTGATAGTTGTTCAAACATCACCGCGTATGACTAAAACAGGTCTAAAAGAGGTGTTTCGTGAGTATTTCGGTATTGTTCCAAGCAATATTAACTCACTAAACCAAAGCGGAAAAACAAAACGTTTCCGTGGTGTAGCAGGTAAACAAAACGACTTCAAAAAGTTCTATGTTACGTTACCTGAAGGTGCACAAATAGAAAGTTTGGCGGTTTAATATGGCAATTAAAACTTATAGACCAACAACTCCGAGTCGTCGTTTTATGACGAACGTAGAAAATAGTGATATTACTGCAAAAGCATCGGTTCGTTCTTTATTAGTAAAGTTACCGGCACATGCAGGACGTAATAACAACGGACGTATCACTTCTCGCCATAAACAAGCGGGTGCAAAAAAACTTTATCGTATTATCGATTTCAAAAGAGATAAATTCGGTATCCAAGGTACTGTAAGCGCGATCGAGTACGATCCGTACAGAAACTGCCGTATCGCTCTTGTAACGTATGTTGACGGTGAAAAAAGATACATTATCCAACCAAAAGGTTTGAATGTAGGCGACACGGTTGCTTCTGCAGAATCAGGATTGGACGTAAAACCGGGTAACGCTATGAAACTTATGAACATCCCTGTGGGTACAATCGTTCATAATGTCGAGTTAAAAGTAGGCAAAGGCGGACAAATGGTTCGTTCTGCGGGTGCTTCTGCTCAAATCATGGGACGTGACGGAAAATATGTTTCACTTCGTATGCCATCTTCCGAGATGCGTTTAGTATTAGGTGAGTGTTTAGCAACCGTTGGTGCCGTCGGAAATGAAGAGTACGCAAATATCGTTATCGGTAAAGCAGGTCGTACACGTCATATGGGTATTCGTCCTCAAACTCGTGGTTCTGCAATGAACCCTGTTGATCACCCGCACGGTGGTGGTGAAGGTAAAACGAACTCAGGGCGTCATCCGGTTACTCCGTGGGGTAAACCAACGAAGGGTTCTAAAACTCGTCGTAAAAAAGCAAGTGATAAACTTATTATTACTCGCCGTAAATCTAATCCGAAGAGGTAGTTAAATGGCAAGAAGCGTAAAAAAAGGTCCATTTGTTGATGATCATTTAATGAAAAAAGTTGTCGCTGCTAGAGCGGAAGGCAACAAAAAACCGATCAAAACATGGTCTCGCAGAAGTGTTATTCTTCCAGATATGGTTGGTATGACGCTTAACGTTCATAACGGTCGTCAATTCGTTCCTGTATTCGTTACAGAGAACCACATTGGTTATAAATTAGGTGAATTCGCACCGACTCGTACATTTAAGGGCCATAAAGGTTCTGTACAGAAAAAGGTAGGTTAATCATGGCTAGAGCATTATTGAAATTTATCCGTGTGTCCCCTATTAAATCTCGTCTTGTTGCAAGAGAAATTCAAGGTATGAATGCTGCTGAAGCATTGGCTGCTTTAGAGTTTACTCCGAACAAGGCTGCTAAAATTATCTACAAAGTACTTGCTTCTGCAGTTGCTAACAGTGGTAATGAGGCTGAAGATTGTATCGTAAAATCTTGTCGTGTTGACAACGGTCCTGTTCTTAAAAGATTCCGTCCGCGTGCTCGTGGTATGGCTTCCGGTATTCGTAAACCGACAGCACACATTTTAGTAGAAGTAGAGGGTAAATAGTATGGGACAAAAAGTTAATCCTATTGGTTTACGTCTTGGTATCAACAGAAACTGGGAAAGCAGATGGTTTCCTAACTTTAAAACTGCTCCTGCAGCTTTAGGTGAAGATCACAAGATTCGTACATATTTGAAAAAAGAGCTTTACTATGCCGGTGTTTCTAACATCATCATCGAAAGAACGGTAAAAAGACTTCGTGTAACTATCGTAGCTGCACGTCCGGGTATCATTATCGGGAAAAAAGGTTCTGATATCGAGAAACTCAAAGATACTTTACAAGCACTTGTCGGAAAACAAATCTCTGTAAACATCAAAGAGGAGAAAAAAGCTCAAACTTCGGCGCAATTGGTTGCTGAAAACGTAGCTACTCAGTTAGAGCGTCGTGTTGCGTTTAGACGTGCGATGAAAAAAGTGATGCAAGGTGCACAAAAATCAGGTGCAAAAGGTATCAAAATTTCAGTAAGCGGACGTTTAGGCGGTGCAGAGATGGCTCGTACGGAATGGTACTTAGAGGGACGTGTTCCACTTCATACTCTCCGTGCAAAAATCGATTACGGTTTTGCTGAAGCACATACGACTTACGGTTGTATCGGTGTAAAAGTTTGGATCTTCAAAGGTGAGGTTCTCACTAAAGGTATCCCTGCTGAAGCTAAAGAAGAGAAAAAAGAGACACGTCGTCCAACGAAACGTGCTCCAAAACGCGAAAGCGGAAAGGCTGAATAATCATGTTAATGCCTAAAAGAACGAAATATCGTAAAGTAATGAAAGGGCGTAACCGCGGTTATGCTCGCAGCGGTTTCACGTTGGCTTTCGGTGATATCGCACTTAAAGCCGTAGAGGCAGGTCGTATCAACTCTCGTCAGATTGAGTCGGCTCGTATCTCTGCTACACGTCATATTAAGCGTAACGGTAAAATTTGGATTCGCGTATTCCCTGCTAAACCGTTAACTGCTAAGCCTTTAGAAACTCGTATGGGTAAAGGTAAAGGTTCAGTCGATCAGTGGGTAATGAACATTAAACCGGGTCGTATTATTTTTGAAATGGGCGGTGTTCCTGAAGAGCTTGCACGCGAAGCGTTAACTCTTGCAATGCACAAATTGCCATTCAAAACAAAAATCATAACTGCGGAGATGAGCAATGAAATATTCTGATTTGGCAGATAAAAGTTCAGCAGAGCTTCAAGCGATGCTTAAAGCGAAAAAAACTGAACTATTTACTTTGAAAATTAAACAAAAGATGATGCAATTACAAAATACTAGCGAGTTACGTACTGCTAAAAAAGATATTGCAAGAATCAACACTGCACTTAGCGCAGTGGCAAACTAGGGGCGTAGCAGATGACACATAAACGTGAAATTCAAGGTAACGTGGTTAAAGTAGCAGGCGACAAAACGGTTAGTATCGTTGTTGAGCGTCGTATTATGCACCCTCGCTATCATAAAGTTGTAAAACGTTTCAAAAAGTACCTTGTACATGATGAGCGTAATGAATTAAAAGTAGGTGACGAGATTATTGCGATCGAATGTCGTCCGCTTTCTAAGACTAAATCTTTTAGACTTAAGACTGTAGTTTCAGGAGAAAAATAATGATCCAAAGTTTTACTCGTCTAAATGTAGCTGACAATACAGGTGCAAAAGAGATTATGTGTATTAAGGTACTTGGCGGTTCAAAACGTCGCTATGCTACGGTAGGTGATGTTATCATCGCTTCCGTAAAAAAAGCGATCCCGACTGCTAGAGTTAAAAAAGGTAAAGTAGTAAAAGCCGTAATCGTAAGAACATCTAAAGAGATCCACCGTGAAAACGGTTCTTTAATCCGTTTTGACGACAACGCGGCAGTTATACTTGATGACAAGAGAGAGCCAATCGGAACTCGTATTTTCGGCCCTGTAGGTCGTGAGGTTCGTTATGCCGGTTTTATGAAAATCGTATCTCTTGCACCGGAGGTTGTGTGATGGCAAAATTTAATTTCAAAAAAGGCGATACCGTAGAGATTATCGCCGGAGACGATCGCGGAACAAAAGCAACCGTACTCGCCGTAATGCCTAAGAAAAACAAGGTTATCGTCGAGGGTTGTAAAATTGCTAAAAAAGCGGTCAAACCAACTGAAGAGAACACAAAAGGCGGCTTTGTAAACAAAGAGATGCCTATTGACGCTTCAAACGTTCGTAAAGTGGAGGCATAATTAGATGGCTCGTTTAAAAGATAAATATTTAAGTTTAAAGCCTGCATTGCAAGCAGAATTAGGTATCAAAAACGTAATGCAAGTACCGCAGATCGATAAAATCGTTATCTCTGTAGGTGCCGGTTTTGCAATGAAAGACAATAAACTTATGCAAAACATCGAAGATACGATTACTACAATTGCCGGTCAAAAAGCAAGCACGATAATCGCAAAAAAATCGGTTGCAGGTTTTAAAGTTCGTGAAGGGATGCCTGTCGGTGTTTGCGTTACGCTACGCGGCGAAAACATGTACAACTTCCTTGATCGTCTTATCTCAATCGCTCTTCCGCGTGTAAAAGACTTCCGTGGTGTTCCAAGAAACGGATTCGACGGTCGTGGTAACTACAACTTCGGTATTCAAGAGCAATTGATTTTCCCGGAGATCAACTACGATTCAATCATGCAAGTTCATGGTATGAATATTACAATCGTAACGACTGCTGATTCTGATAAGGCTGGATTTGCTCTTTTAGAGAAAATGGGTATGCCTTTTACAAAAGGGAGTAAATAATGGCTAAGAAGTCTATGATCGCTAAAGCGAACAGAACTCCAAAGTTCAAAGTTCGCGCTTACACAAGATGTCAGATTTGTGGTCGTCCACACTCTGTACTTCGTGATTTCGGTATTTGTCGCGTTTGCTTTAGAAAAATGGCAAATGAAGGGTTAATCCCAGGCGTTAGAAAGTCAAGCTGGTAACAGCTTGATACTCCTAATTGCAAGCATAAGGAAATAAAAAATGATAAATGATTTAGTAGCGGATGCGTTGACTCGTATTCGTAATGCTGGTATGAGAAGATTGGCGGTTACAACTTTAGTTCACTCTAAAAGTGTTGAAGCTGTTGCGAACATCTTAGTTGAAAAAGGTTACTTGGATAGTTCTAACGTTCTTGAAGACGGCGTTAAAAAAACTATTAAAGTTGTATTGAAATATGATGAGAATGACAGAACTGTGATCAACGAAATCAAAAAAATCTCTAAACCGGGTAGACGTGTTTACAAAGGTAAAGAAGAGATTAAACGTTTCAAAAACGGTTACGGAACTATTATTGTTAGTACATCAAAAGGCGTCCTTCCAAATGATAAAGCTTATGAGCTTGGCATTGGCGGTGAAGTTTTATGTACAGTTTGGTAGGAGGAATATAACATGTCAAGAATTGGTAAATTACCTGTAGAATTTGCAGCAGACGTAAAAGTAAGCGCAAACGGAAATGTTATAACTTTTGCTAAAGGCAAAAATAGTGTTGATTTAGATACAAAAGGGAATGTAGCTTTTGCTATCGAAGGAAACGTTTTAACTTTTAGTACATTGTCCGACTCTCGTACTCACAGAGCGTTTTGGGGTACATACCGTGCATTAGCGGCTAATATCGTAACAGGTCTACAAACAGGTTATACAAAAAAACTTGAGATCAACGGTGTTGGTTACCGTGCTGCTGCAAACGGTAAAGTACTTAATCTTCAACTTGGTTTCTCACACGATATCAACTATCAGCTTCCTGATGCCGTTGATGCTAGTGTTGAGAAAAACGTTATTACGTTAACAAGCCACGATAAACAAACGCTTGGTCAAGTTGCATCTGAAATCCGTGGATTCCGTCCACCGGAGCCTTATAAAGGTAAAGGTGTGAAATATGCTGAAGAGATAATCGCGCGTAAAGCCGGAAAAACATCTAAGAAATAAGGGAGGGTATTAAATGAATGCTAGAGTATTAAAAAGCAAAATTGCAAATCGCTTAAAGCGTAAACGTCGCGTACGTGCAAAAATATCTGGTAGTGCTACACTTCCTCGTGTTTCTGTATTCCGTTCTAATCGCTATTTGAGTGTCCAAGCTATCGATGACGCAACGTCAACGACTATCTGCGGCTTGAACTCAAAATCTACGGGTCATAAAGCTAACAAAGAGGGTGCTACTGCTTTAGGTGCTGCATTTGCTGCAAAACTTAAAGAAGCCGGTATCGCTTCAATCGTTTTTGACCGTAACGGTTACCAATACCACGGCGTTATCGCTGCGTTTGGTGAATCTCTTCGTGCAAACGAAATTAAGTTCTAGGGGCTGACTATGATGCAAATCAATAGAGATGAATTCGAAGAATCAATAGTTAATATTGGTCGTGTAACAAAAGTTGTAAAAGGTGGACGTCGTTTCCGTTTTACAGCACTTATCGTAGTTGGTAACAAAAAAGGTACTATCGGATACGGTGTTGGTAAAGCGAAAGAGGTTCCTGATGCAATCCGTAAAGCGGTTGACGAGGCTTTCAAAAACCTTACTACCGTAAAAATCAAAGGTACTACGATTGCACACGATATTGAGCATAAATTCAATGCAAGTCGTATCTTACTAAAACCGGCATCCGAGGGTACCGGGGTTATCGCAGGTGGAGCGGCTCGTCCGGTTCTTGAACTTGCCGGTTTCCAAGATATTCTTACAAAGTCTATCGGCTCAAACAATCCAAACACACTCGTACGTGCTACAGTTGAAGCACTGTCTCGTATTAAAGGATAGAAAATGGGTATTGAAAACTTAACACCTGCAGAGGGTTCGACACACAGCCGTAAACGTGTTGGACGCGGCTGCGGTTCGGGTATGGGTAAAACTTCTACGCGCGGCGGAAAAGGTCAAACTGCTCGCAGCGGTAGCAAAAGAAAAAGAAACTTCGAGGGTGGACAAACTCCGCTTGCAAGAAGATTACCGAAAATCGGTTTTAACTCTCGCGTTATGAAACCGTACATTATCAATGTCGATAAAATAACTTCTGTTGCTGAGTTGGCTGAGATCACTATGGAATCTATCCGTGGCGTTCATAAAGTTGCTCAAGTTGTAAAAAAAGTTAAATTAGTAGGTGCGAACGCAAAAGCTTTAGCATCAAAAATTAAAGACGAAAACGTTACAACAACAGGTAAATAGTTGTGAATAAAAATCTAGTTAATAAGATACTTATTACGATAGGGTTTTTATTTATCTACCGCCTACTGGCATACGTGCCGGTTCCGGGCGTCGATACGGCTGTCATAGCCTCTTTTTTTGATTCGCATCAATCGGATGCACTCGGTCTTTTTAACATGTTCAGCGGAAACGCCGTAGAAAGACTCTCTATAATATCTTTGGGTATTATGCCTTACATCACCGCTTCAATCATTATGGAACTTCTTGCTGCTACTTTCCCTACTCTCGGTCAAATGAAAAAAGAGAGAGACGGTATGGTTAAATATATGCAGATTATTCGTTACTCCACTATAGGTATTACAATCGTACAGGCAGTGGGTGTAAGCGTAGGTCTTCAAAGTTTAACCGGTCCTAGCGGCAACAGTGCTATTCTCATAGACTTCAGTACGTTTTTGACACTTTCTATCGTTTCAATGCTTGCAGGAACTATGCTTCTTATGTGGATCGGTGAGCAGATTACCCAAAGCGGTATCGGTAACGGTATATCTTTGATCATATTTGCGGGTATCGTTTCGGCGATTCCGAGTGCGATCGGTCAAGCGGTTACTATGGTGAATACGGGTGCTATGAGCTTTATTACCGTGCTGTTTATTTTAGCACTTATCCTTGCTACGGTCGGGATAATTATCTACGTTGAGCTTGGGGAGCGTCGTATCCCTATCACGTATGCTAAAAAGACTATTATGCAAAATCAAAACAAAAGAGTTATGAATTACATCCCGATCAAAGTAAACCTTTCAGGTGTTATCCCTGTAATCTTTGCAAGTGCGATCCTGATGTTTCCTATGACTGTTTTATCAAGTAGTTCAAACCCTACCGTACAGGCAATAGCAGACTTTTTAAATCCGAACGGGTATTTCTTTAACTTCTTAACTTTTGTATTCGTTGTTTTCTTTGCATTCTTTTATGCTTCGATCACGTTCAATGCAAAAGATATTTCGGACAATTTAAAACGTCAAGGTGGATTTATTCCCGGTATTCGTATCGGTGATGCGACAAAAGAGTTTTTGAATGAAACGGCAAGTCGATTGACTTTTACCGGTGCACTCTATTTGGGACTTGTTGCGACATTGCCGTTTATGATTATCAAAGGGATGGGTGTCCCGTTTGTTTTCGGCGGTACAGCCGTTTTAATCGTCGTTCAGGTTGCTTTGGACACGATGAGAAAAATAGAGGCTCAGTTATATATGAGCAAATATGAAACACTAAGTGCGGTTGGTCTCTAAAAATGGCCATCGCGCTTAGAAAACAAGACGAAATAGAAAAACTAAGAGCCGCCAACAAAATCGTAGGCGGCGCCTTAGAGTTGCTTCGCGAAAATACAAAAGCGGGAATTTCTTTAAAAGAGCTTGATGCTATGGCGGAGGATTATATCCGCTCTCACGGTGCCAAACCCTCTTTTAAAGGTCTTTACGGATTTCCCAACGCCGTTTGTACCTCCCTCAATCAAGTGATTATTCACGGAATCCCTACAGATTATATACTTCAAGAAGGCGATATTATCGGTTACGATATCGGTACGGAGCTTGATGGATATTTCGGTGATGCCGCGATCACTGCTCCCGTAGGAAAAATATCCAAAGAAGATGAAGCACTTATAGCATGTGCGAAGGATTCTCTCTATTATGCAATAGAGGTGATTGAAGAGGGGATGCGCTTTAAAGAGCTTTCGATGTTGATCGAAAACTTTATTCGCGCTCGCGGATTTGTTCCGCTTCATAGTTTTTGCGGTCACGGTATCGGGAAAAAACCTCATGAAGAACCGGAAATTCCGAATTATTTAGAGGGAAAAAATCCAAAAGCGGGTCCAAAAATGAAAAACGGAATGGTTTTTTGTATCGAGCCTATGATCTGTCAAAAAGATTCTAAGCCGATTATTTTGGAAAATAAGTGGGATGTCGTTAGTGCCGACGGTTTACGCGGTTCACACTATGAGCATACTGTTGCTATAATCAATGGTAAAGCTGAAATTTTATCTCTTGCATAGAGAAGTAAGGAATACTAAATGGCTAAATCAGATGTTATCGAAGTTGATGGCAAGATTATAGAGGCTTTGCCTAATGCAACTTTTCGTGTCGAGTTAGAAAACGGACATATTATTTTGTGTCATATTGCAGGAAAAATGCGTATGCACTATATTAAAATATTGCCGGGTGACCGTGTTAAACTTGAGTTAACGCCTTATTCGTTGGATAAAGGTAGAATCACTTATCGTTATAAATAAAAAAGAGAGTTTCGCTCTCTTTTTTACTTCCGTTTACTTCGTCTCCCATTTATAGCGGATCAGTTCGTTATTTGGATCTTCTCTCCACCCTTTGATCCCTTTTGCATAAACTTTCGTATTTGTAAATCCAAGATGTTTGTATAGCAAAAACCAGCTCCATGCGGCATCCAAAAGGTCCTCGCCGTAGATCGTAATAGTATCTTCTTCATTGAGTCCGAGACCCTCTTTGTAAAGGGTAAGAAGCGTCTCTTTATCCAATAAGGTACGATCATTACGCAGATTATACGCAAGCGGGATATTTATGGCATGCGGGATATGACCCGTTTGGTCGCAATTTTTTGAAGGGGCAATACCGAAATAGATTTCGGGTGATCGTACGTCGAACAGAACCGTTGCATCTTCTTTGGCAAGGTCGTGCTCTATAAAAGCGTGTTTTTGCTCGTATCGTGCGTCGCGTTCTGCGGGAGAAGGAGATTTTTCCGAGGAGATAAGCAGTTCGTTCTCAAAAGCCCATGCCAAATACCCGCCGTCTAAAATAGCGACGTTTTCAAATCCGTAACTTATAAGTGCTAAAGCACCCAGTGATGCATTGCGAAAATCCTCTTGGGTATTTCTCGTATAAAGAACAATCGTAGAACTCGGCTTAAGAGCGAATGCGGCGAAAATTTCCTGAAGTTTCTCTTTCGGTGCCAGTGCGACATCTCCGTTTTCTCGTACGCTTAAGCGTTGTGGATCGAGATGAAGGGCGTTGGATATATGGGAGCGCTTGAAGTTTTCTTTTGAGGAGAGATCGAGTATAACAAGCTCGGGATCATCCAAAAGGTTGTAAAGATCTTTGGGCTGCACGAATCCCTCGATTGCACAAAGGGTGAGCGTGCTTAAAAAGAGTAGAAGTGTCGTTTTGAACAAATTAAAAATTCCCTGCATTTCTAAATTCGGAAATTTCCGTTTCGACCATCTCGTCGATCATGATTTTAAAAAGTTCCGAAATAAGGTTCGGAGAGACGTCAAGCCCGATCGCTTTTTTGCGCACTTTTTGCATTATAAAATCGATTCTATCCTCCGCCTTAACCTCTTCGATACTGTTTTTAAACGATGCAGCCTGACGGACGAGATGACTTCTTTGGGAGATCAGCTCGACAAGTTTGTCATCGATGATGTCGATTTGGTCTCTTACTTCTTTGAGTGAGTTGCATTTTTTCATAGAAATCCTTTGTGTTGTATCGCATGTTTTCTGAGTTAAAACGTCATTATAGTAGGTTGCATATTGGTTTTTGTTTAAGCAGATAGGATCACTTGGCATGTCGTATTTTTAATTTAAGATTACGAGAAAAATATAGAAATCTAAGTTAACACAAATGTAACGCAAAATAAATATAATTTTATTACGATTCTCCTTGTATAGTTTTATATTGACTCAATAAAATTATGCTTACACTTCGTCTTCTCTTGAAAAAGGGAAGGCGCTCCTATCTTCTCTTTAAAATCTCTATTTTTTTACGTATCGCTTCTTTTTCGCTAGTAGATTCGTTCAACTCCTCTAGTACGCCCAACCAATACAACACCGATTTTTTATACCCGTAAAACGATGCGCTCTCTAAAATATTTTCCGCTTGCGCGATACTCAGATGCTCTTTTAGCAGTGCCGCGCCGATCAGTTTGCTGCTGATGGGAGCATCTTCCAAAGATGCAAATGCCAAAGCGTATTCTTTTTTTTGCATATGCTCGGCGAAGCTGTTGTAAGGTCGGGGTAAGAGGGAAGGTTCAATCGCCTCCGTATTGTTTTGTAAAAGAGCATAGTAGTTTTTAAGGGAGGGATCGCTTGTAAACTCCGCGATCTCTTGGTACTCACTACACTTATCGGGACGACCGACCGAGATACGTAGAGCACACATGCCAAGGTATATGCGAGCCAAACTCTCAAAATCTCCGCCCGCCTTGGCATGTGCGATTGCACGTTTGAGATCGCCTGTGGCAACGGCATCGTGCCCCGCTAAAAAGTTCTTCGTATAGGACTCGAACGCATTGGCGCTTTGGATTTGCCACTGATTGGGGGGAAGTTGCATAGAACACCCGCTTCCAAGAAGAAGAATAAAGGCTAGAAGAGAGAAAAGTTTCATGGCAGCGGCACCTCGGTTTTGGTTTCGTCTTGCGTGAGCGCATCTATTTTATCCATGAGTTGGTTTGACTTGGTGAGTCCAGCGCTGATTTGTTCTTTGATCTCAAGCAGTTGCGTATCGTAACTTCCGACGCTTTTGACGGTTCCATCGAGTGCTTCAAGTTTTTGCTTGACGTCTTTCATGATGGCGTTGAGTTCTTGGATCGCTTGGGAGGAGGGGGTGAGAATATCTTGTTTGAGATTAGAGGTGACCCCTTGGACGTCTTTGCTGATTTTATGGGTCTCTTCCATAATCGCAGCGGTCGTATTGAGCGCATCTATCAAACTTTGCGTAGCATGTGCATCGCCGGTGACGGTCGTTAAAAGCGCATCGCCGTTGGAGAGTTTGTCGGTAAAGAGTTTGATGTTTTTGATGGTCGCAAAAAGATCGGAATCCTCCGAAGAGAGCTTGGACGTTATAGCATCGACGGAGGTGATTATGTTAATAAGGCGATCGATTGCAGGTTCGAGTTTGGAAATCATGCCGTTGATATCGTCGCTGATGATGATCTCTACAAGCGCACCCTCTTCAAGCGGCGGGTTTTCGATACTCGAATAAATCTCTATATGAGGAGAGCCGATAAGCGGTTTTTGCAAGAGGAGCACACAATGCTCACTGATCCATTTTCGGTTTTTTTCGGCGACGGAAAAGGTGATTTTGACGCTTCCGTCGTCGTTGAGTGCAATCTCGTCGATCGTTCCGATATCAAAGCCCGAAAACTTCAAGGGCATCCCGACGCTAAAGGCGTTGGCACTTTGGGTCGTAAAGTAGAAGCTGTAGCGTTTATCGAACGTCCCTTTCTCTTGTAGAATTAAAAACGAGGAAAAAGCGATGGTGACAAAAAAGGTCAGAACGAAAAGACCCACCGCAATTTTCATTTTATTATATTGCATAGATCGCCTTTGTAGTGGGATTGGTTTGT
>Ga0265295_1004130_pt1 | contig 19907 bp, 18 predicted proteins | sample Munlansysbiofilm_FD_192503 | JGI IMG/M metagenome (GOLD analysis project Ga0265295, IMG submission 192503) | Leachate microbial communities from a municipal landfill in Southern Ontario, Canada - Methane capture system biofilm | ecosystem: Engineered > Solid waste > Landfill > Unclassified ... | reverse complement strand
GTTCCGTGGCGGCGCGCGGCGCTGAGGCAGTCAATCTCCCCCTTGGTCGAGGCGACCAGCAGACGGGTATCCGTCGGCAACGGCTCAAGCTGTAGCGCGACCCGTTCCAGAATAGTATCGAGGGCGGAACTTTGCTCTGGCGTCTGTGCCGGCTCGACCCCTTCGATACAAGCCCCATAGTTGGAGACATAGTTCCTGCACTCAAAACGCGTCACTGGAGTAATGCCGCTGCGTCCCTGCATCAGACCATCCCATAGCGCATCTACCCCGTCTCCCAGAGCGGTGACTGCAGCGCACGCCGTGATTGCTACTCCGTACATGTATCCTCCGGCAGTTCTCCAGCACGCCAGCGCGTGCAAAAATCCGCATAAAAAGGCGGAGGTAGCATAAGTACCTGATTCTGTGCATTAAGCAATAACTGCACCGAATACCCGGTGGTGGTAATGCGCCCCTCCGCATTGCGCAAAATGAACTCATGGTTCAGACGGGTCGCGTCGGACCAGTGCAGCAACGCCTCGATGGTAAAAGGATCCCCAAAACGCAGAGGCAACTTGTAATCTACATGTAGCTGTTTAATCGGTGCAGCAATCCCCCTGGTATAAAAATCCATATACCCGATGCCGTATTTTTCTCCAAGGAGTACGCGCCCGTCCTCAAAATAACTCGGGTAGCGCCCATGCCATACAATCCCCAGAGCATCGACCTCTTCAAAACGCACTATCCGCTTCACGCTACAGCGCAGTGGCGGTGGATCCTCTGCAGAATGTTTAAAGTATGCTTTAGCCACGCTGACTCACCTCTGCATCGAATACCAGCGTCATACTAGAGGCGTTCTGCCCCTGCGCTTTCAAGGTGGTACCGCAGTGCCACTGCGCATTCTTTCTCCGCCACGCGACTTCTACTTCTATCTCTTCGTCAGGTCCAACTTGGCGGATAAATTTGGCCTTCGTTACCCCGGAAAATTTCGCTGTAGGAGGTAATACTTGGGTCGCCAGCATTTGCGCCATCAGGGTCTGTAGCATCGCCGGAAGCACGGGGAAACCGGGGAAATGGCCGTTGAACCCGATGAAATCAAGGGCGAACCTGAAGCTGCGCCGGGCATGGCCGCTCTCTTCAATGGCAGATGCTGAAATCTCAGCTGCCCTCAGGGCCGCCTGCTCTATTTCAGTACGGATATTATTCATAGTTCCTCCCTAGCCTCGTTAAGGGTGAGGGTAAGTTTCATCCGCTGCTGCGCGTTATATAAAATTATCTGTGCGGGCAAAGCCACCTTTGCAGTAGCTCCATCCACATTGCGGTAGTTGTTGTATACCACCTGCCACGTCGCACCCGCGCCCTGCATATGCGTGCGCCGCAGATGCGCATCACAATCAAAAACAAATTCGAGGGTAGTGTCCGCCATTACGCGTAGCAAATACTGATAATGACCACACTGCTCCAGCTCATCCTCAACCTGTGGCACCGGAGCGAGAAACATGCTCCGCAGACTTGAACCAACACCTTGGGCAAACCCCTTCGTCTCACGCACCTGCGGAACTGCACGTATCAACTCCTGCGTGTGCATATCTACATGCAGGTCAAACACAACCAGCCCTATTTCGTTAAGGGCGATCAGACGCGCCTCGCGCATTTTAAGATCAAGGCGCAAGAAACCTTCGAGGGCTATCTTACGCGTACCAATCTCAAGCAAAGCACTTTGACGCAGACGCCAGATGTGTTCCGCGTTGAGCCAGTGGTTTTGCACCAGCTCAGTGGCTGAGGCCGTCGCCAGGCAAGCATCGCGCATCTCCAGATGCGGAGCCACGGGGCCACAGCTATTTAACAACAGCACCAGCATTATCCAGATCAGCGTGTGCATCTTGTCCCCTTCGTTATGGGCATGGTGCCTCCCTGCAGCGCCGGAATCACCAGCACCGCGGCTGGAACTGCTGCGCTGATCCCAAGCACCACCGTGATCCCGATGGAGTGCAGCGCCGGATGCTGCGCCAGCACCAGCACCCCGAAGCCGATCAGGGTAGTGATTCCAGAGAGGACAATGGCGCGAGTTGTGGCCAGATTGGTGTGTTCCTGTCCCTGGCATACCATAAAGATGCCGTAGTCAACCCCAAGGCCGATGATAAGAATCGAGGTCACTATATTAAACAAATTCAACTCCAGTCCCAGCCAACCCATACCACCGTACATCGCTACCAGCCCGGTAACCACCGGCACCAGGGCTAAAAGCACTCGCAACGGACGCCGGAACAGCACCACCAGCAGCAGGAGTACGGCCATCCCGGCACCGAGGATAAAGCGCTTGAAGTCGGTGCCAATTACATCGGCCAACTGGATACCAAAACGACTCTGGGATACCAGAGTAATACCGGGCATCTTTTCCACCACTGGGGCCAGGAGCGCAACAATCTCTGGGCTATCCGGCACCAAGGTCAGCACCTTGTATCCCGGCGCATCTGTAGCTACATCCTCCAGAATGAGGGCATCAAGCATCTGTCCCAGTCCCCACTTGCGTACTTGGGCGGTATCTAGTACTGGTGGCTGCGTGTGGACGCGTTCCCAGAATGGCGCAAACGCACCCGGCGCAAACCCGTGGCGCGCAGCCTGCTGTTCAAGCCTTGCTTTAGCCGTAGGAAGGTGCAGCTTCCAGAAACTCTCCCAGCGCTGTAGATGCGCATCTTGGGTATGCATAGAGCACAGTAGAGGAGCTACACTTACTGCGCCAGTGCTCAATCCCCGCTCGTGCAACACTTGCCACACCTGTTCGTTGCGCTGCAGAGCCAGTTCCAATTCCGGCGCGGCAGCAAAGATCAGGGCGCGCCCGCGCATCTCGCCCCAGTTGTGCGCCAGTCGTTGCTCTGCATCAAGCAGCTCAGGCGGCATATAACTGAGCTGGCGCAAGGACCCGTTGATGTGCAGATTCGGCACCTGCCATGCTCCTGCAACCATTCCAGCGAACCAGAACACCATCACCCCGGCACGCATCCAGGGCCGATTTAGGCGAGCCGACTTCTCTCGTGGTGCGCCTGCTAGTGGAGCCCGTAGCGGGATAATAAAATGTGGCAGTACCACCAGTGCCAGCAATAGCGCTAGCCCAATCCCACTGATGGCAAAAACCGCCAGCTGGCGTTGGCCAGGCAGATCGGAACTTAGCAACAACGCAAACGCCGCCATAGTGGTAAACGCACCGAAACTCACTGGGCGTGCCACTGCTTGCAAGCGGATGAAAACCGGATCGTCTCCATGGCGCAAAGCAAAATATACATGCAGGGCAAAGTCTATGGTGATCCCCAGAAGAACAGCGCCAAATCCCAGCGTAATACCGGAAATGGTGCCGAACACCCCCGCCGTAATCTGAGTTGCCCCCAGCATAGCCAACAACGGTAGCAGGTATACCGCCAGAGCACGCAGCGAACGCAGCACCAAGGCAAACACCAGCAAAATCCCCAGAGCGGAGAACAGCAGCACCCGCTGTACATCGGCTTCGATCACTCTGGCGTTGGCCAAGGTATATGCATGGGCACTGACCATATCCGCCTTTACTTCCGGCGGCAGCACGCTACAGGCCTGCATAAAAGCCTGCTCCAGCTGGCGCGCTCCGGCTGAATCAGTTATCTCCACCTTGGTATCCACCAAAATAAGGGTGCTGCGTCCATCCCTGCTGAAAAAATGCCCCTGACGCACCGCCACCCGTGGAATCGGATTCAGATGCTGCATTTTCGCCAGCGCGAGCGTATCAAGGGCCAGCGGATCTTGTTGGACTTGCTGTTTCAGCATTATTCCCTGCGGTTGCAGGAGCTGCTCCACTGCCCGTACCAGATAATGCTCCATCTGTGGGCGCTGGAGACGCTGCTCCACCTGCGTCAAATCTTCTGAGGTGGCGAGGCGAGGCAGATAAATTCCCAGCTCACGTAGCATCCCCATGCCGCCGAGCTGCGCAGGGCCACTGACAGGGTTGAGAAACAACGGCGATGGAAGCGCGGCGCACAGCTCAGAGGTTGCGTGCGCCAGCACATGCTCATCCGTGGCCGCTGCTACCCCCGAACACAGCTGCACATGGATCGCCACCTTGCGCGCAAACGGAGCCTGTTGCAGTAAGGCGAAGTCGCGCGCTACCGTAGAGCCCCCATCCGGCAGCATCGCTGCGATATTTTCCTCTACCTTCAGGGTACGCAGATTGTACAGTGCCAGCGCTACCCCTAAAATCAGGAATAAAAGCAGCCAGCCCCGCTTGGCTTGAAGGCGCTGATACAGGCGTCCTGCAAGCTGCATTAAAACTTTGGTGCCTCAAACGTCGTCGGTGGCAGGGGCGCATTCACCTGCACTGAGGAAAATGACATACGCGTGTAATCTCCCCCCTGCTCGCGCATCACCACTTCTGCTACATGACTTCGATCCGGCGCGAAGACAATACTCAATGACTCAATCATCTGCGCCTCACCTGGATCGCGTGGGAGCAGATGCAAGGTCACCGGCTGTGTACAGATCAGTTCCATGCTGTAGCGCTCATTCAACCAGTCCAGATCAACCCTGGCCCAAGCCAAGAGCTGCTGCGCCACCATCCCCATTACCGGATCTGCAGAGATGTTAAAATGCCCAACTTCTTTACTTAAGGCGTTCCAGCGTGTTCCAGCCTCACCTTGCAGCACAAAACCCGAGGCAACAGGCTTGAGCATCTCCCAGCGCAGCCGGTCAGGGCGCGCGAAGATAAAACGTCCTGTTGAGCGCAGGGTTTCCGCGAACATCGCCAGATGTTTCTCCTGCAGGATATCGCTCTGCAAGGTCTCTACATCCTCCGCCGCTAATTTGAGCTCTTGTTGTACCTCAGCGAGCGTGACGGGGGTCTGGGCATCAGCACTGGCATTCGCAACGCAACACACCAGACTAAACGCCAGCAAGAGCATATATTGTCCTGTTCTGCGTATGCCCGCACCAACCCTAACTGCCCTGTCTCTAAGCATCCTTGTTCTGTCCTTATCCACTGCGGCTATTCTACCCATATCTTGATTTCTGCCTGCGCCGCTAGCATTTCATCACAGTAGACGCTACCCTGTGCCACCGCGAAATGATCCAGATTCGCTATGGTTTCAATGGTTATGCGCAATTGGTCGCCAGCTTTGATCGCAGCGTGACACTGAAAATCCTTCACCCCGGTTAAAAAACCGCGCCGCACCGCGCGCCCAGCCTTGCAATCTACATAGCCTTTGAGGGCCGCGTAACTCTGCGCCATGATCTCGATCAAGGCGACCTCCTCCAGCGTTCCGTCTGCAGCAAGCATCGGGTTATCCTGCCGAATACACGCTGTGGCCACGCCATCGTCAGCATTAACTTCTGTAAGGGTATCCACCAACCGCATGGGGAGACGGTGAGGGACCAGTGCTTCAGCCGCAACAGGTAACTGCATAATTTCTACTCCGTAAAATAAACCGTTAGGTCATCAAACAGCTGGCTAGAAAATAACAACTTACGAAAGCGCACCAGATCATCGTGGAAGATACCGGTATTGTCGTACTGAACAAAATCGCGCTGCAGAATGGCATATATCCGTCCGGTGGCATGCCCCAGCCCCTCTGCATTACGAAACGACAGTGCCTGCAGATTTGCCAACACTTCCAGGGTCAAGACATGCTTGGCGTTACTGATCGATCTAAACGCCTTGCGCGCTGCCACAGTTCCCATACTAACCACGTCTTGGTTGGAGGCGTTACAGCTGATGGTGTTAATGCTTACCGGCCCAGCGAGCTGGCGATTTTCCGCCGTGGTCGAAGTAGACAAGTACTGCGCCCCCATAAATCCCATGGTCAGCCCCTTGGTTCCGGGAATCAGAAACTCCGGCAACCCCTCATTAAGGTTGCGATCCAAGTATTTATTGGTGCGCCGTTCAGATAGATTACACAGGGTAGAGATGGCGACACACAGCATATCCATGGCAAAACTGATACTCTGTCCGTGGAAATTCCCCCCGTGGATAATCTTTTTCTTCTCTGGAATGACGATGGGATTATCATTGGACGAGTTGGCCTCGGTCACTACCACGATCTCTGCCTGCTCCACCGCTTCTGCAACCGGTGCCAATACCTGAGGGGTGCAACGCACGGAATACACATCTTGAACATTGATACTGGTTTCAAACACCGGCCCGGCACAGCTTTGCTCTCGAATGCGTTCATGCATCTCAGAACGCAGGGTGATATTGGCCGAGCCCTGATACAACTTGCGAATAAGGGCGGCAACTTCCACCTGGCCACGATGTGGTTTAACCAGATGCAGATCTTCGTCAAAGGCATCATCAATCCCGCCGAAGATCTCCAGAGCAAAGGCACCGGTAACGCAACTCAAATTCATCAGCTTGCGCGCTCCGAACAGGGCAAAGGCGGCCAGAGCCGTCATCGCGCTGGTGCCATTCATAAGCGCGATACCCTCTTTAAAGCTCAAGCGCATGGGGGCACGTCCCAGCTCCGCATACACCTCGTCGGCGCGGCGCAATTCACCTTTATAGTACATTTCCCCTTCCCCAATGATGGCAAGAGACAGATGCGCCAGATGGATAAGGTCACCGGACGCTCCGACACTACCGTTTTCGGGGATATACGCGGCAATACGCGTATTTATCATCCATTGCATATGTTCGAGTAGTTCAATGCGGACGCCGCTGTAGCCCTTGACCAAGGTATTGAGGCGCACCACCATCACCGCGATGGCGATGTAATCCTTCAGCGGCGCACCCAGACCAGCGGCGTGACTGCGGATGAGATTAATCTGTAACTGCTCGATCTGATCGTCATCAATGATCTTGTTACACATGGGGCCAAACGAGGTGTTTACTCCGTAAATAACCCGACGCGCTGCAACCTCTCCGGCAAGAAAATCGCGGCTGGCCTGGCAGCGCTTAAGCGCCTCGGAATCGAGGGCAACCTGTTTGTCTCCGACGCCGATGGCGACAATATCGTTAATACTGAGGTCATTACCATTTAGAATCACGGTTTTTGATGTATTCATTCTTTTGCTTTCTTTATGCTTTTGCATCGCTGCGATAGTCAAAAAATGTTACCGGTTTACGCCTTTCTGGGCGCAAAATCTTGTGCTGAAGTTCCTGCGGTGAAATCAAAATCACCTCGGGTTTTACCCGAGTACACGCCCCGATTCTTTCAGCCACGAATTCCGCACTCAGGGTGGAGTCACGACATCCCACCACAACCCGGATGCGGTCACACAAGTCAAAATCGTTGTAAACCTCCACATAGTATCCCTGTATCCCTTCTATCCCAGCGAGGGCATTGCCGATAGCCGCTGGGAACAGTGTCGTTCCGTGATATTTGAGCATCTGCGCGCGGCGTCCGACAATCGGTCCCAAGCGCGGGGTCAAGCGCCCACAGGGACACGGCTCAGTGTACATACAGGCCATATCACCGGTACGGTAGCGCAACAGCGGTGTAGCCTGATTCTGCAATGGAGTTGCCACCACTTCACCCACGTTTCCAGGCGACACTGCATTACCCTCGGCATCGACAATTTCCACATAGATCAGTTCCGGCACCACATGGCCTCCACACGCACTGGTACAATCGGCGAAAGCTGTAGCCATTTCGGTGCTGGCGTAGGTTCCCAGAATCTGTGCGCCCCACTGCTGGCGCAACGCTTCTCCGAGGGGAGATAACTCCAGCGTCTGCGTGCGCACCGGCTCCCCGATACAGATAACCTTCTCAATTCCGAGCGCAGCGGGGTCTTCGCCCCGCTCTCGATACTGGCGAGCCAGCGTGAGAAGCAGGCTTGGCACTCCAATCAGTACATTAGGGTGCTGCCGTCGGATAAGTTCTGCCACCAGCGCGGGCTGACCCGATCCTGCACGAATGACGCTGGCGCCAAGCCGCCGCAATCCGAGAAAATATGCCAACCCTGCGATAAATACGCGGTCTAGAGCCGCCCCCACCAGAATCCGATCGGTGGCTTTCAATCCAGCGGCACGAAACGCCACACATTCGTTGTACGCCAAGCGCTGCAAATCATGTTCGTTCTGCCAGAGAGTAACGGGCTCTCCAGTAGTTCCAGAGGTCTCGCAAATATCCACGATTTGAGTCGGATCAATCGCCAAAAAATCGGAATTAAACGCGCCAAGATCGCTCTTGGTGGTAAAAGGCAGCTCCGCCAGCTGATCCAAACTAGAGAAATCCGCACTCTTAAAGCCAATACCCGCAAATAGATTACTGTAATAGGGTGAATATTGTTCAAGATAGCGTAGGTGTAGTTTGAGTAGATGCAATTGAAGTGTCTGTTGTTTGGCCAGGCAGGCAAAATCAAGTTGTCGTTGTTCGGTCGCGGTGTTCATCGCTTGTCCTCAGCACGCATTGCGGCAAGGGTGAGGGTCATCCGTTCCTTCACCTGCTTGCGCAGTAACATATGTCCGTCAGGAGCAGAATAAGCATGGGTGGGAATGGGCTCAAGCGCCCGCAGACGGATGGTGCAGGGGTGAAACCATGTGCGACCCGGCGGCAACAGACGCTCAGTTCCATCAATGCATAGAGGCACTAACGGCACTCCGGCCGCCACTGCGACCTTGAAAGCTCCGGCATAAAACCGCTGCAGTTCTCCGTCACGACTGCGATGTCCTTCGGGAAAGAACAGCACCGTGCCACCCCTGGTGAAGGCGCTTATGCAGTCACTTAAGGTTTCCTGCCAGGTGCTCCCCTCCACATCCAGATACCGCGCCAGACGCATAAAACCACTGTACCAAAACATCTTGAATGGCCACGAACGCACAGCAAAAGTAACATCATAACCGGGCAGTAATGCCATACAGTAGGTATCAAAAAACGAGAGGTGATTTACCACAAACACGCACGGCTTCCCAGGTTCAAGCAGCTCCATGTTCTCACGTCGAAAGCGCACAAAGGGGGCCATAATCACCACCCAGCCACGTCCATAAATCCAAACGAACAGACGCATTACCCGATCTGCCGGCATCCGCAGACACACCAAGCACAGGCCAAAGGCAACGGGGAAGAGGATAATTCCCGTAAGTGTCCAGAGAAAAAGCGCAGGGTAACACCAGAGATTCATAGCTAAAATTAATGCGGTACGTCTCAACTTTTATTCTGCTCCGATGTTTGGACTCCAGCATGCAGTCTGTATTGCTCCCAAGCTGCGTTGGGATTAAATCGATTAACCGTTTTCGGAAACCTTGGTAAGAACGAAGCGATGGATGTCACCCAGAGTACGGATAGCGCGCACCGATTCCTCCTCACGAATCTTGAAGCTAAACGCACCCTCCAGCACGATCACCATATCCACGGTATCCAAGCTGTCGAGACCCAGATCCTCGTAGATATTGGCCTCGGGAGTCATCTCAGAGCGCTCCAGTTCAAATTCTTCGGCCAGGCTGGAATCAATCAGCTCTATAACTTCTTCTTCAGTCATGCGTGTAGCTCCTTAAAATTAGGGTGGAATTTATGCCTCCCATGGCGAAATTATTTTTCAAGACATATTTGGGGTTTATCTGCAGATTGTGCTGTAACAGGGCAACGGCGCTGCACTGCGGATCAATATTATGCAGATTTCTGGTTGGGGCTATTTCGCCGCGCTGCATCATAGCCACAGTTGCGGATAATTCGATAGCGCCGCTGGCTGCCAGGGTATGCCCAAGGTGCCCCTTGAAGCTACTCACGGGAACCTTATCTCCAAGCAAACAGGCCAGCGCCTCAACCTCTGCAATATCTCCCTGCAAAGTACCAGTGGCGTGGGCGTTAACGTAATCAATCTCATGTGCCTGAATGCCCGCATCTTCAAGGGCCAGGCGCATACAAGTGTGCATCGCAGTCACATCTGGATTGGCGATGCTGGAGGTGTCGGAGGTTGTCGCAAACCCTACCACTTCTGCTAGAATTGGGGCGCCACGTTGGAGTGCGATCTTCTTGTTTTCCAGCAATAATACTCCGCTCCCTTCACCGCATACCACCCCATCGCGCGCAGCATCAAACGGACGTGAGGCCTGCTGTGGTTCCTGATTGTAGGCGGTGGAGGCTGCATGTAAAATATCGAAAGTGGCGGCAGTAAGCGGATGAAACTCATCTGCCCCGCCGCATAAGATTGCATCCTGGCGTCCGAAGGCGATCTGCTCGTAGGCATAGCCAATCGCCTGACAACTAGTGGCACAGGCGGAAGCGGGAGCCAGCACCCGCCCGGTGATTCCCAGAGATTGGGCCACATTGGCGGCGCAGGAGTGTCCCATAAGCTGAAAAAACAACCCAGAACGCATACGCTCCAGACTGTGGTCGGTAAAATAATCTGCGAAAAACCGTTCGCTTGTTTCAGTACTGCCCAGGGTGGAACCGATAATAACCCCGGTGCGCCCGTTAGCCAGATTCTCTTCGGGGAATGCCCCCATTTCAAGCGCCTGCAGGCTGGCCAGATACGCATACATGGACATCCGCGACATGGAACGCCGAAAGCGGCGCGGAATCTGTTTCGGATCAACTCCATCCACAAGCGCCGCAACGCGCGTGCGCAATCCACCCACGCGTTCCAGCTCTGGCACGTAGCTAACCCCTGATTCGCCCCGCAGCAATGCGGTGGTCAGGGCTTCCAGGCTGTGTCCCAGCGCACAGATAATTCCGGCTCCGGTTATAACAACGGGCTCTAGCGCCATTTTTTCAACTCTCCTCGTAGCAGATCGTGTCCCAACATCGACCCACAGGTCATATACGCCCCGACCAGGGCTCCGAGCAGCCCCGGCGCGGCGATGGCTTGCCCACTTAAATACAACCCCGACAGGCGGGTAACCGGCTGTGGATTATACTGACCGGCAAAACGCCCCACCCCGTAGATCGCGCCGGCAGGAGCCATGGAATAGTCCTGCAGGGTCAAAGGGGTAGCCAGTTCCACCTGTTCCAGAGATTCAAGCTCTGGGCAGCAAGTGCGAACTCTGCTGCTTATTGTTGCACCAATCTCTTTCTTTCTGCTCTCGTATCCGTATTTACGTTGATGGAGTCCGCTCCAGAAAGCGGCAACCTCGCTGTATGCCGCCGGCACAATGGCGACGACACCGTGACGAATCTTATTCCCGCCTCTTTCTTCTGGGTCAGCACATTTTCCCTGCGGCGCTGCAGCCGCAAGAAACAAGGGGCGTTGCTCAATAACCTGATTCAAACCTGGGTCAAACAAGCCTGCCTCCCGCTGGGAAAACAGGTTACACCCGTGCAACATCTGTACCGGGTTAGAACAAGCCGCGAACAGCACATATGCCGAAGAAGTCTGGCGTAAGTTACGTAAACGCTTCAGGTATGCCGGCCGCACAGCCCCATCCGGCAGCATCTGTGGCAATAACGCTGGGTTCATGCTCGCAACTATCTCGGACACCTGTATCCTGGTGCCATCGCTCAGACATATCCCGCTGACTCCACCTGCTTGGGTTATAATCTGGGAGACTTCAGCGCTGCAGCGCACCTCAACTCCGGCAACAGCAAGTCGTTCCGCGTAGGTCTGCACTAAAGCACCGCCGCCGCCTCTGATACCATGCGCAGAATGGTAGTACGAACCCGCCACCTGAGCATTTAAGCTTGTCAACGCCTGAGACGGCTCAATACCGTACAGCAGGCAATGCATGGACAACAACCCCTGCAACTCCGGCCACGGTGCAAAACGGGCGAGCGCCTCTTTCAAGGTAGCCCCGTGAACCGAGGCGTTACCTACATCATTCAGGTCAAGATCTAGATCCAGGTACGGCACAGAACACCAGCTGCGCTCGATAGCATCCAGATATTCTTTTATATCCCCAGCAGCGCCAGGGAAGCGGGCAGAAAGCTGGATACGGATATTGTCAAACCCGACCGGCAGGCACTGACGCTGTCCGGTGGCGCAGTTATGCAGACAATCAAACCCTTCGGGGTTGAACGGGGTAAATTCCAGCCCGGCATCCAGCCCCAGATAGCGCAGCAGCGGCCACACCGGGCCATCGTCTCCTAGGCCGCCTACATAGTGAAACCCACTGTCAAAGAACACCCCTTTGCGCTTAAATCCACGCAATACCGGTGCCAGACGTGGATGTTGCTCCAGCACTACAACCTTTTTCCCGTGGCGCGCCAGCAACAGAGCACAGCTGAGCCCGGAGACCCCTGCACCAATTACTGCTACGTCGTATATGGAATCACTTTGCATGAAAATTCAGGAATAATTCAGCACCAGAGCTGAATTGGTTCCACCAAAGCCGGCGGAATTGCACAACACTCTGGTTGGAGCATAGGGAAGAGTTTCTCGGATGATATTCAGCCCCTGCGTGTACTCACACGGGCGCACGAAATTAATGTTTGGAGCCATAAACCCAGCTTGAGCCATAAGGGTGGCATACACTACCTGCGACGCCCCCGACATCCATAGCTCGTGTCCGGTCATGGACTTCAATGATGACACAGGCGGGGTGGTGTCCCCAAAGAGGCGTTTTATATTAACGGCTTCGGCGGCATCACCCATCGATGTGGAAGTAGCATGCGCGCAAATGTAGTCAATTTCCGCCGCCGCGATCCCGCTCTGATCCAGGGCGGAACGCATGGCGCGCCCGAGTCCCTCTTCCGTCGGCACCGAAAGCTGCGCACCATCGGAAGAAAAACCATAACCGAGCACTTCACCTAAAATCACCGCACCACGCTGTTGCGCCTGATCGTAGCGCTCCAGCACAATACTGGCGGCACCACCACTGGGCACCAGACCGTCGCGGTCGGCATCAAATGGGCGACAAGCACCTAGTGGATCATGCGTACGAGTGGAAAAAGCCCCCAGCCCGTCAAAACTGCACATGGACTCCCAATTTACCTCCTGAGCAGCACCGCAGATTATTCGCTGCTGCCGTCCAAGACGGATCAAGTCAGCTGCCTGCCCCACGGCATGTCCACCGCTAGAACAGGCAGAGCTGAGGGTCCAACACGCGCCTTGGGTTTTCAGCAGGGTGTTCAAATTCATAGTAATGGAAGAAGTCATGGAACGAAATACCTGCCCGCTGCCAATAGCTTTGGTTTCTCGGCGGGCGCGCAAAGCATCCACTTGCTCAATAGCGGCGATACAACTCGAATCGCAGCCATAAATCAGGCCGGTCTCTTCATTCGCTATCTGTGCCTGACTCAGTCCGGCTTGCTCCAGCGCATCCAGAGCCGTCGCATACGCCCACAGCGCAAAATCTGGCATGGTTTTGCGCTGTTTGCGCGACAGGATGCCGCTGTTTACTCCTTCAATCTTCCCCGTAAGCGGGCTGCGAAACCCCATCTCTACCCGCTGCGGATCTATAACAATGCCAGAACGCCCGGTGCGAAGAGCTTCAGTTACCGTAGCGCGTTTACTGCCCAAGCATGAAACAATTCCGACTCCGGTTATAGCAACTCTGTGCACGTATGTGATCCTCTACTAATTAGATGCGCTCAAATATGAGCGCCACCGTTGACCGCAAACACTTGTCCGGTGATATAGCTCGCGCGGTCAGAGCACAAAAACCCTACCATGGCCGCCACCTCTTCTGGCTGGCCAACCCGTCCAAGGGGAATTCGGGGTAAGATATGCTCAAGAGGGAGATCTTGCGTCATCTCTGTAGCAATAAAACCCGGAGACACCGCATTGACGAGAATATTACGCCGACCTACTTCGGCTGCGAGCGAACGGGTCGCACCAATTAATCCTGCTTTAGCCGCAGAATAATTGGTCTGTCCCGACACTCCGGTTTCTCCAGAAGTAGACACAATGTTGATTATACGCCCACTGCGTTTCTTTAACATCCGCGCTACCACCAGACGGGTGACGTTAAAAAAACCGTTCAGGTGCACCGCCAACACATCTTCCCAGTCGGACTGACGCATCAGGGCCATTATTCCATCACGCGCATAACCAGCATTATTGACCAGTACCGCAGGGGTATCCGCTTGCAGCAACGCTTCCAGTGCCGTTTCCACTGCGCCAGCATCCGCCACATCAAAGGGCAACAGGGTACACGCGCGCCCACGTTCTTCAATCTGCTGCGCAATAGTCCGCGCTCCTGCATGATCCGCGCGATAGTTCAGCCATATATCATAGCCGCACGTGGCCAGTTCTAGTGCGATCGCCGCCCCAATCCCTTTACTCGCACCCGTCACAAGTGCAACCTGCTTCTGCATGGGTTAATATCCTTTGAAACTAGCATTAAACTTTAAATTTCGGCGAATACTAATTCGGATATGGTTTTTTTTCAAGCTAGAACCCCATCTAGAACCATATTTTGGTTTAATCTATATTCACTAAACTGGTTTTATCCACGCCCTGCAGAAATACTTGACTACAGAAGTCATATATAGATTCTACATGTCTCTCTGTAGACACGCTACCTGCTGATTCATACCAAAATATACATTTAGCACCAAAAAAGGCTGCTAGCTGCGGTCAAGATTACTCACCTCCACCACCTAGGTCTACCGACCGTACTTGTTTCTTGGATATTTCAAACCAAGCAATAAACATACGTACCAACGCAATACGCGCTATGCGTAATAACCACCTACATAACGCATGAAAGAGTGCAGGTGACACAAAGCCAGTTAAATAGGCCTTTATCAAGAAGAGGTAAACACGATATACTCGTACTTACGCGCAGTTTCAATGGGCTTACGCGTATACAGCAATACCCTAAAACTCTTAGAACAATCCTTAATACCTGAAAAAGGAAAGAAGCGGGAGTTCGAATGCAGCTACCAGAAATACAGGAGATTCGCACCGACCTGCAGCATTTGCAAACCATCCTGGACAGTGTTTCCGATGGGGTGTTCACAGTAGATAACAATATGTGCATCACCCTGTTCAATCGTGGAGCCGAAAATATCACTGGTGTCCCACGTGAAAAAGCGCTGGGTCAGCCCTGTTGTGAGATATTCCGCACCAACGCCTGTTTCGACAACTGCCCTCTACGTCAGGCTATTGTCAGTGGCAAGAATATCAATAATCGGGAAGTGACCATTCTAGATCAAAACAATCGAGAAATTCCAATTTCCGTAAATGCAGCGGTATTACTGAACCTTGAAGGTGAAGTCATCGGCGGAGTGGAAACCTTCCGCGATCTGTCTCAACTGCATGCCTTGAGTGAAGAATTTCGCAAAAAATTTATCTTTCAGGACATGATAAGCCGCAATCATAAGATGCAGCAGCTGTTTGATATTATACCGGACGTAGCAGCCAGTGACGTAACCGTGCTACTCCAGGGGGAAAGCGGTACCGGCAAAGAACTTTTTGCCCGCGCTCTGCATAATCTGAGTGCACGTACAGAAGCTCCATTGGTGGTAATAAACTGCGGCGCTCTGCCGGAACAACTGCTGGAGGCTGAATTTTTTGGGGTCCGAAAGGGAGCGTATACTGGTGCCGTTATGGACCGGCAGGGCCGCCTGGTCAGCGCCGAGGGGGGAACACTGTTTCTCGATGAGATCGGGGATTTACCCCTGTCCCTACAGGTGAAACTGCTACGGGTATTGGAAAACCGCGAATACCAACCTCTGGGCAGCGACGAAACAAAAATTGCCAATGTGCGTTTTATTACTGCAACCCACCATGATCTGGCAGAGCTGGTGGAGCAGAAACGTTTCCGACGCGATTTGTTCTACCGCCTGAACATTGTCACGTTGAAAATCCCACCGCTGCATGAGCGGCAGGAGGACATCCCCCTGTTGCTGGATATCAGCTTGGAACGCTTCTGCAAAAAGCACGGCAAGAGGATCCACAGCTTCAGTCCCGAAGCACTGGAACGGCTCTTAACCCATCAATACACGGGTAATGTGCGGGAGCTGATAAACATTGTCGAACGCGCCGTTGTCCTGTGTCGCAGCACGCAGATCAAGCAGCGACATTTGCCCCCAAGTCCCGAAAAAACTGATCCACCGCCACCAACTGCAGGGATCAGTGCGGCTGAACTCTCTCAACTGCTGCTGCGCTTTGGTGGCAGGAAATCTCAAATCTCCAAACACCTGGGAATTGACCGTACTACCTTATGGCGCTGGCTCAAGAAACACAACCTCGGCTAAGCCATGTTGCAACGTTGCATAAACGTTGCAAGAGTTTGCAACGTCGCAAAGCCCAACATAGCGAGCAATCACCAAGAATCTCTCCTTTGTCATGTTGCACGTGCAACATTCATGCAGCTTTACCCATAATTAAACACTCACCTCAACCTCCTGTATTTGCTCTATTTTTAAGCAAGTGTTCTTCATGGCACAGGTCGTGCAGTTCAATTCTATACATGAGCTCAAAAACAGTACATATAGCTATCCCATGCTACGATGGTCGAGTCTTCCCGCGCTTCGATGGCGCAAGCACATTCCGTATGTTTGATGCAGATTTCGACTCCGCCACATACGCCTTCAAAGAGGAACGGGTTTGCCCACAGGGAGAAGATATCTGTACTTGGCTGGCGCAACAACAAGTTCATGGTGTTGTCTGTTCTGGGATTCAACGCGAATATCAGATCAAGCTCGATCAATTGGGAATATGGCTGATATGGGGCGTGTCCGGTCCAATCACAGAAGCTATTAAAAAATGTCTGCAGCAAAACACAGAAGGAGTTTCGCCTGAATTCTCTTTCTTAAAAGCTGCTGATATCTGAAAAGTTTTTTAAAAATCGCACCTCTTACTATGAATTGTCCGTCGCAACTATAAACACGGACTTGTAATGCGGAAATTGGCACCAAATATATTGTAATGTGATGATATGGATACGGCAGGGCTGATATTAATTGTTATGTAATATTATGCTGTTACAGCCCTGCCGCTAATCTTTTTTCAGACCGCTCTAAACTCCGTTACTTAAGCAACTGCCCAACACCTGTCTGGTTGTGTTTGTATTTATTCTTGTTGCAATGTACTATCTATACCCTGTAGCCCGCTATGCATATGCATCAATACATATGTTGTAGCGGGTTTTTTTTGGCGTTTTTACCTAAACCCCAGGGACTAAATACCCTGCAATTATGTCCATATCGGAAGGAATAATAATGCTTAACACCTTGGAACTTCTGCGTAAGCGTCGCAGTATCCGTCAATTTTCCCCCGAACCTCTAACTGCGGCGCAGTTGGAGTGTCTGCAGGAGATCGCCCTGCGCTCCCCTTCATCCCGCTCGCTGATACCGTGGCATTTTATTTTTGTTACCGACTCAGACATATTACGCGCGCTCGGCCAGACCAAAGCCCATGGGTGTGCATTTCTGCAACAATGCGCTCTTGGCGTTGTTATCTGCGCCGATCCGCAACGTAGCGACGTGTGGATCGAAGATTGCTCCGTGGTAGCGACCCTGCTGCACCTTGGCGCTACTGACATGGGTCTGGGCAGTTGCTGGGTTCAGATAAGACAACGGCAGCACAATGAGCATACCGATGCGGAGTCCTACGTACGCTCGGTACTGAAGATACCCGCACAGATGCGGATCAATGCCATCATCGGCGTAGGCAACCCAGCGGAAGAAAAAAATGGACACGCTGCGGATACTTTGCCTGCGGAGCGTATTCACCTGAATCAGTTTGACCTCCAACGGTTGTTTCCAACACCCTAACTAAATAGGCATATAATGCTTACCACGTTGAAACCATATATTCCTTTTCTGTTTCCTCCCTTATTGGGAGCCCTAATCGGCTATGTCACCAACTACATAGCGATCCGCATGCTGTTTCGCCCCCTGCACCCTTGGCATGTCCTAGGAGTACGTATCCCCATGACTCCAGGCATCATTCCTTCTCGGCGGGGAGATCTGGCGCGCAAAATGGGGCAGATGGTGGGGGAACACCTCCTCACTTCTGCAGATGTGGGGCGCACCCTTGATAAACCCGAATTTCGCGCCCAGGTGTACCAAGCGCTAGCGCAAAAAATGGACACCTTCATGCAGCGTCCGCTTGGAGCTCCGATCACCCTTGTGCCTCGTCGGCTGCAGCGCCGCCTTGCTTCTATTCTCGGACATCTCAGTAGCAAGGCAGGCAGCAGGATAGGCTCCATGCTTCAGTCGGCACTTTTTGCGCAGCGCATAAAAAAACTAAGTACCCAAGCGGTAGAGCATTTATTGGAGCGAGAACTTCGTCAGATTATCGAGCCAGAGCGCTATCGCGAACTACGAGATAATATTGGCGCCACCTTACACCAGTGGTTGCAACAACCCGAAACTCGAGCCCAAGCGGAACGCTGGCTCGACACCCTGCTCACACGTGTGCTTGAAAGCGAAAAGAGCCTCGATGAACTGCTGCCTGCAGATGTCAAAACCATGCTGGCAGAAAAAATTCAGGCGCAGATTCCAGCGTTGGGTTCTGAGTTGATACGCACTATGCGCAGCGGCGCAAGCCGCGCCCAGCTTGAGCAAATGGCACGCGACGGCGTAGACACCCTCATCAATTCGGTGGAAGGGCTTTCGGCGCTGGTGGGCGCGCTGTTTGATATAAATATAATCTACAAGCGCCTGCCAGAGTTTATTGACAAAGCTCTGGATAGTCTGGAAGAGTGGCTTCAAACCGAGGCAGCGCAGGAGAGCATAGGGGCTGTTGTGCAGAGCCGGATGGAAGAACTACTGCAGCGTCCGCTGGCAGAGTGGATCAAGGGATTAAGTTATGCGGAAGTAGCTGGGCTCAAGCACCGCCTGAGCGGGGCGGCGTGCACGTTTCTTACTTCGACAACCATACAGAACCGCGTGCTGGAACTACTGGATACAGCCTTCAGACACAATGAGCAGCGCACCCTTGGAGAGCTGAGCGCTCCCTTTCTCGGCAACACCGCCCACACCCGCGCCCAGCGCCTCGGTGCCGGGATCAGTCAGCATATTCTAGCCTACTTGCGCTCCACTACCTTTTCCCGCACCAGCAGTGTGTGGATGGAGCGGCAGGCGCGCCATCTGGTGTACGAGCGCCCCTTAGGGGTACTGGCAGAGCATATCCCCAGCGACGCGCGCGAAGAATTATACCAAGGCTTGATGCGCCAGTTTATCCTGGTGTTAAAAAAAGAGATGCCCCCGCTGATTGAAGGGTTGAACATAACGCGCATGGTCGAGGAAAAGGTCAACAACCTCGATATTCTTCAGGTTGAAGAGCTGCTGATGGGGATCATGCGTGAGCAGTTTCGTTATATTAATCTTTTCGGTGCACTGCTCGGCTTCCTTATCGGACTACTGAACCTGATCTTGCTATACCTTTAATTATGTATGTAGCGGACAAAACTCATTCGCCTGCAGCGCTGATCTGTTTGCGCAGCTCCATCCCTACCCAGCGCCGTGCGAACTGAAACGCCGTCCGCCCGCAGCGCTTGCTTTTATCATGCGACCATTTTAGTGCCGCATCTTCACATGCCTGTGTCCAAGGGAGGGTTCGTCCCAGTTCGCTGCATAAACGCTCTATGCACTGACGCACCACGTGCAGGTACTGCTCCTGACTGAAAGAATCGAAGGATATCCATAGGCCGAAGCGATCGGACAGAGAGCTCTTTTCCTCTATACTCTCCGAAGCGCGAATTTCTCCCCCTTTCATGTGGTTGCCCAGATTATCGTAGTCGTACTGCGGGATAAGGTAGCGCCGATTGGAGGTAACGTAGATAAGACAATTAGGCGGTGCTGAATACACGGAACCATCAAGTGCACTCTTCAATACCTTGTAGCTCAATTCTCCGGCTTCAAACGAGAGATCATCGCAGAAGAGGATAAACCGATAGGGCTCACTCTTAATCTGAGCAAAAATATCGGGCAGATGCGGTAGGTCATCCTTATCCACCTGAATTACGCGCAACCCCGCAGCAGAATATTCATGTAGCAGAGCCCGGACCAGCGAAGACTTTCCCGTGCCACGTGAGCCCCAAAGCAGTACATTGTTAGCCGGCAATCCCGCTACAAACTGCGCGGTATTGTCGGCCGCCAGGATTTTCTGTGCTTCTATCCCCAGCAGATCCTCGAGACGGGTTTGGG
>Ga0265295_1004128_pt1 | contig 19919 bp, 20 predicted proteins | sample Munlansysbiofilm_FD_192503 | JGI IMG/M metagenome (GOLD analysis project Ga0265295, IMG submission 192503) | Leachate microbial communities from a municipal landfill in Southern Ontario, Canada - Methane capture system biofilm | ecosystem: Engineered > Solid waste > Landfill > Unclassified ... | reverse complement strand
TGTTAGATTTCAACATCGTCAATGGACCTCAATTTGCTGCCCTCTATGCCAGTCTGAACGGTCGGGGAATTGCCGATATCGCCGGTGCTTTGGAAGAATTTGAGATCGCTCCTACGCTGGAACCACTTCGTCGCCTCTTGAATCAGGAAAACTTCACTCATCTCATTAGAGAAGAAAAGAGCGAGTTTGACGAGTCCCCTTCAGCAGCCTTGGAAAATTTGCTTAGCCTATTACGGCAAGCCGGCGAAGCACAAACGAATCACTTCGATCTGGAAGAAGCCAACCGCCAGGCCGGGCAATTGCTCGATAATCTCAAGAATTCGGACAAATTCAGTGGCAAGATGGCTCTTTCTTCCTTGGATACTACACGCAATCTGTCGGAATATTTGAGAACTTCTCTTGAAAAAGATCCGCGCAAGTTCATTGTCCTTGCTATTTGGTCTTTGCTCGGAAATTTAGCTGCTCCTTTAAATAATCAGGATGGACAAAGGTTAAATTGCGAAATTTTATCCAAACAAGCGGTCTCTAAGACGCTAAAAAATGTTTTGGTTCAATCCGGCTTTTCAGAATATGAAGCCGTAAAACACAGTCAAATTATTCAGAGCCTGATATTAAAAACAGATTTGACAACACTTAACACCGATGCCCAAAATCTCCTTGAAAGCTGGCTAGAGAATCAAACAATCCGGGATTTACTGGAAATTAATGAATATCAGCAAATTCGCTGGTTCAACAGAGAACAGTTTGAGCAATTCATCTGGTATCAAAAAACAGCCCATCTCTTGAGACTTTCAATTGACACCAAGCTGGGCACGAGTGAAAAACTCGAACTACTCCTCCATCAAGAGGCTCTCTTCAGTCAAATAAGCAAGGCACTTGAAAACTCGGAATACAAACTCGATAATTTACTCGAATTGCTCGACTAATTAAGCCTCGTTCTTTGCCCTTAACAAGGTCTGAGTGAAGACGGTGTCCGCCCTCAGACCTGTTTTTTTATCACGTACAGCTTTCAGTGTTTCCAACAAATGATTCGGAATCTCCATACCGCTTGCTTTTTCTGTCAGCCAAACTGCCATGGCGGCATAAGCGATATTATTTTGGGGTTCGATCCGGTGAAATTCTTCAAAAAACCAACCACATGAAGTAAACATACATTGTCTTTTAACCTGTGCTTCCATCAAAAGTCTAATTTTCGCCAGATCTTCCGCAGAAACGGAGGAGTTTCCCTCTTGATTCAACAATTCAGCCAAACTCATTTGGCCATTGTAAACTTTGATATATTCATTCCTAAATCTCGCGGGATCGGCGACGAAATTTTTCATAAAGTCCGCATAAATACCATCCAGCCAATCGGCAATCGTCCGCATCGAATAAAATAAAGGCTCTTTCCAATCTGCACCGGGAGTGCAATCACATTCGCCTTGCCAACGTTTCACACCATGAAAACATGACCAGGACGAAGGAGAAATCAAACGAGCCTTAGTTTCGACGCGGTTCTCTGCCAACCAGAGACCTGGGAAATTCCAACGAACATCAGGGTTTTGATCTTCGGAATTGAGCACATAAGTTAAAAATTTATCTCTGAAAACCTGATGATGACCATACAACTCACCATCACTGGCAACAAAAGTCAAACCATTTTCTTCGCCCTGGGTCTTTTCTCGAACGATTTGCAAAAAATGGTCCCCATTCGATGTTGATTCAGGAATAAAACTGATCATCGTGCTCAATTCGCGATTATAAGGGAAAACAACAAAGGGCTCGCGTCCTTCGGGTAATTCAATCAGGTAGGCACCCGCTTTCCCATCATCCGGAGTTTCAATCTGCCAGGGTGCCAAAATGGTAAATTTTAAACCTAAATCAGATAAAACACAGAGTGTTTCGATATCAACCGCAGTTTCCGGCAGCCAAATCCCTTGCGGTTTATGCCCAAAACGCATCCCAAAATCGGATATTCCCCAATATACTTGCGTTATCTTGTCTTCTTTTGTCGCTAAAGGCAAGATTGTGTGGTGGAAACTTTGCGCCATCCCATTCCCAATTCCGAAGCGCTCAAAATTCTCTCGTTCTTGCTCAATGATTAATTGGGCAATTTCCGGTTTTTCAGCCATCATCCAGCGAAAAAGCGTTGGTCCAATGTTAAAACTAATTTTGCCAAAATTGCCCGCTAAGGCATTTGGTTCATAGCATTCCGCTAATATTTTTTCATTCCAATTGTTGAAGGGTTCAGAGCCAATCTCTGAAGGTATGTAATTTGAAATCGGGTCTTCCCGGGGAGGTTGATAAAAATGTCCATGGATGCAAAGATTCATTTATTTCGCGGTTTTCCTTTGAGGTGTTCAAGTTTCAGTTTCAATCTTGCCGGATTTATTTCAAATATTCGTGACATACTATCCAAAGCTGTTGTCCGGTTTTCAGCTAAGTAGTCCATCCAGTATACGTTGATTGGCGGATTTTTCATATTGTTTTCGACAATTTGAGTGAAATAACTGTATTGAACCGGTGAAATATTCAGGAATTTTGGACTTCTCCCCATCGCTTCGCCGACGGTTTGGGCAATCTCCCGATAGCTTAAATGTTCGGGCCCACCAAGTTCAATAGTTTGATTGAGTGTATCAGGCATGTCCATTGACCAAATCATCGCGGTTACGAAATCGTCCACCCACAGAGGCTGTAAGAGCACCTGCCCTTCTCCTGGCAGAAAGTAAAAGCTCAAAAATCGTTTCAGCAGTCGCGCGATAGAATCGGTGAAGTGGTCATTTTCGCCAAAAAGCCAGCCCGGCCGAAAGATAGTGTATGGCAAGCCGGATTTTTTGACAATTTCTTCTCCCCTTCCCTTTGCCTTCAACAAACCATAGGCAGAATTGCGGTCAGCACCTAAATGACTGATGTAATAAAAGCGTGAGACACCGGCTTGGGTGGCAATTTCGGTGAAGCGCTCCAGGTTTCGAATTTCAAATTGCGTCAAATCCGCCTTTAATCCTTCGGCTTCCACGCCTGCTAAATGGAAAACAACATCGACCTGATTAAACGCAGCCCGTAAACTCCCCGTGTCATCCAGTGAACTCATGACGACATCATAACTTTTACCAGTTGGCAATTTTCCACTGCCACTGCCGGGAGAAAGCAACAAGCGATAAGGCAATGAATGCATTTCAAGCTTCTCGACCAATTTTCTTCCGATAAATCCCGTACTGCCACTAATCAAAATCATTCTGCAATTATAGCAGGTTTGAACTGGCACAATCCTTGCACATTAAAGAACGTAAGAAAGAGGAAAAAGTATGGAAAAGAAAATCGGATTTCACTATTTTCAAGATTTAAATCACTATCAAAACCGTGATTTAGCACTTTGGCAGCCTGAACTTGAATCGCTTCAGGCGGGCTGGTTGGTTTTGAAAGCCAGTCCCAATTATGCTATTCCCGAAGAATTTATCACCGGTTTGCTTGAATCTGACGTTCAACCGATTATCCACTTTGATATTCCGGTAAATTCGGATTACCGCCCGGAAGATTTGCGCATTCTGCTCAGTTCTTATGCGCGTTGGGGCGTTAAATATGTGATTTTCTTTGATCGTCCAAACATGAAATCAAGCTGGTTGCACGACACTTGGTCGCAAGGTGATTTAGTTGAGCGTTTCCTCGACCGTTATCTTCCATTCGTTCGGGCTGCCGAGCAAAACGGCTTAACACCTATCTTCCCTCCTCTGCAACCCGGTGGGGATTATTGGGATCTCTCTTTCCTCAAAAAAGTGCTCAATTTGGTCAAACAACGTCGCTCTCTCGACTTTGTTTCCAACCTGCATATTGCCGTCAGCTCGCAAACCTTCAACCATCCCCTCTCCTGGGGTGCCGGAGGAAAGCGCAACTGGAAAGTGCCCCGTCCTTATTCCAAAAGCGAGATTGGTGAAGAAGATCATCTCGGTTTCAACACCTGGCAATGGTATAACGATCTCGTCAACAGCATTTTAGGGATCGAGCCAAAACTCTTCCTCTTCTATTTTGGCAGTGCCGATATCAAACAGAGCGTACTCGACCCGAAAGTCAGTTTTGAAGAATTGATTGACTTTGCAATGAAGCCCTCCGAAGAAGCTGGTAGAGCCGCCGAACAAAAAAATAATATTCTCGGCTGTCTCTTTTGGATTCTTAGCACAAGTGAACCGAACGAGGACGGTAAAACCGCTTTTTTTGACATTACTGGCGAAGTAAAAGTCCCAGAAATCAAAAGCTATAAAGAAAAGCTGGAAAACACCCGCAAACAGAACCTTGAATACGCTGTTTCAGATCGGCTGGCAGAATGGATTTATCCCATCGACCATTACCTTTTACTCCCCTCATACGAATGGGGAATACCCGAGAACACCTTCGACCGAATTCGTCCGATTATGCGCGATTCCCGCCCGACAATCGGTTTTTCGCTTATCGAAGCGACTAACGCTCGAAAAGTTACCGTTTGGAATGAAAACGGAGCCTTCAGCGTCAAAGATATTGATATACTTAGAGAAGCAGGTTGTCTGATTGACGAGCAAATTGTCAACAGCATCGGCATCCCGGCTTAGGTTAAGGAGAAAAAATGCAACCACCATCATATGAAAGTCCCAGTCATCTCGCTCCGGCAACACCCAAAATCGTCGTCATTGGTATGGGTGGCGGAGGTTCAAACGCCATCAATCGCATGATTGAAGGTGGAATGCATGGCGTAACCTTCGTTGCTGCTAACACGGATGCCCAGGCTTTGGCGGCTAATCTCGCCCCGAATAAAATTCAGCTCGGACCTAAATTAACCCGCGGACTGGGTGCCGGTGGTCTTCCCGTTGTGGGCGAATCTGCCGCCGAAGAAAGTACTAAAGAATTAGCCAGTATCCTCCATGGTGCCGATATGGTCTTTTTAACTGCCGGAATGGGTGGTGGAACCGGAACCGGTTCAATTCCGATTGCCGCGAAAGTAGCCCGTGCCAGCGGTGCTGTTACGGTTGCAATTGTTACCAAACCTTTCTCTTTTGAGCTTGGACGCAGGCAAAGCAATGCCTCCGAAGGCATCGAAAAGCTCAAAGAATACACCGATACACTCATCGTTATTCCCAATGACAAACTGCTCGAGATTGCCCCGCGAGACCTCCCATTGTCAACCGCCTTCACGCTTGCTGACGACGTTCTCCGTCAGGGCGTTCAGGGTATCTCCGAATTGGTAACAGAAACTGGCTTGATAAATGTCGATTTTTCGCACATTAAAAACGTTATGACCCGTGGCGGCGGTGCCTTGATGTCGATCGGAACCGGTAGCGGACCCGACAAAATTAAAGAAGCCATTCAAAAAGCACTCCATCATCCCCTTCTGGATGATATTGACCTTTATTCTGCAACCGGTCTAATCGCAAACTTCACCGGCAGTGAAGACATGAGTTTCCGCGATGTCACCGATGCGCTCCAAATCCTCCAGGAAGCCACAGGTGGCCATGCCGACGTCATCCCCGGTATTATCACCGACTCCCGAATGGAAGACCGCGTTCAGCTAATTTTGATTGTTACCGGAATCGGTGTACCAAAGTCGACTGTTCAAGACCGACCATTCAATAGCTCCTCTTATAAAGATGAAGAAAAACAGGGCTTTTTTACTCCTGAAACAAAAAGTCAAAGGGAAGATTCATACAATTCAAACGAAATTAGTTTAAGCCAGCAACCGCAAATTGATCCGATAGATAACCTTTCGATTCCCGCTTTTTTGCGTCGAAGAGGAAAGAAATAGAGCAGAAAAATGAATGCAAGCGCAATCCGTAAAGTTAGCGAAAAAGTAGCTGCCAAATATCCAAAAATGGCTGGAAAAAGCCCGAAAGTCAGCCAACAATCAGAAGCGACTTACCTTTTGGTTTTCAAATCTGATGACGCCTTGCCAAATGGGAAAACGATGACTCAAATTTTGCGCGTCGTTGCTGATGAAGAAGGCAACGTCAAAAAGATGACTTCCTCAAGGGGATAATAAGGAGATGTAATGACTGCGACAAGCTGGTTTTTTGAAGAACTCAAACCTAAAAAGCGTGCTAAAAAGAATAACAAAGCCAGGAAAGAAGCTGAAATCGACCAAACCGTAGAACCGGTGCGTCTTAATTTTGACACGCAACGCATTTTTGCCAACAGCCGCCCCGAACCAATTTCACAAATAATGCTCAATGCCAGTGAAACGCAAGCCCTCAGCTTCCAAGCCACCGTCCGGCTTCCTCTCAAAGAAGCCTCACATGACAAGGGAAAAGCAAAGGGAAATGAATTGGCAGACTATTTTCTATCTTCAAACAACGCTTCTGCAATTTCGCAAGACAGCTTCTTTGCCCAGCTTGAAAATGGCGAAACATTGCTCACCAACGTTGGAAAAAAGGATTTCCTCAAAGTCCAGGCAAGCATGATCCTCGCCATCTCCTTCATGGGCTTGATTATTGGAATGTGTATTGCTTTTTTGGTATGATCTAAATTATTGAGGACTATCAGGACTCAAGTCAAATAATGTCCAGATTTCGTTATGCCAGACGCTCTCGCCGCTTTGGAGGCTTTTCCAGGGGCTTAGCGTTTCGAGTTCGAGCATTTCCTGATCAAAATAAATTTCAATATTACTGTCCTGGTCCGGATAATAGTCAGCGCTTTCTTGCTCCACAGGCAAATGGATCAGGCTTAGCAAATTATCAAGCCGATACGCCAGCCACGGTTTTGCAGCCCAGGTACCAATTTTTTGTTTGCTTTGCGCCTTGTTCTGCTGAATTTCCAGCCAGTCTTCTTTCCACTGATAGGCCGGGTCTGACAAAGAGGAATAATCCCACAGGTTGAGCCTTTGGTTTGCTTGAAACCTTTTTTCGGGATCACTATTTTTATCCATTGGCAGATATCCGATTCCTCCGGGCGCAAAGGACGTAATCCCCCAGGATGCAGTTTTTATCAGATCTTGCGAGCGATTGGTAATTTCGTTTCGGACAATAAATGAGCCCAGCGCTTTCATTTCTTTGCCAGCAAATGGCGGACGATTTTCGCAAGCTATCTCAACGTCTTTCTGATTTTGACGGAGCGGTAAAATGGAGAGCTTTCGCTCCAACCCACTTGCATCTGCAGGCCGGATGAAGCTCAAGCCAGCATCGTCGTTGTCAAATTCTACAAGAACCGCTTGGTTATCCGGAAGGTAAGATAAATGTGGGTCTTCAGGCGCAGCCCACAAGCGATGACCGCCATAGAGCAACCATTCCAAATCAGCCGTCCTGCCGAGCTGATTCTCAACTGTTTTCAGCATATTCTTTCCACCCTCAAGCCCAAAAAAGAGGATTCTTGGACCGACATCGGCTGTAACAATCATTTCAAGCCGTCCGCTACTCAGCCGATAGCAATTTTCCCAGCTAAAAGCTTTTACTTTCTCAAAGAATTCTGCCATTTTTGTACATTCTCACGGGTTATCATGTATAATCTAATGATACTTGATTTTTATGAGGATATTATGACCGTTTCACCTATGAAAAAGAACTCTCCTTATTGGGAAAAGTTAGAGATTGGTTCTGACGATTTGCAGTACCTGACAAACCACCTGTTTGAAACGGAAGAACCTCTCCCCATCAACGCCCTGAGTCTGGTTCTCGTTAACCATCGCCTCCAGTTGCACGCCAAAGAAGAAGCCTCGCGAAAAGCTGAGGCCGGTTTACCCTATAAACCGAAAGACAGCTACCCTGTTGGCACAAGGCTCAGTTTTCCCGAATTAGATAATCTTACCGGTGTTATTCAATCAATCCGCGAAGGCGACAACCCCGGTTTGGGTGATTTTCAGGTTGCCACTGTCGAACTTGAAGATGGCACAAGCAGAGATTTTGCTATCAACATGCCCGAGCATCCTCTCAACGAAGTTGACTATTCTGCTGCTTCCGGTGAAACCCAAAGCGCAGAATCGATCATGAAAATTTACGGCCGGCAACTATCCAACCAGTTGCGCGCTGCCCTCGATGCCCAGCATGACTTAGTTCGCATTGGTGACACCTGGTTTCCGCATTCACTACTGATTGACATCGGGCCCGGACAGCTCAATATCGCCGAAGCAATTCTCGATTCTTTAGCCGGTGGACCTATCGGGATTGAAGAACTGATGGAACAGTTGGAACTGACTAAAAGTGGTGAAAACCCAAAACTTTTGGCTTTTTCGCTCAATTATGCCCTTCAGGAAGACCCGCGTTTTGACGAAGTCGGTACAAGTGGCCAGTTTTCATGGTTCCTCAAACGCCTCGAACCCGCTGAAGTTTTGGAAACCCCGATTTATTTGCGGGCTGACGGGCACTCCCTCATCTCAGACGATTTGGACGACAGCACTTATCAACTTCTTGACAGTCTGGACGACGAACTTTCTTTCAGCGATGAAGACGTAAACGATGCCGAAGCAAGCGACAGCATTTTCTTAACCCTAACTTACCCACATTGGCGAGCCGGTTCGATGCCCGTAACCCCTCTGACCAACCAGGTTTTCCCCACAGCGCTGGAATCTGACACAATCAAAGTGGAATTCATTGACGAACAAAGCAAACAGCCCATTTCAGCCTGGATTGCCCGGGACAAAAAATATGTGATCGGTTTGCGTGAATGGTACGAAGAAAAGAATTTAATGCCCGGAAGCATCATCGGAATCAAACGCACAAAAGAGCCGGGTGTGATGATAATTTCACCGGAAAAGAAACGTTCTAACAAAGAATGGGTGAAAACCGTTTTGGTCGGTGCCGATGGTGGCTTGGTCTTTGCCCTCTTGCGTCAGCCCATTTCAGCCGGATTCAACGAGCGCATGGCAATTGCAATTCCCGATGTTGCCGGTTTGGACAGCGTTTGGCAAAATCGCCAGACAAAATCTCCTGCGCTCAAAACTGATGTTATGCGCATGATGACAGAACTTTCAAAACTCAACAACCAGCGCCACGTCCATTTCGTTGACCTCTATGCTTCGATTAACGTCGTGCGACGCACTGCCCCGATGGATTTGATGAATATCTTGCTTTCGAGCGAAGAGTTTTTCCATGTAGGTGACAATTATTTCCATATTACAGAGAAAGCCTAAGGAGTTTTATGCTAAAGAAACCCAGTTTAATCAAACCTAACTTGAGCACTAAATTTGCCATTGACTTCGATTGGTGGAAATCTCAAGACCAAAACTGGCGTAACTCGCTAATCTCCTATCTCTGCCCGGAACACAGAGAAAATTTCGCCAGCCATAGCGACGCTACTTCTTTCGATTTGGTCAATCCGCAAACCGGTGAAGTTAGCCAAGGGGACGCATTAATCGACACATTAATCAACCATTGTGCCAAACAAAATGATTTCATCACGCCCGGCGCTCCTCTGGTAGATTCAATTTTCAAAGTCTTTCTGAGCAATCACAACCAACCTTTGACTTGTGAGGAACTTTCTCAAATAGTCCATAAACCTGCCTCAACAATTCTCAGCACAATCGGAGGTTTCAAAGTCTACAAAGGGATCAGACCAGTTTAAGCGCGAAATTCATAGTATAATCACGCAGTTTGCCCCCGTAGCTCAATGGACAGAGCACCAGTCTTCTAAACTGTAGGTTGTGCGTTCGAATCGCACCGGGGGTACTTCTATCCCCAATTTAAACAACCTTAGATAATCTACGCTTGACGTTTTATAATTAAGGCATAATGTCATTAAAGTAGAAAGGATAAATATGAAATTATTAAAAAGATGGATTGTAATTATGTTAGCAGTTTTCGTGGCTGCGCTAATCGTCCCCGGCATCACAGTCAACGGTGATAGTGGCTGGGTCAACTATGCGATTATGGCTGCGGTTTTAGCATTGCTCAACGCAATTTTATTGCCAATCCTAAAAACACTGTCTTGTGGTTTGATTGTTCTCACCCTGGGCGTTTTTAGTTTGTTCTTGAACGCCGCGGTTTTCATGCTCTCCTCAAACATCGCGCAATCCTGGTTTAATGCCAGTTATCACGTAGACGGTTGGTGGTCAGCATTCTTAGGCTCGGTGATTGTTAGCGTTGTAACTATGCTGTTTTCAAACGACAAATCCAGCAAACGCGATAGGAATGCCAAAACCGATTAGTTTGTAAAAATTTATACGACAGAGGCAATCAAAAATTTGATTGCCTCTAATACTTTGTTAAATGGTCAATAAAACAATGGGGTTCTCCAAAAAATCGAATAAATTCTTGCACTTTCCACCAATTGTGGTAATATTCATCTGTTAAATTCGGTGAAAGCCGAAAATTCTAACCTTCCGCTCCTGCCAGCTAACGGCTACAACAGGAGCAAACCCGAGGAAAGGAGCCTCGCCGTATGCATAAATACGAACTTGTAGTAATTCTCCAGGCAGACCTGGAAGAAGCAGTCCTTGACGCTGCTGTTGAAAACATTGAAACCCTAATCAAATCCAATGAAGGTGAAATCACTAAGATTGATCGTTGGGGTAAACGCAAACTGGCTTATCCAATCAACAAAACCAATGAAGGCTATTACTTCTATGTGGAATTTGATTACAAACCCGAAGAAGTTGCCAATCTCAAACGCACAATGGGCTTCAATGAACAAGTTTTGCGCTCCAGCGTAATTCGTGTTGATTAATTTGGAGGAATAATGACTGAAAATAAATCTTACGACCGATCTGACCGTGGTGATGACCGCCGAGAACGTGGCGGAAACCGTGGCAACAATAACCGCCGATTCGTCTCCCGTCCCAAATTTTGCCAATTTTGCAGCGATCCAAAAATCGCCATTGATTACAAAAATGTCGATCTGCTTTCCCGCCTTATCAATGAAACCGGGAAAATTCGCCCTCGCCGCCAAACCGGTACCTGCGCCAAACATCAGCGCGAAGTTGCTACGGCTATCAAGAACGCCCGCCACATCGCCTTGCTTCCTTTCGAAGGTGATTTCTGGGCAGATAACAATTAATAAGTGGTTTAAAAGAGCTAAATATGGCAAAACAACCACAAACTGAAACTAAAAAGCACGTTGCACGCAAACAAAAAGAAGAAAAGCAAACTAAAATTGCCATCACTGTAAGTGCTGTGATTCTGGCTGTGGTCGTTGGTTTGCTTGGCTATGTTTTAATCAACAACTATATAGTTCAACCAAATATTGTTGTTGCAAAAGTTGGCGAAACGGAGATTAAAGCCAGCGAATTCCAGAGCACCACTGCTTATGGTCGAATGAATTCGCTCTCGACAGCAACTCAATACGTCAACTATTTTGGCGATATGGGTAAGCAATATGCCTTGCCTATGCTCGTTGAATTGAATCAAACCGAGCAATTCGGTCGAAACATTCTCGACGAAATGATTGACGATGTTTTAATCCGCGAAGAAGCTGACAAACGAGGTATTACGGTTAGCGATGAAGAAGTTCAAAAGGCAATGCAAGAACAATACGGCTTTTACCCGCAAGGCACAAACACGCCTGCCCCAACTTCTGAACCGGTCTACACTCCCACCTGGTCGGTTTCACAATTAGAACTGATTAATCCAACTAATACTCCTGAAGCTACTGAAGAGCCGGAAGAAGGCGTCGAAGATGAAACTGACCTCACTGTTGATGAAGAAAACGTTGAAACTGACGATACCGATGAAGATGTCGAAGTTAGCCCGACGGCTGTCCCAACGGAAGCGCCAACCCCAACTCCTTATACCGAGCGTTTATATAAAGAAGATGTTCGGGAATATCAGGACGCTCTAAGCCCTTACGGCATTAGTCAAAAAGACCTGGAAAGATTTACACGTAACAGCCTCTTACGCAGCAAATTAATCGAAGACATGACCAAAGATATACAGCCGGAAGAAGAGCAGGTTTGGGTTCGTCATATATTAGTTGAAACTGAAGAGCTTGCTAAAGAAGTTATTGAGAAATTCGAAGATGGCGAAGAGTGGAATGTTTTAGCTTCCGAATATTCAACTGATGACTCCAACAAAGATAATGGCGGAGACCTTGGTTGGATTGGACGCGCCGACAGTTATGATGCTGATTTCTTAGATGGGGCTTTCAAATTGACAGAAGAAGGCGAAATTAGTGAGCCTGTTTTTTCACAATTCGGATACCATATTATCCAATTGGTAGCCAGAGCAACGAATCCTGTCAATGATTCAAAATTCAATCAGCTCAAGCAAAACTTCTTCAGCGACTGGCTTGAAGTTAGCCGCGATCTCCGGGACGATATCGTAATTTATGACGAGCAACTGATAAAAGTTGTACCAAGTACCCCGGCAGTTCCGAGTGATCTGATGGAATACGTTATATCGAGCGACTCATAATCACTATTTTCTTTACAAAAGAGCCTGAAAATTCAGGCTCTTTTTTCTTATCTTCTGTGCTTGATAAATTCTTAATACTTCTCTGTTGGTAAGAAAAGCTTTCTGCTGAATTAGGATAGTTCATTAATTTAGCAATATTTTCCGCATGCATAACAATCTACACCCTAACAGGTCAGCAAAACCCTGAAGCAATTTGCATAAGTGAGACACTCTTGTCACAAAGATTAGACCCTTTATGGCGAGACGCAGCGGAAGCCAATTGTGTTATCAGTATAATTTGGTGATCGGTCATTCCTGTTGGCAGCCCTGGTTATATTATCAATGCTAAGCCAGGAACCTCCGCGCATGACTTTTTCATCTCCGCCAGAAACTCCCAAAGGGTTCCAGGTGTCATTGGGGTCGTATTTTAAAGAAAAGTAATCTCTGGTCCACTCCCAAACATTGCCGGTCATATCATAGGCGCCATAAGGGCTTACTCCCGCAGGAAATGTACCGACCCGAAGCGTATCGTCATATTCATTAAGACTATTAGCTCGATCAGCAGTTGGCTTGGCATCTCCCCAGGCGTACCGCCTTTGATCTGTTCCCCTCGCTGCTTTTTCCCATTGGGCTTCAGTTGGCAAATCAGCATTAACCCAATGACAATATTTTTGAGCATCATTCCATTTTATGAAAATTACGGGATAATCAGCATATTGTGAGTTTCCAAAATAGCTGTTACGGGTGTTCGAGTAGGTTTGCGCAGGTTTAGCACAAACTCCCGCACTTACACATTTTTCATATTGTCCGTTTGTTACTTCGAATTTGTCAATCCAATAGCCGTCCAGATAAACTTCTCTGACCGGAACTTCATCGTCTTGTCCATCCCAACTGCCCATCGTAAAGTATCCTTCCGGAACATAGACCATTTCCATCCCATCTGTATCACGCCGCTTTGTCGAACCGGATATTGGTTCAGGTGTAAGTGTTGGAGGAATAGATGTTGGCATTGCTGCGATGAAAGTGTCTTCTGAAGAAATATTTTGGTTCTGGTTTGGAAGGACCGGATCTACAGTTTTAACTTCCGTAACCGGGAGGTCCTCTTGAGAATTTTTCGAATTTTGCGATGCATTTCCTGAATTAACTTCAGGTGCTGTATCAACACGCTGATTGTTTTGTTGTAAAGAATTCAGAAGCAAACTAATGACCGCAATCACTAAAATAATACCAACGCAAATTCCGGCAACAATTAATAGATTGCTGGACTTAGGTCCATTGTTAGAAGAAGAATCAGTCACAACTTTTTTTGGTTTATGTTTACCTGCTTCTCTGGAACTTTCATCAACAACTTGTGCTTTGCTTGGGGCTTTCTGATTCCTTGGTTTTGAAAAATTTGAAACTGCATTTTGATGACTGCTTTCCAGATTGGTTAGGGATTGTAATTCAGAAATGAAAATTTTAACATTATCAATTCGATCTTCAGGCTTCTTTTCGAGAGCTGCTTCCAAAACCGGTTTCCATTCCTCAGGAAAACTCTCCGGCAGTTGCAGGGGTTCAAAGTGTTTGAGCATTACCTCGGGAGTGCTCTCCCCGTCAAAGAGTCGCACTCCGGTAATCATTTCGACCAAAATACAAGCCAGGCTATAAATATCGGTTGCCGGAGAAGCTTTGGCTCCTCGCCAAACTTCGGGTGCCATATAAGAAGGTGTACCCACAATCCCTCCGGAAGTACTCATCGATGCGCTGGCATCACTACGCAACAACTTGGCAAAACCTAAATCGCTGATGTGTGCTTTGCCTTCTTCGTCGAATAAAATGTTTCCGGGCTTTAGATCACGATGAATCACATGGCGCTTATGCGAATATTCGAGTCCCACAGCAATTTGCTCAATGATAGTTAGAGCAGCTTCTTTGCTAAAGGGGGCTTCATTTTTGATGCGATCTTTAAGAGAACCACCGGGCATGTAGCTCATGACGATATAGTAGCGTCCTTCGCTTTCGCCATAATCATAGATGGGAACCAGATTAGAATGCTCGAGTCGGGCGGTAATTTGGGCTTCTTGTCTGAAACGGCCTAAAAAAGTTTGGTCATTAACCAAATTGGGGTGCAAAACCTTAATTGCCACAGTGCGTTTGAGCGAGCGATCCAACGCCTTATAAACCGTTCCAAAGCCGCCCTGTCCTATTTCTTCCTGAATCTCATACTTTCCTAATTGCATTTTTCTCCCATTCCGAAGGTAAACAATCCATTGATTTCAAATTATAATCGCATTAAGCGAAATTATGGGGATTTTAGAATCGATATATAAGAGTAATTGACTATATTGATTTGCCAACCGAAACAGCTTGTGAAAAATGTCTATTTAAACAACGAGGATAAGTTCATAAGAGGAATTGCGATCTACGCCTCTGATTTCAAATTATTTTCATAATCTTGCTTTATAATTCCAGGGAAGGAAAACATATGCCATCAAAAACAGGAATTTTTTACGTTGTCGCCACGCCAATCGGTCATCCCGACGAAATAACACTGAGAGCACTCAACATCCTCAAATCGGTTGATTTAATCGTTTGTGAAGAACGCAAAGTCGCCTCACGCTTGCTGAAACAACTTCAGATTAGCAAACCACTCCTCGAACTCAACGAGCATAACGAAGACGAAATGATTCAAGAAGTTTTGCTAAAGCTCGTCCAGGGTCAAAACCTTGCGCTAATATCTGATTGTGGCACACCGGTTTTTTCTGACCCAGGTCGCAAAACGCTTGAATTGATGTATGGCTCAGGCATTCCTGTCGTTCCCATTTCAGGACCATCCTCATTAATGACCGCAATTTCGGTTTGTCCTTTTGACTTAAAACAATTTCTATTCTTGGGATTCTTACCGCCCAAAACAGAACAGCGAAAAATGGTGCTTCAGCGTCATCGAAGCTCTCCTAACCCACTGATTTTGATGGACACGCCTTATCGATTGGCTAAACTTCTCGAAGAAATCAATTCCGCCTTCGGAAAAACTCAAAACATCTTTTTGGCAACCGATCTAAGCCTGCCAAGCGAACGCATTTACATCGGACCGGTTCAAGATATCCAAAAAGAAGTGGGCCAACGCAAAGCGGAATTTATCCTTATCATTGAGAAAAATCAACGGAGGTTTGCATAACTCCTCCAAAAACGCTAAAAGTTCGCGATAAAGAAATCGAACTTCCGGTCTATATGCCGGATGCCACCTATGGTTACGTCCGCAGCCTGACCAGTGACGACCTGCGCAGTGTCCAATTGCCTGCCTTGATGATGAACGCTTTTCACCTGATGCAAAAGCCCGGCTCTACTGTCATTAACGCCTTGGGCGGTTTGTCCAAAATGGCTGATTGGGATGGTTTGATCATGACCGACTCAGGTGGTTTCCAGGCTTATTCTCTAATCAGTCAAAATGCCAAATTTGGCAGCCTCACACCAAAAGGCATTCAGTTTCGACCCGAAAATTCTGACCGGAAAATTAATCTTACTCCGGAGAAAAGTATTCAGCTTCAATTTGGCTACGGTTCGGATATTCTAATTTGTCTCGACGAATGCACGCACATCAACGCTCCCTATGCCGACCAAAAACTCTCGGTTGAACGCACGATTGCCTGGGCAAAAATGGCGAAAAAAGCCTATCAACAGCAACTCAATTCTCGAAAAGTCGAAGCTATGTACCGTCCTCTTATTTTTGGGGTTATTCAAGGTGGTGCCGAACCTGACTTACGAAAACAATGCGCCGAAGCACTTCTCGAAATCGGTTTTGATGGCTTTGGCTTCGGCGGCTGGCCTCTTGATGAAAACTCCAACTTAATTACTGATATTTTAGAATTGGTTCGTGATTTAATTCCTCGTGAATTCCCCATTCACGCTCTCGGAATTGGTCACCCTGAAAGTATTGTAACTTCATATCGAATTGGCTACGAAATGTTCGATTGCGCTCTCCCGACCCGTGATGCCCGCCATGGCAGGCTTTACCGCAAGGATGGCGTCCAATTAACGCCCAATACTGCGCCGGGATGGTTAAAGTTTACTTACATCAACAGTGAAGAATACGTTCGGAACCCGAATCCAATTGAAGAAGGTTGCGATTGTCCTTGCTGTCAAAACTACAGTTTAGGCTATCTTTACCATCTCTACAAAATGCGCGACCCTTCCTATTTCCGTCTGGCAACCATGCATAATTTGCGACTGATGACCCGTGTTATTGATGATTTGAGAGCAAGCAATGTTGCCTGAAGACAAAATAAATGCCTTCATCGCCAAAGTTCAAGAAAGCCCCAAATACGCCCAGCTTGAACCTGCTTTGGTGAAACAAATTGCGATTGAAGAATTACGCAATCAAAAAGACGAGAAAATCGCGCTGAAAACAACGCGTACCCGCTTGCATCGTTTAGCCGGCGCATTCATAACTACTAAGTTAGACTATACGAAGTGGCAAGATATATTCAAGGATATCCCCGAGGATAATCAAGAAGCACTAAATGAAGCCGCCAAGCAAATGATGAAGCTCCACGCCTCAACGCAAGAGCGCCTGCCCTTCCTCGGAAGCTTTTATCAGCAAGCCCTGGCATCAATCGCCCCCGTTCATTCCGTCTTCGATTTGGCTTGTGGTTTAAATCCCCTCGCTATTCCCTGGATGCCATTAGCAGAAGATGCCGTCTATTATGCTTGTGATGTTGTCAAGCCGATGCTCAGTTTTATCGACAATTATTTCACGATAATCAAACTAAACGGCACAGCATTTAGCGCTAATTTACTGACTGAAATCCCTCGCCAGAAAGTAGAGTTGGCAATCATGCTCAAGCTTTTGCCAATTCTCGACCAAGTCGATCCAAAGGCTTCAAAACGACTTTTGGAGTCGATTCAAGCCAATCATTTCTTGATTTCCTATCCTTCCAAGAGCTTGGGCGGTCGCGAAAAAGGGATGAAACAAACTTACGCTCAGCATTTCGCCCGCCTTATCGAAGGGGAAAGCTTCTCATCGATTCAACACTTCGAATTCCCGAACGAAACGGTCTACCTCTTATCAAAATGAACGCACTTACTGATAAAGAAATTTCCAAGTTGATCGACTCTGTGCATAATTCGTATAAATATCGCGATTTGGCCTTACCTGATACCTTCCTGCTCTATTTAATTAATCAAAACCTGGATAATTCCAAGAATTTCTCAGAATTAAAGGACAACTTTCGCAAGTCTCTCCACAACGTAATTGCCCCCTATCTTGAAGATATTGATTATCAAGCAGAGATAAAAAATCTTGAATCCGGGCTTGTAGACTTAAGTTCAGAAGAGGCTCTAAAAAACTATTGCTTAAAGATGATGGCAAAACATGCCTCAACGAAAGAGCGAATTCCGCATCTTCAGCCCTTTTTTGACGCGATCCATGATGTAATCGGCGAGCCGAAAAGCGTCCTTGACCTGGCTTGCGCCCTCGATCCGCTCTGCCTTCCTTGGATTCGCCTTGCACCGCAAGCAAGTTTCAAAGCCTACGACCTGAACGGCAGTCGAATTCAATACTTACAAAAATTTTTTGATTCCACAGGCATAAAAGCAGAAGCGATTCAGCAGGATATTTTGTTAAATCCCCCGTCTGATCAAGCTGATTGTGCCTTTTTCTTCAAGGAAGCCCATCGCCTCGAAAAACGTCAGCCCGGTTCTACCCGCATCTTGATTGAAAACACAAAAGTCAAGACCTTTATTCTCAGTTTGCCCGCCTTTGACCTAAAAGGACATCATACTTTGGAAAGCTATCATCGTCACTTGGTGGAAAAAGCAATCGAAGCAAAAAATTGGGGTTTAGAATCAAAATTGATTGGCAATGAAATTATTTTCTTTATACACAAGGAAAGCAAACTATGAGCCCTCAAGATGATATTGTCCAAGCCTTAGAACGCTACAAAGCTTATTTAACCGAAGAAGAATATCAGGCATTGCTCTCCGAATCTGACCAGATTGCCCCGTCGGCGGTGCGCTTAAACCTTCTCAAAGCCCAAAAACCAGCCCCTAAACGGCTTAGAGAATTGGCTGATAAATATGGCTGGCAAAGCGAGGGTTTGGCGTTTTCTGAGGACTCTTTCCAGGTGTACGATTCCCAGACTTCGCCCAGTCAGACGCTTGAATTTTTGCTTGGTCAATATTACATTCAGGATGCTGCCTCAATCTTACCGGTTTCACTTTTTAGCAAATCAGAAAAACCCTTGCTAAAACTGGACATGGCAGCCTCTCCGGGTGGCAAAACCACTCAAATGATCGATGCCTCCCTTGACCGTGATTTCGTCATCGCAAACGATTCTTCCGCCTCGCGCTTATCAGCTTTACGAACCGTCCTGCAAACTTGGGGAGCGACGAATTATGCCATCACCAACTATGCCGGAGAACGCTGGGGCGATTGGTTCCCAGAAACCTTTGATCAGATTTTACTGGATGCCCCTTGTTCTATGCAGAGCCTTCGGGCTTCATCCACACATCCTCATCGCCCGATAACCAATGACGAACGTGGTCGTTTGGCAAGCCGCCAGACCGCTCTGCTCATTTCAGCCGGTAAAGCGCTAAAGGTTGGTGGAGAATTAGTCTATTCAACCTGCACCCTCGCACCCGAAGAAGACGAAGCCGTCCTATCTGCCTTGCTTGAGACCTACCCATCTTGTTTTGAAGTCGACAAGCAATTTGCGCAAAAGTATCAGGTTAAAGGCTTGACCGAATTTGAAAACCAAACTTTCCATCCGGAGGTTATCCATTCACTTCGTATCTGGCCTTTTGTGTTCCAAACCAATGGTTTTTATGCTGTCAAAATTAAGAAAGTGAAAAGCTTGCCCGGAGAAAACAGTGTGGCTCCATTCCGCGAATTTCGCCTGACCGGCTACAGCCACATTTCTCAAAATCTCGCTAATGACATCCAATCTTTCTTTGAAGATGTTTATGGCATCGATTTCAAGGCATTATTAGACGAGTATTTCCTTGCAGCTATGCGCAAAGAAGATTTAATTCAGCTGATTCCCCTTGCATATCTTGAAAACTTCGCGACCTTGCCTTATAACGCAATGGGAATGCCTTTGGGCAAATTTATCAAAGACAAATTTGAATTAAGCCCAGAATTTGTGCTCCGCTTTGCTCCTCAATTTCAAAAAAATGTCTGGGAAGTGCCAGATGAGCTCATAGAGCAATGGCTAAAAGGTTTTGATATCCGTGGCATCGAACCAGCTAACATCCAGCTCGGAACGGTGATTGCCTTGCGTGATACCGAAGGCAACAACCTCGGACCTGCCAAGGCTTCCAAGGGCAGGCTGCGCAACCTTTTACCAAACCGGCACTTAAAAATCTGAAAATCTATACTTGGAAAAACTGAATACAAAATTACAGTTTAAAACCTAGAACCTGAGTTTCTCATTTTGCTGAAATAATCTGTTTTCAACGAGGAAAAGAAATGTTTTCAGGACACTAAATTGAGAAACTCAGGGGAGATAACCCCGCCGCCATGAGCGTTGAAGATTTCATCGCCTTGGCATTGGATGAGATTGAAAAAAATTTAGGTTTGGATAACTCCTGACTTAACTGTAGGCCGGATTCTGTTTTTGAATCCGGCTTAATAATTTGCCAGGATCTTGCCGGCTTGAAAAGCACAAGCCGGCCTACGATAAATTTTTTGCC
>Ga0265295_1004127_pt1 | contig 19928 bp, 20 predicted proteins | sample Munlansysbiofilm_FD_192503 | JGI IMG/M metagenome (GOLD analysis project Ga0265295, IMG submission 192503) | Leachate microbial communities from a municipal landfill in Southern Ontario, Canada - Methane capture system biofilm | ecosystem: Engineered > Solid waste > Landfill > Unclassified ... | reverse complement strand
GGGGTAAGAACCTGATACTGCAGTCCGCTTGCAGTGGTGATGACTCCTTCGTTTGCCTTGTTGGCTGCGAGGAATGCCTCGGCGTCAGCAAGATTGCTCGCAGCAATTTCACTGAGCCACTCGGCATACTCTGCTTCAAGAATCTGTTGATACTCCGTGAAGGCGATCTGCATCTCCATCTCATTCATCTGCAAGGGATTCTCACAAGCAAAGTCCAGGGCTCCAGCAGCGTAGAGATCTCCATTCACTTGAATTCCCTGTCCGGCCATGTTCAGTGCGAGCAGGTAGCCGTAGGTGTAGCTGAATGCGTTGCTCAGATCTTCAGGTTTGGAGAGATCCCGAACCTGGTCAACTGAGCTGTAGCTCTTGCCGTAATCGGTTGCAGCAAGTCCTGCACTCCAGATGGTTGCTTGGTACTCGTTGACGTTGGCATAGAGCTCTTCAAGGGTGTAGTAGCCTGCCTGCACTTCACTTTGTGAATCGCGATAGCCGTCCAGGGCTCCCTTCACATAGTATCCTGCATCGAAGAAAAGACCCTGGGAAGCAAAGGACTGAATCAGCAGGTACCCATAGGTATAGCTGAAACGGTCGGTAAGGCTTTCAAGGGTGGTAGCGCGCTCGGTGCTGATGGAGTAAGGGAGTACACCGGTGGCAACCAAGGGGTTGATGTAGCGGATATCCAGTGCAAGCGATCCTGCAAGGACTACTTCCAGATAGTCGCCTACTGCAAGCGAGCCTACAGGATAGCTGGATTTGGTCAAATCGTTGGCGAGGAAACTGATCTCATCCCCTTCGAGGGTACGGGCAGCAAAGCTGTACTGGCCATCGGAAGCGCTTGATGCCAGGATGCGCACGGTTATTGCCTGGGGATTGCTCTCCTTCATACCTGCAGCGAAGAGAGAAGTTGAGATAAGGATCATGGCCAGCATGGTCACAATCACCTTGGTTCGGGTATTCTTGTTCATAGTCATTCCTTTTTTGTAGGGTCCCTGTCCTGCGACAGCTTCCCTCTAATGTACGGTCTCTCTTCCCAAACGTCAATGCCGGATTTTTGTAGCTTGGGTAAAGATTGTTGCTATTGTACTACATAATCGTCAGATAGGTCCATTCTTGAAGTTTTGTGGACTTTTTCCCGGATTGCCATCCATGCATTTGCATGCTAGGGTAGGCATACGAAAGAATAGGAGTGCCATATGCCCACCATCAGTCGCAAGGAAATGAGTGATAAGGATATCCATCTGCTCTATGAAACCGTTCGCATTGCCCATGAGGCCAAACAGAAAGGCAATCATCCCTTTGGAGCCTTGCTTGCTGATAAGGATGGAACCATCCTGATGGAACAGGAAAACGATTATGAGGAAGGGGGGTCAGCCATGCATGCAGAGACGCTTCTGCTTTTCAAGGCGAGCAAACGCTACGATGCTGACTTCCTTGCTTCCTGTACGCTCTACACCAACGCTGAGCCCTGTGTGATGTGCACCGGAGCCCTGTACTGGACCAATGTGCGCCGCCTTGTCTTTGGCATCACCGAGAAACAGCTGTTGGAACTTACCGGAAGCGATGTGCAGAATCCTACCTTCGATCTTCCCAGTGATGTGGTGCTCTCCTATGGGCAGAAAGACATGGAAGTGGTGGGACCTGCCACCGATGAACAGTTGTTGCATGCAATCATCGCTGACCACAAGGAGTTCTGGAACCACTGAGAAGTGGCTTCCATTCCTGTCTTGGGTGTGCAGGTCCCGGTGAGTCATCTCATTGGGCATGTACTCCCAGCTCTTCCAGATGATAGGGGGTTCCCTGGTAGACATGGTAGTTCAACCAGTTGGTGAACAACAGGTTGGCATGTCCTCTCCAGCTCATCTGTACAGGCGATGACTCATCCTCACCAAGGTAGTAGCCCACCGGCTTGCTGATGGGTTTGCCTGCTTTCAGGTCGCGTTGGTACTCATCGTGCAGGGTCTGTTTGTCATACTCACTGTGGCCGGTGATGAATACCTTCCTCCCATCCTTGCTGGTGATCAGATAGATTCCCGCCTCATCTGATTCGCAGAGCACCTTCAAGAGGCTGTTCTTTCTTACTTTTGCCTCATCGATGGCGGTGTGGCGGGAGTGGGGAGCACGGAACTGGTCATCGAAGCCTCTCACCAATGGGTGTTTGGCATCGAGGACGGTATGGCTGTACACCCCGAAAAGCTTGGAGGGAAGCAGTTGCTTGCCGATGCCGTAGTGGTGGTACAACGCTGCTTGGGCTGCCCAGCAGACGAACAGGGAGGAGTAGACATGCTGCTCTGCCCAGTCAAGGATCTTCTCAAGTTCATTCCAGTATGCAACGTTCTCAAATGCAAGGGTCTCAACAGGACTTCCGGTTACGATCAAGGCATCAAATCGATCTTCCTTGATCTCGTCGAACGTCCTGTAGAATGTCTTCAGATAGGAGCGAGGGGTGTTCTTGCTCTCATAGCTTGCGGTGGTGAGAAACGTTACCTCCACCTGCAGGGCTGTATTGCCCAGCAGGCGCAAAAACTGCTCTTCAGTCTTTTTCTTGTTCGGCATCAGGTTGAGGATGGCAATCTGCAAAGGACGAATATCTTGGTGGATGGCCCGTTCGCTTGTCATGAAGAAGATGTTCTCTTCCTTCAGGACGGCTCCTGATGGTAGGTCTTTGGGTATGGTTACTGGCATGTGTTACCTCCCTTTACAAGGGAGAAGGCCGCTTCGAGGTCGGCAATCAGATCATCAATGTGCTCACAGCCAATGGAGAGGCGGATGGTGGTGCCTCTGATGCCCTGGCTTCTCTTCTCCTCCTCGGAAAGCTGGGAGTGGGTGGTGGTTGCCGGATGGATGACCAATGACTTGAGGTCTGCAACATTTGCCAAGAGGCTGAAGATCTTGAGAGAGTCGATGAACGTTCTGGCATCCTCTTCGCTTCCTTTGATGTCAAAGGTGAAGATGCTGATCCCTCCCTTCGGGAAATATCGCTTATACAACGCATGATAGGGGTTGTCCGAAAGACTGGGGTGCCGTACCGCATCCACCTTTGGGTGGGCATTGAGGTACTCAACAATCTTCAGGCTGTTCTGGACATGGCGTTCAACACGCAAGGGGAGTGTTTCCAGACCTTGGAGGAAGAGCCAGGAGTGCCATGGTGCGAGACAGGCTCCGGTATCACGCAGCAAGACAGCCCGGGCCTTGGCTATCCAGGCAGCCTTTCCTACTGCTTTGCTGAAACTCAGTCCATGGTAGCTGGGATTGGGCTCGGTGATGGAGGGGAATTTTCCGCTTTCTTCCCAAGAGAAGTTGCCGCTGTCGATGATAACCCCTCCTAGGGCAGTCCCATGGCCACCGATAAACTTCGTCGCCGAGTGTACCACGATATCTGCTCCGTACTCGATCGGGCGAACCAAGTAAGGGGTAGCGAAGGTATTGTCCACTACCAACGGGATCTTGTGCTCATGGGCGATCTGGGCAAGCTGTTCCAAGTCACACAAGGTGGCGTTCGGGTTGCCGATTGTCTCGACAAAGAGAGCCTTGGTTTCGGCCTTGATCGCTTTGCGCACCTGTGCAAGGTCGGAAACATCTACGAAGGTGGTGGTGATGCCCCACTCGGTTAGGGTGTTGGCAAAAAGGTTGTATGTGCCTCCATAGATGGTCTGGGCACTTACGATGTGCTCGCCTTGCTTGGCAAGATTGAGGATCGTCAGGGTGATGGCGGCCGATCCACTCGCAGTAGCCAATGCCCCAATTCCCCCTTCAAGGGCGGCGATGCGCGTTTCAAAGACATCCTGGGTAGGGTTGGAAAGGCGGCTGTAGATATTTCCCGGCTCCGAAAGATTGAAGCGGGCTTCTGCCTGGGCACAGGAATCAAAGACATAACTGGTGCTCTGGTAGATGGGAACCGCTCGTGCACCGGTGGCAGGGTCGGCATGTTCCTGTCCTGCATGCAGGGCAAGAGTTTCAAAATGGTTGGTGTGGTTGATCGTTGACATAGGATGCTCCTGGTGTGAAGAGTGCACAGACGAAAGCCTGTGTTGGCAGCGAATATGACCAGGTGCATCGCATGTGATCGGTTACCGAACCACAGCGGGGATGTTTTGCTTGTTTCATGGAAAGTACCTTGGAGGAATTCTTAGGCGAGTGCGTTGCGGCACATCATAGGATCACAGGAATCAGTGCTGTTTTGCATCTGCATCATAGTGTGCCTCCTCCAAGAAAATATCCTACCTTAAGGCTGGATTTTGAAGCAGTATATTTTTATCACGGCAATGCGTCAACTGTTTTTCTACGCAATTGGGAAAAAAGTCAAAAAAAGCCGGGGAAGAACCCCGGCTCACCTTTAGTCTTCGATTGCCGTATAGGCATCGAAATCTGCAAGCATCACTGGATCAGGTTCCTTTTCCAGAAGGCTGAAGACGATCATGAGGATGGAGGCGATGATGAAGCCGGGAAGCAGTTCATAGACATCAAAGAGCCCGCCGGAGAGCTGCTTCCAGATGATGACAGTCAAGAAACCGCCGACCATGGCTGCTACAGCCCCGTTTCTGGTGGCCTTTCTCCAGAAGAGCGAAGCGAGGATGACCGGTCCGAAGGTAGCTCCGAATCCTGCCCATGCATAGGAGACAACATCAAAGATGGATGAGTTGGGATCCATGGCAAGGAAGATGGCGATGATGGTGATCACCACTACGGTGATGCGGCTGACCAGCAGGGTCTCCTTGTCCGAGGCATCCTTTCTCAGAAGTGCCTTGTAGACGTCCTTGCTGAACGCGGATGAGGCGACAAGCAGCTGGCTGTCGGCTGTGCTCATGCTGGCTGCAAGGATGGCGCAGAGGAAGAAGCCGGCGATGAAGGTCGGGAATATCTTCTGCATACTGGCGATGAAGACTGCTTCAGCAGCACTTTGTGAGGTGTACTCAAGCGGGAGCAGGAAGATTTTTCCTACGACACCAACCAAGAGGGCGGCTGCCATGGCAATGGTCACCCACACCATTGCGATACGGCGACTGGTCTTAACCTCGGAATTGCTGCGAATGGACATGAACCGCACGAGAATATGCGGCATGCCGAAGTAACCAAGGCCCCACGCGAGGGCGCTGAGTATCTGCAAGAATCCGTACGTCGTTCCAGGAGGGGTGATGAAGGGGTTGATGAAGTGCTCACCGAACTTTGCAAGCTCAGTGAAAGTATGGAGAGGGCCGCCGATGGCAAAGAGAGCGATCAGGCCGGTGGCAACAAGCGCAATGAACATCAGACTGCCTTGCAGGAAGTCGGTTGCAACTACGGCAAGATACCCGCCAAGCAGGGTGTAACCGAGAATGACAACCACGCCAAGGATGAGCGCTGCATAGTAGTTCATGCCGAAGACTGCCGTGAAGAGCTTGGCGCAGGCAAGGAAACCGCTGGCCGTGTAGACCACGAAAAAGACGAGAATGATGACTGAGCTGATCGTCTGCAACACTTTCGACTTGTCATGGAAACGGTTGGTCAGGAATTCGGGGATGGTGATGGAATCCTTGGCATGGATGGTGTATTTGCGCATCCTTTTTGCAACCAGCAGCCAGTTGAGATAGGTCCCGACCAGCAGTCCCACTGCGGTCCAGAAAGCTTCCTGCAAGCCAGTGAAGTAGGCAAGGCCGGGAAGTCCCATCAAGAGCCAGCCGGACATGTCCGAGGCCTCGGCACTGAGTGCGGTGAACCAAGGACCGATCGATCTTCCTCCAAGGAAGTAGTCACTGGTGGACTTTGTCTTGCGAAAGGTGAAGAACCCGATGGCCAGCATAAGGCCAAGATAAAGCGCAAAGGCAAGCGCAGTTAGTACTGTATACGTGTTCATGAAACAACTCCCCTCCAACAAATGCATGTTGATTCAGAATACCTGTTGAAAAAACGGGTTGCAAGAGCAAATGAGAACAGTTTGTAAAAATATTGCATAATTATGCACTATTTAGTGTTCATAACGTACAGTTTGCCAAAGTTGGTTGTAGATTTCCAGATCAGGTCCAAGATCCTGGATATTGTCGGAATGGGCCAGATCTTCCACACTGAAGAAGAAATCCGAATTCTTCATGTACTGTGCCGCACCCGTGTTGGTGGTTGGAGGAAAGCCGAAGGCATCCAGAAAGAGTGCATAGTTTTTCGGATCGTGAATGAAGTTGATGAAGGTGTGGGCATTCTCGATGTTATCAGCTCCGACGGGTATGACCATATTATCGATGTACATCATGCCCCCTTCCTCGGGGATGAAAAAATCGATGGAGGACCAATTTTCGGAAGGAATCTCTGCAAACACATTCTCTGGGTATGCATGCACCACTACAAATTCACCCCTGCTGAAAGCCTTTCCGAAGGATTCAGAGTCAAACTTCACGATGTTCGGTTTCCATGATGTGTTGATGAGTTCAGCCGCCATGGTGAGCTGCTCCTCATCAGTGGTATTTCCCTCAAAGCCAAGATGCTTGAGTGCAGCTCCCATGACTTCGCGCATATCATCAAGCAGCGACATTCTGCCTGCAAAGCGAGGATCTGAGAAGATGGCCCAACTGCGCTCATATGCTCCCTCTACACGCTCTGTGTTGACTGCAATGCCGCTGGAGCCCATGAAGTAAGGGACAGCGTAGGAGAAATGTGGGTCATAGGTGGCCTTTTCCCTGATCAGTGGAGCAATATGGGAAAGGTTGGGGAGTTTCTCATGGTCAAGCTCAGCCAAGAGGCCGAGCTTGATCATGATCTGGGTGTAATCAGAGGAGGGGAAGAGTATGTCATAGCCTTTGTTCCCGCCGGCCATGACCTTGGCAAACATCTCCTCGTTGGAGGCAAAGTTGTCGATGATGACATCGATGCCGGTCTCTTCCTCAAACTTGGCAACCAGGTTGTCTGGAGTGTAATACGTCCAGTTGTAGAGATACAGCTTCCCGTTTTCTCCGGATTTTCTCGTACATGCTGTGCTCGACAGTACCAGTATGCATACCAGGAAAACCCAAAAAAACTTGACGAACCTCTTCACGACGCACCTCCAACCTGTAGTGGTGCCTCCTAGCTGCTTGCAGCGACTGTCTTGAGAAACTTCCTGAAGATGAACGCAATGACCATGGTCCCAAGGATCATGACGAACGAGAGAGCATTGATCACCGGTGAGACACCGTAGCGAATCATCGAGTATACATACAACGGAAGGGTTCCTGAACCAGGTCCGGAGACAAAGAACGTAATGACAAAGTCTTCCAAAGACATGGTGATGCACATCAAGAATCCAGAAAGCACTGCAGGTATGATGGTCGGTATGATTACTTTCGTCAAGGTCTGCCGTTCATTGGCTCCCAGGTCTCTGGCAGCTTCGACGGTGGAGTAGTCGAATTCATCCAGTCGTGCGGAAACCATCATGAAAACGAAGGGCAGGTTGAACGTGGTATGTGCAGCAAAGATGGTGAACATGCCCAGTCTTACCTTGACCGCAGAGAAGAAGATCAACATCGAGATACCGATGATTACCTCGGGAAGGACCATCGGCAAGTAACTTACGGTGGTGATGTAGCTTCTACCGTGGAATCTGTACCACTTGATGCCGATGGCAGCAAGGGAACCCAAAACGGTTGCGGTGACCGAACTGGTGAGTGCGATGATCAGGCTGTTTCGGAATGCCGACCACAAGGAAGGACTCTCAAAGATGAGCCGTTGGTACCAGATCAGCGAGGCATGGTCCCACTGCATCCCCTTGGCACTGTTGAAGGAGAAGAACACCACAACAAAGAGAGGGATGAACAGAAAAACGATCACCAACGCGAGCATGACATAGGAGAACGAGAAACCAGATTTGCTTGAGTACTTGTGATAGTTCATTTGGTACCTCGCAAACTGTGGTGTGCCTTGATGTTGTGCTCAAGTGCCTGCTGTGTTGTTTTCTTGCTTCCTTTCTGCATCTGCTCCCGCTTTCCGTTGTAGAGCATCCAGAAAACTCCCACTAGTGAAATGAGGGTCAGGATCATGGAGAATGCAGAGGCCAATGGCCAGTTCCTTGTTTTTGATACCTGGTCGACGATGATGTTTCCGATCATGGTCGAGTCCTTGCCGCCGACGAGCAGGGGGACGGTATAGGCACCAAAGATGGGAATGAAGGTAAAGATGAAGGCAGTGCTCAATCCGCTGCGGATATTGGGAAACATCACCTTCACAATTGCGCCAAGCTTGGTTGCTCCGAGGTCACGCGCAGCATCGAGCAGGGAGAAGTCGAACTTGTCGATGGTGGTGAACAGTGGAAGTATGGCAAAGGGAAGGTACATGTAGATGAGTACCAGTACAACAGCTCCGTTGTTGTAAATGAGTTTCAGTCCTGAATCGATCAGGCCGATGCGCATCAACAGCGAGTTGATGAAGCCTTCGGTGGAGAGTATCGAGATCCAAGCATAGATGCGGATCAGCGAGTTGGTCCAGAAGGGGATGATGATGAGGAAGAGCAGAAACGTCTGGTGTTTGCTCTTTGCCATGGCATACCCGCAGGGGATGGCGATCAGGATGCACAGGAAGGTGGAAAGTACGCTGATCCACAGCGTTCTTACCACGACCATGGCAAAGCTCGGGTTGAACATCTGCCTGTATGCATCGAGGGTGAACTCCCATTCAACGCCGCCATAAAGGCCGCGTTTCATGAAGCTGTAGAGAATGATGATTCCCAAGGGTACGGTGAAGAAGAGCGTGAACCACAAGCCCATGGGGCCGCCGTACATCGTTCCCAAGAGTTGTTCTCGCTCCCTAGGTTTGAGAATCTTCTTCATCGAGCTGTATCCTTCACCAGGTATCCGTCAGAGGCAGTCCAACTGACGTAGACGGTATCCTTCCACTCAATGTCCGGGCCATCCTCAAGGAACACGGTGTGTTGTTTGAAAACCTTTACCAAGGTGGCGCTCTCATTGTCCAACTTGACATAGAACTTTGACTGGAATCCTGAGTAGACGGGTTCCTCAACAATACCCTTGAAGGTATTGAGCTCTTTTACCGTAGATCTGGGTGGGTTGGAGGAGATTCTCACTTTTTCTGGACGCACCGTAAAGTCCATTTGTGTCCCTACCGGCTGAGCTTCGTAGTCGGTGACGGTTACTTCGCCATTGAGAGCGGGAACCTGCACACGCATCAGATACTCCTCCTCATAGGGTTCACAGGAGAGGATGGTGCACGGGAAACTGTTCGTCTCTCCGATGAATTGGGCGACAAAGCGGGTGGATGGGGCCTCATAGATCTCATAGGGGGTGCCAATTTGCAGGACCTTGCCCTTGTTCATGACCGCGATGCGGTCAGAGACGGACAAAGCTTCACTTTGGTCGTGGGTGACGTAGATGAAGGTGATGCCGACCTTGTCGTGGATCTGGTCAAGTTCGATGAGAAGGTTCTGCCGAAGCTTTGCGTCAAGGGCGGAGAGTGGTTCGTCGAGCAGCAAGACGCTGGGCTCGTTGATCAAGGCCCGGGCAATGGCTACACGTTGTTTCTGCCCGCCGCTGAGCATGGAGGGTTTTTTATACACATGATCTTCCAACTGGACAAGACGGACATATTCAAGGACCTTCTTTTCGATGGTCTCCTTGTCCACATGTCTGAGTCGCAGGGGAAATGCTATGTTTTCATAGACGGTGAGGTGGGGGAAAAGGGCATAGGTCTGGAAGACTGTGTTGGACTGCCGTTTGTCCGGAGGCAAGGGAAGTATGTTCTTGCTGTCAAACTCCACGCTTCCTGAATCCGGGAAATCGAATCCGGCAATGATCCTCAACAGGGTGGTCTTTCCACAACCAGAGGGGCCCAAGAGTGAGAAAAACTCACCTTTCTTGATCGTGACACTCACATCATCGAGTGCCTTGAAATCGCCATAGGAGCGGGAGACCCGCTGAACATTCACTTCAACACCTTTCAATCTTTTCCATTCCCTCCACTCGTTTCAGGCACAGAATTTCCCGAAAATGTTCTGCGGGAGCCTTCACGATTTACTGCGAATATCGAATATTTATCGGTATCTGTCAAGCAGTTTACCCCAAAAACAACCACAATCGTACAGGCCTAGATAACTATTTATAAATCATAAAATTAACGAGTACCTAGATATACATCGTCATAAGAAAAAAATGGCAAAATCCCATGCCGCATGGATAATCTCACACCCCTGTTCCGATTCATCCTAATGCAGGAAATCGATACGTACCACTTCGCCTGTCTTGGGATCCTCCCGATAGACTGTAGGACCTTCTTCATCATACCCAAACCAGATCAGACGGCTGAAACGCAAGAGCTTGGTTTCTTTGGGAGTATCGTATACGCGGCAGTAGTCAAACTGGTGTTTGGTCTGTACCCGAATGTCAAAACGCAACATGAAATGAGCCTCCTTATGCAAAACCAAGATGCATTGCAATGATTTTCCAAGAGAAGGGAAAAGCATCACAACAATGAGGCAAATGTGGCAAGATTCCTAAGAAGCCCCACCTTTTGTACATGTGTTAAGAGTAGGACAGCGTGTGTCACTCGTCAAGGGCGATGGCTCACATGAAAAAAGGTTGCTGCCTGAAGCAACAACCTGATCGTATTCTATACGCCAAAGAGGTCTCGAACCTCTGACCTACTGCTTAGAAGGCAGTTGCTCTATCCAACTGAGCTATTGGCGCATCTTCTGCCCGTGGGCTTTGAAAACGTTGAAACCTTACCGCAATTTGGAAAAAAGGTAAAGATGGCTGGAAAAGAAGCTTAAGTAATAGTGTTGGACGCCATTTTATAGTATTCCATTATATTATGGCTTGCCTAATGGGGATATTCTGGGTATACTTCATATAACCTAGTTAAAAGCTAGGAAATAAACACATTTACCTGAGGAGGTACAGAGATGTTTACCCAGTATTCGCTTCCCTACGGTTTTGCAGACCTTGAACCCCATATTGACCAGCTTACCATGGAGACACACTACACCAAGCACCATGCAGCCTATACAAATAATCTCAATGCCGCAGTCGAGAAAGAAAGTTCACTTGCAGGCAAAAGCATTGAAGAGATTCTTTCAAACCTTGATGCCATCAAGGATGAAGGATTGAGAACCACCATCAGAAACAATGGGGGAGGTTTTGTAAACCACAACCTCTATTTCTCTACGCTCTCTCCGAATCCAGCATCTGCACCTAAGGGTGCGCTGCTCAATCAGATCAAAGAACAGTACAAGAGCTTGGAGGGCCTTCAGGAAGAGCTTGCCAAGCAAGCAACCGGCCGTTTCGGTTCAGGTTGGGCATTCTTGGTTGCTTTCAAGGATGGTAGTCTGAAGGTAGTGAACACCCCGAACCAGGACACACCGCTGATGGAGAAATCTGGCGGCACTCCTATTCTTGGTATTGACGTATGGGAGCATGCCTACTATCTGAAGTACAAGAACCTTCGAGCTGAGTACATCAAGGCATTCTTCAAGGCTCTTGATTGGAAGTTGGTTGAGCTGAACTACCAGAAAGTTGCGTACTAATTTCTGTAGGACAGGAGAAACACCCACCTCTTTACCAGGGGTGGGTGTTTCTCTGTGTGAAGGTGTCAAAACTATGCAAGGAATATACAAACCCTTGTATAGTAACAAAGAGAGAACGGAAAAATACAAAAAGAGAGCGGAACAATGCAAATGAAATCTGAGTGAGTTGCTTGATAAAGAATCTGATTCTCACTAATATATCAGTATAAAAAGAGTGATACAAAAAAAAGGAGCAACACGATGGAAAAGAACGAAATCCAGAAAAAAGAAAGCATTGAATTCCTCATCAAGAACACTGACATGTTCCTGGATGTAGACTATACAAAACTTGCAGCACATATTGAGGGGCATCGGTACTTTTTGGGCAAGAACCTGAAGATGCCGATCACCTGGGATCAGGCAACCTACTCTTGGATGAGCAACATTTATGAACCGCTCAGCCAGATGATGGAAACCTGGACAACCCAGATGAGTTTCCCCGGAAGGAGAAAAGCGGACCTCTTCTTTGAGCTCTGCGATCACCTCTACTTCATGAGTCTCGAGAAACAGACTGAAGTGAATCCCTACTATGCGGTTCTGGACTACAGTGCCCAGTACGGCAGGAGCATCGGCAAGTTTTTCGCCAAGTTGGCAAGTTTCAACCATGCAGCGTAAGTTTTTTCGAGAGTGAAGGGTTATTTGTACTTCAGAAGGTGGCATTGCCACCTTTTGTCGTAGAGAAAGGAGAAGCCGCCAAATTTGGCGGCTTCTGTAATGCTTAGGCAACTTTTCGTTTTTTCAGTCGTTCTGTCACCACCGGACCAAGCAAGGTGACCAGCGTAAGTGCGACAAAGACCCAAGCGATCGGAGAGGCTACGAAGATGGAGTAGGAACCCTCACTCATCAGCAAGGCCCTTCGGAAGTTCGACTCTGCCATCGGACCAAGAATGAGGCCCAGTACAGCAGGGGAGACCGACACATCAGCCTTTTGCAGGAAGTAGCCGAGGATGCCGAAGAAAAGCATCACCCCAACATCGAAGAAATTGGTGTTGATCGCATAACTGCCGACCACACACAGGACGAAAATCATGGGGGTGAGAATAGCCTTGGGAACCGAAAGCACCTTCACAAAGAGCTTGAGACTGGAAAGACCAAGCACAAGCATCGTCACGTTGGCGATGAACATTCCCAAGAAGATGGAGTACACCAGCGTGGTATGTTCGGTGAACAAGAGCGGTCCGGGTTGCAAACCCTGCACCGTCAAAGCACCGATAAGGATGGCAGCAACCGCATCGCCGGGAACACCCATGGTGAGCATCGGGATCAAGGCCCCGCCGGTAACCCCGTTGTTTCCCCCTTCAGGTGCGGCGATTCCCTCAGGAATACCAGTACCGAAGAGTTCGGGATGGCGGCTGCTTCGCTTTGCTTGGCTGTAAGAGACGAAGGCTCCGATCTCAGCCCCTGCACCAGGGACAATACCGATGATGGTCCCGATGGCACCGGAGAGTGGAGCGGTCTTGAGAATGACTTTCCAGTCCTTCTTGCTGGGCCACACTTTGCTGATCTTCTGGGTTACCTGGTCAGGAGTGAAGATGTTCTCAACCGTGGAGAACGCTTGGCTCATGGCGAACAACCCGATCATGACCGGGATGAAGGACATGCCGCTGAGCAGGTTGATGTTGTTGAACGTAAAGCGGGGATAGCCGGTGATGCCATCAATGCCGATGAAGGAGAGGCTGATGCCAAGTGCACCGCAGAGGACCCCTTTTGCCAGACTGTTGCCGCTGATCGAGGCGATGATGGAGAGGCCGAAGACAGCGAGCAGGAAGAACTCGGGGGCGCTGAACCGCAAGGCAAGCTTTGCAAGCTGCGGGCTGATGAGCCAGAGGGCGAGGACACTGACCACGCCTCCCAAGAATGAGGAAACAGTGGAAATGCCCATTGCACGTCCGCTCTCCCCCCGCTTGGAGAATTCATAACCGTCAAGAACCGTTGCTGCCGCAGCAGGGGTTCCGGGTGTCCTGAGCAGGATGGCTGAGATGGATCCACCGTAGATGGCTCCTACATAGACTCCGATCAACAGCAAGATGCCGGGAGTCGCTTCCATCCCAAAGGTAAGGGGCAACACGAGGGCCACGCCCATGGTGGCGGTAAGTCCTGGTAGGGAACCGATGCAGATACCGGTGAAAACCCCTAGGATGATGAATAGGAATATCTGCACGCTGAATACTGAGTTCAATACTTCCAAAAGCATGGGATTACCTCCGTCGTCTAGATGAGCAGGCCGTAGTTCATCGGCACATTAAGGACTGAACCGAAGAGCAGGTAGATGGCCACGGTAAACAGGACGCTGATGAGAATGGTTTTCCACCAAGCTCTCTTACTGAACCACTTGATGAAGAGGATCAGCATGATGGAGGTGGTAACGACAAATCCCACCAAGGGGAGCAGGACGAAGTAGAGGACAAGGCCTCCCATCGTTATATAGACGTTCACGACGTTCTTGCTTTTCAGGTCAATGGTTGTGTCCAACTCCTTGGGCATGCGCAAGGTGAAGATGAACAGGGTGAGGGCGCTGAGTATGATCAGGCTGGCGATGATGATGGGGAACATGCCCGGTCCCGGCACCCCGTGATTGCTGGGTGGATAGCCGAGGGAGATGGCAATGATGAAGATCGCAAAGAGGGTAAATGTACCGCTCACAATGAAATTGGCTTTTCTCATAGGGTGATTCCTTTCTGAAGGAGACAGACCACAGCACCCGAAGGTGCTGTGGTGCATGATTCTGTGCTTACTGCTGCTTGAGGCCGAGTTCTTCGATCAGAGCCTTGAACATGTCGTTGTCCTTGGCAAGCTTTGCCCCATAGGAGGTGCTGTCCATGACGTCGATGATGTTGTTGCTGCTGTTCATGAACTTCACGAACGCATCGCTCTTGGAAGCATCGGTGAAGATCTTCTCGATCTTGTCGGCGATCGGCTGGGGGGTAGCCTTGGGAACGCCCAAGCCTCTCCAGGTACCGATGGCCACATCATAGCCGAGTTCCTTGGCGGTGGGGATGTCCGGGGTGGCTGCAATGCGCTCGGGAGCAAGCACTGCAAGAACCTTCAGGTTCCCTGCATCGACCTGGCTTGCAACCTCAGCATAGCTGACGGTGACCGCATCAATGTGGCCGCCGAGCAGGCTGGTGATTGCAGGAGCTGCACCATCAAACGGGATGTGGTTGAAGGTGACCTGAGCGGTCTTTGCAAGACCTGCTGCTGCAAGGTGCCAGATGGCTCCTACACCGGAGTTTCCGACGCGCATGGTCTTGGTCTTTGCTGCGGCGAGGAACTCATTGAGGGTGTTGTAGGGGGAGTCTTTCTGGACAGTGATTGCACTGTACGCACTGTTGACCATCATGATCGGCTTGAACTGGTCATAGTACAGGCCTGCACCGGTTCCGGTGTGGGGAAGGGTGACCAATTCCACGGTGATCATGGTGATGATAGAGCCATCGGCCTTTGCGTTTGCACCATAGGACATGCCTACAGCACCACCGCCGCCGGTTCTGTTCTCAACAGCAATATTCTTCGGGAAGTTTGCCTTGGCTGCGTCAGCCAGAGCACGGGCTACCAGATCGGTACCACCGCCAGCCGAATACGGAACAATCACTGATACCGGTCCACTTGGATAGGAATCAGCTGTAGCCTCAGTGCCGCCCTGAGCGAACACCGATCCGAGAACCAGAGACAGAAGCAAAACCAATACTAGGAGTTTCTTCATTTTCTCACCTCTTTCCTTTGTGTTATTTATTCGCACACATGCGAATTTACCGTAGAGCAGCCTGCTCAAGAAAAAGCTTAGCACGGGATGTTATCGATTCCCACGCATTTTTCTTGGCAAGATCAGGATTCGCCAAGTAGGAGCCCACCCCTACAGCGAAAGCACCAGCTTGCATGAAGGCGGCGGTGTTTTCCACCGAAACCCCTCCAACAGGAAGCAACCTCATTCCCTTGAACGGACCAAGCAGATCCTTGATGTACTGGGGACCTACCGAACCGGCAGGAAATATCTTGATAAGCGGAGCACCCGCTTTGTGGGCAGTGAACATCTCAGTCGGAGTGAATACTCCCGGTACCGGTAGCACCCCGTGGTCGAGACAGTAGGTGATGACCTTCACATCCAGACTGGGGGAGAGCACAAAGCGTGCGCCCCTTCTGATGCTCTCTCTCGCGGATGCCACATCGAGCACTGTCCCTGCTCCGACAAGAAGCTCGGGGTTTTTGGAAGCCTGCTCGATCATATTGAGAGCACCTGGGGTGTTCATGGTGATTTCAAGGCATCGGATGCCACCTTTGGCAAGCGCATCAATTACCTGAGGAGCATGTTCTTCCTCTATTCCCCTGATGATGGAAATGACTTTTGTTTCAGCTATGGTGGCAAGAGTCTGTTCAATGCTTGTCATCGGTGTATCTCCTCTTTCTGTGCAAGCAGGCGGTCGAAGGTGGAACGGTCGGGAAGCCCCTCTGTGTCCCCATAGCTGCTTACGGCAAGCCCACCCATCAGCGAGCCCATCAAGCCGCACTCCTTGATAGGTTTCCCTTCCAGGAACCCTGTCAAAAATCCTGCGTTGAATGCATCTCCTGCCCCGATGGTATCAACAACCTTCACCGGGTAGGGATCGATCTGATAAAACCCACTTGCATCGGCAACAGAGGAGCCCCTGCTTCCCTGTTTCACCCCAACAGAGCGAACACCGGAGGCAAGCAACAGCTTGCTGATCTGCTGGGCATCGGAGGTGCCAAGCAGAAGCTCTCCCTCATCCTCACCGAGGAGGGCGATGTCAGAGGCAAGCAAAAGCGGTTTGAGTGTCTTCTTGGCCTCTTCTTCGCTCCAAAGCTTGCGCCTGATGTTGGGGTCGAAACTGATGAGTATCCCTTCTTGCTTTGCAAAGCGGAAGAGTTCAATGACGGTCTGTTTGCAGGAGTCGGAGAGTGCGGGTGTGATGCCCGAGAGGTGAAGCAGTTTTGCCTGTCTCAGGTATTCCAGGTCGATATCTGCAAGCGCTAGGGTGCTTGCAGCCGACCCATTGCGGTAATAGAAGACAGAAGAGTCGAGGTTGGCGGAGAACTGCTTGAACATGATGGCAGTGGGGTTGTCGTTGCTCAGCTTCACCTGCGAGGTGTCCACCCCTTCAGCCCTGAGTTCACGAATGATGAACTGGCCGAACTCATCGTTTCCCACCTTGCTTACCCAACTGCTCTCGATTCCCAGCTTTGCAAGGCCTACTGCGACATTGCTTTCAGCACCCACAACGACCTTGCTGAACTGCTGTACGTAGCGCAGCTTAGTATGGGCATTGGGAATGAAGGCGACCAGACTCTCGCCGATGGTAACAACACGCGATTTCATCGATTATACTCTCCACTATAGATCCACTGGCTTCTGTTGCCGGCAATGATACGCTGGATTTGCGAGCGTGCATCATCCAGCAGGGTTTTGAACTGTTCTTCACGCTGTACTGTGTACCTGAATTCGGGAACGGCGATGGACATGCCTGCAAGCACCTGTCCGTCTACTTTGATGGCAACTGCCACACACTGGATGCCGGTGGTTGATTCTCCCTTCTCATAGGCAAAACCGGTGGTTCGGATGCCCTCAAGCTGGATATTGAGCTGGTCCACATTCCTGACGGTTTGCGGGGTGACCAGCTTGAGCTCCCCTTCGGGATAGAGCGAATGTATCTGATCAGGCATGAATTGGCTCAACAGTGCCTTTCCATACCCGGTGCTGTAGGCTGGAAGTTTGTTTCCCGGGTTTGACACCACCCTGAACTGTGAGTGCAGGTCTGCTTTTGCGAGGTAGAGCACGTCCCGCTTGGAAAGGACGCCAAAATAGAGCGTCTCCCCAGTTTTTTGGTTCACCTGCTGCAGCACATCCTTGATCTGTTCCAAGACATCGTGGTTGTTTACATACTTGTTTCCCAGGACGAAGGTGTTTTCTCCCAGATAATACCGTTCCTCACGTTGCAGGTAGTGAAGGTATCTTCGTTCTGCAAGGGTGCAGAGCAATGGGTGGAGACTGCTTTTTGGTATGGCAAGCGAACGTGAAAGGTCAGAGAGGGAGACTCCATCCTGAACGGATGCTATTGTTTCCAAGATGTCCAGGATTCTGGCTGTCGTGCGATGATCAGAAGACCCCATCCTTTCTCCTTGTTGTTCGTATATAAGAACGTCGTTCGCAAGTACGTATATAGTGTACACTATGTTGGAATTTTGTAAAGAAAAAATATCGGTGTTTTGTGAAGAAATAGAACAGGCAACCAACCAGGTTGCCCCCACGATCGGGGCGAAAGGGCTCGAAACCGCTTTCCTTCCTTGTGTACCTATGCACTCCCATAAAAAATCAACCAGATTCCTCCAAAGTGAAAATTATCTGCACATCTTTCGATTCCATCCATGCGTATCTCTGTTAGAGACTCCTGCATTGTATGGTCACTATGGTTGTTTGCAATCAATGATGGCATCAACAAACACGCTGTTTTCAAAAACGGAAAAGACAGCCTTGTACCTTTTGGCGAAAACAACCCGTCTGTATTTTCCGCCAGGTAATCCAAGATCCTCTTCCAGTTGGAATTGGAAGGGATTCTCCTTCAACCTGACAAGAACAGAATAGAACTCATGTCTCAATACTTTGGCAGCAGGGATACTCACTTGTGCAAGGAATCTGGCGTGACTGACAAGCATTTCATCGGCTTTTCTGGAGACGATGACATCATACTTCATAGTTGGCTTCTGCCTCTGCCACAATCAAGTCAAAATCCTTCAGTATTTCATCTCCACTTCTGCCGACATAACCGTTAATGCGTTCATTTTCTGCTACAAGCAAATCTGCATACAATGAATTCTGGGAAGCCAAGGTCAAACTCAGCGGCACTGACTTTTCCCTCACTATCTGATGAAGAAGCATGTTGAAGGTTCCATTCAGTGTCATTCCAAGCTGATCGAGGATTTCCTCGGCCTGAGCCTTGAGTTCCGTATCCGTTCTCAAACTGATAGTTGTGCTTGCCATAGAGATTCTCCCTATTGAGAATCTAGCATTCGAAAGTACTGTAGTCAATACAATGTATATACATTGCATTGGATAGCCAGCCCATTCTTGCCAAGGAGCAAGAAAATCCCATGATCACCCTCAACTGACTGCTGGTTGAATTTTTCATGCTGGGAGTTTCCGCCATTCGCTATGGAGCGTCGAACAGCAGATCAAGCAGAAAGGGCGAATTGAAGTGGAATAGGGGTAAATATAATTTGGCAACCTATTTGTAATGATACCGTTACAAACAAGTTGCCAAGATTATGGGGACAATGAAAAGAAATATTTGAATCGGGGCGAAAGGACTCGAACCTTCGATATCCTGCTCCCAAAGCAGGTGCCCTAGCCACTGGGCTACGCCCCGAAATCTTTTGGAGTATACGCACTTGAGCTTCAGAGCGTCAAGGGGTACCATATCCAGCACGTATGAACGCAAAACAACGAGCTGCAGAAGTGGCAAAGCGCCTTGATGAGCTTTCGCCCAAACATATCCAGTTTCTGGAACAACGGGTTCCTTTTCGCTTCCTCATCAGTGTCATTCTCTCTGCCCAGACAACAGACAGAATTGTGAATGTTGTGGTGAAGGAGTTGTTCAAGGCCTATCCCGATGCCGCCTCCCTTGCCCAGGCAAAAGAGGAGGATGTGCAAGAGATCATCTATGCAACCGGTTACTACCGCAACAAGGCCAAGAACATCATCGCCTGTGCCCAGCACCTTGTCGATAGGGAAGTACCCGATTCCATGGAAGAGCTGGTCAAGTTGCCCGGAGTGGGAAGAAAGACAGCAAGCTGCGTGCTCGGAGATATCTATGGAAAGCCTGCCATCATTGTCGATACCCACTTTTCCCGGGTGGTGAATCGTCTTGGACTGGTGAAAACAAAAGATCCCGCCAAGGTTGAGAAAGCTGTTGCTTCTCTCTTGGATGCATCAAAGCACTACCGATTCTCCATGACAGCCAATCTGTTCGGCAGAAGCGTCTGCCATGCAAAGAAACCTGAGTGTGAGGAGTGTCCGTTCAGCGACCTTTGCCCGAGTCGAGATGCTTTTCTGAAGAGACGCGCCAAAGCTTGAGCGCTCCCTCTTCTTGGATGGTGAGCAGTGCGAACCAAAGATCCTTGATGATGATGGGCTCTATCGTATGCTGTATTTCAACATCTGCCAGATAGATGCCGCTGTAGTGGTAGCTGGTTCCCAAAGCCTTGCGCAACGGAGCGAGTGCAGCCTCATTGATGGGAAGGTAGAGATGGTGATGGGAATATCGCAATGAAGGTTCGCATACCAGAGGCAGTTCAGGGCAAGGAATGTGCCCTATCCTTGTGGTATTGTCAGCATTTCCGAGTATGATGCAAGGCTCAAGGGAAAAGAGGCTGGCTTCCGGGCGTAAGGTATACAACTCATGCCTGAGTT
>Ga0265295_1004126_pt1 | contig 19928 bp, 18 predicted proteins | sample Munlansysbiofilm_FD_192503 | JGI IMG/M metagenome (GOLD analysis project Ga0265295, IMG submission 192503) | Leachate microbial communities from a municipal landfill in Southern Ontario, Canada - Methane capture system biofilm | ecosystem: Engineered > Solid waste > Landfill > Unclassified ... | reverse complement strand
TTCACCTGGTACCGTCCGTCAGAATAGATGGTGCCAGCTTGTATTTTTTTAGGGATTAGGATATGTTTTCTCCCTCTTGGTCCCTGTTTCACTTGCTACTTTTGCGTGCTCCTGGGCATTTAATGGCCCATCTAAGAGACTGTTTAATATGGGTGATGACCTCAAACCTCTACGTAAAGCAATAGACTCCATAGACGATAAAATCCTGGAACTGCTCAATGAGCGTGCCAAGGTGGTTATAGCCGTAGGGGATGCTAAGAAAAACAGCTCCGCGCCTTTCTATGTTCCCAGCCGTGAGAATGCCATATATGAGCGTCTGTGTGCTCAGAGTAGCGGCCCTTTCCCGGAAGATGGAATCCGCCGGGTGTTTCGCGAAATAATTTCCGCCTCCCTTTCTCTTGAAGAACCTATGAAAGTGGCCTTTCTTGGTCCAGTTTCTACTTTCACCCATGTAGCCGCTATGCAACAGTTCGGCCTCTCAGCTACGCTGGTGCCGCAAAAAAGTATTTCCGCAGTGTTTGAAGAAGTGGAGCGCGGACGTGCCGATTACGGGGTGGTGCCGGTAGAAAATTCCAACGAAGGGGTGGTTACCCACACCCTTGATATGTTTATGGAAACTGGGCTGAAGATGTATGCAGAGATCCTCCTCGAAATATCCCACGATCTGCTCTCCCTTTCCGGGAACTTGGAAGATGTTGAGCGTATCTATTCCCATCCCCAAGCTCTGGCACAGTGTCGGAAGTGGCTAGAGGAGAATGTACCGGAGATCCCCCTCATCGACGTTGCAAGTACTGCCGCTGCGGCGCAGCTTGCTGCCGGAGATCGTACTGCGGCGGCCATCGCAAGCGCTATGGCGGGGAGTCGCTATGATCTGCGCGCAGTGAAGGTAAGCATTGCAGATAATCCTAATAATTTTACCCGCTTTTTAGTGGTAAGCGATCAGTTTCCCCCTCCCTCAGGGCAGGATAAAACCAGTATAATGTTCTGTATTAATGATGAACCAGGGATTTTGTGGCGGATGCTCGAACCATTCAGTAAGTGGGGGGTTAACCTCACAAAAATCGAAAGTCGACCACTTAAAAAGCGCGCGTGGGAGTATATCTTCTTTCTAGATATGGAAGGGCATATAGATAACGAACCGGTGCACGCTGCCATTAACGAACTACAACCACACTGTAAGTTTCTCAAGGTGCTGGGGTCTTATCCACGGGCACGAGGTTGATTCTGTATGGATAATGTGGTTGTAGAGCGGATAGCAATTATTGGCGTGGGTCTTATCGGCGGATCCCTGGCGCTGGCATTAAAACAGGCTGGAGCGGTGCGTGAAGTGATAGGCTGGGATCACAACGCGGAGCATCTGCAGCACGCTTTGGAACTGGGGATAGTGGATAAAGCTGCTGCAGAGATCTGCGCCGCGGTGAACACTGCGGATGTGGTGATTCTTGCTTTACCCGTGCGTTGCCTGCCCGAAATAGCGCTTCAAGCTCTACGTTATATGCGCGCAGATGCCATTCTTACTGACACCGGAAGTGTGAAGGAGACTGTTGTTGCGGGGATTGAACCAAGCGCGGTTGAGGCCGGTATTGCATATGTCCCTGGGCATCCAATCTCTGGCACCGAAAAAAGTGGTCCTACGGCCGCCTTTGCAGAACTATACCGCGGCAAGCGCTGTATCCTCACCCCGACCGATGTAACTTCGTTGGCCGCGGTGGAGGTAATTGCGCAGCTCTGGCGTCGCGCAGGCAGTGAAGTGGTGATTATGGATGTGTGTAAACACGACCGTATTCTTGCCGCCATCAGCCATTTGCCTCACATGATCGCATATGCTCTGGTCAATTCAGTCAGTAACTACAATGAGTACGCAGAAAATATTCTTGAATATTCGGCGGGGGGGTTTCTCGATTTCACCCGTATTGCTTCATCAGACCCAGTTATGTGGCGCGATATCGCCATGGATAACCGCAGCGCAATTTTGGTGATGTTAGAGCAGTTCGAAACATTCCTGGCAGAGTTGAAGGCGGATATTGTCTCCCTCGATGGGGAGCGCCTCGAAAAGTTTTTCCGCCAGTCAAAATTAAGTCGGGATGCCATTATTAGTAGCGCTGACAGGAAGTTAAAGGGAGATTAACGTGGAAAATCGGCACATACGTCCCAGTCAGGGAATCAAGGGGGAAATTACCGTCCCGGGTGATAAATCGATATCCCACAGGAGCATCATGTTTGCGTCTCTGGCGCATGGAGATTCATATATCCGTGGATTTCTGCGTGGCGAAGACAACCTTGCCACCCTCAATGCATTTAAAGCGCTGGGGGTGGAGATTGAGGAGCCAGTAAAGGGAGAACTAAAGGTACGCGGTTGCGGGGTTAGGGGTTTGCAGGAACCCTTTGATGTGATTGACTGCGGCAACTCCGGAACTACTATGCGTCTTATGAGTGGAGTGCTCGCGGGGCAGGACTTTTTCTCGATTTTAACTGGAGATCGTTATTTGCGTCGCCGCCCTATGGCGCGCGTTATAGATCCTCTGGTGCAGATGGGGGCGCAGATTTGGGGGCGGGAACAAAACTGCTGCGCACCGTTGGCAATTCGCGGTTCACAGTTGCGTGGAATCGGCTATAAGTCGCTTGTCGCCAGTGCACAGGTTAAGTCTGCTCTTCTGCTCGCGGGTCTGAGCGCTAAAGGGACAACTACGGTGTATGAACCCCATTTATCAAGGGATCACACCGAGCGCATGTTACGCCATATGGGGGTAGAGATTGAGTCTTTCCCCGGAGGGGTGCGCATTGAAGGGGGGCAGCAATTACACGGACGGGAGTTAGAGGTGCCGGGGGATATCTCCTCTGCAGCATTCTTTCTCGTAGCCGCACTTATTGTACCCAATTCGGAATTGTTGATTAAAAATGTGGGGATAAACCCGACCCGTAGTGGGGTTGTGGATATTCTCCGCTCCATGGGGGGTGACATTCAGGCTCTCAACGAACGTCATGCTGCGGGGGAGCCGGTAGCGGATCTGCTCGTACGCAGTAGTGATCTGCACGGCATTGAGATTGGAGGGGATATGGTCCCCCGTGCTATTGACGAATTCCCGGTGATCAGTGTTGCAGCAGCCTGCGCTCAAGGAACCACTAGCATCAGGGATGCGGCAGAATTGCGCGTAAAGGAAACCGATCGGATCGCTGCGATGGAAGAGGTTCTGTCCACCTTGGGGGTACAGATTGAAACACATGAAGATGGTATGACCATCCACGGGAGTGCAGAAGGGTGGCGCGGCGGAAAGGTGAAATCGTGGGGCGATCATCGCATTGCCATGAGTGCGGCGGTTGCTGGGCTACGCGCAAACACAGCGGTGAAAATTGAAGATACCGACTGTACTGCAATATCGTTTCCCACCTTCTGGGAGTTGTTGGAACTGACCGCTTCCCCGAAAAAGTAAACCATAATGACAGATAATGCCGCATAACAGAGGATTGAGTATATAAATCTATGTCGGATAAAATAATTGTCGCCATCGATGGACCTTCAGGGGCGGGGAAAAGTACTCTAAGTAAATCTCTGGCACGCCGCCTCGATTTTATTAATATTGACACCGGAGCCATGTATCGCACTGTTGCCCTTGCTGCCTCCAGAGCCGGGATTGATGCCGAAGATCATGCTGCGCTCAAAGAGCTATGTGCAGATTTGCCTATCTGCTTTAAGCGTATAAAGGGGGAGGAGCGCATTTGGCTTGGGGATGAGGATGTTTCAGAAGCTATCCGTACTCCGCAGATGAGTCTCCTCACCTCGGCGGTGTCAGCTTCCCCTGCCGTACGCCAGGCGATGGTGGCATTACAGCGCCGTATGGGTGAAGATTGTAATGGGGCAGGAGTAGTCCTTGAGGGAAGAGATATCGGTACTGAGGTATTTCCCAATGCACAGGTGAAGTTTTTCCTTTACGCCAGCGACGAAGAACGCGGTCGGCGCCGCTATGAACAGCTACGCGGAAATGGGCAGGATGTTACCCTTGAGCAGACTATTGCAGAAGTTGTAGAGCGTGATCGCGCCGATGAATCGCGCGAGCATGCCCCCCTGCGTCAGGCACATGATGCTATTGTTATCGATTCCACTGTGCTAGATATTGAGGAAGTACTGGAGCTGATGCTTCAATATGTACATAAGTTGCAGGGATAAGTAGGAAAATCATGAAGATTGTACTAGCAAAAAGTGCAGGGTTTTGTTTCGGGGTAAAGCGCGCCGTAAATATGGCGTTTCAGGCTGCCGAAGAAGATGAAAACATCTGCTCCCTTGGCCCCCTTATCCATTCTCCGCAGCTGGTTGAACGGCTGGAGGCAGAGGGGATAAGCGTGATTAATGACATCAACGCGGTCACGGATCAGAGTGTGATAGTGCGCTCACATGGCATTACACGGCAAGAGGAGGAGTACCTGTATGAGCATAAACTTAAAGTGGTCGATGCCACATGTCCGTTTGTAAAAAAAGCACAGAAGTACGCCGGATTGCTAGGAGCTGAAGGTTACAGCGTAGTGATCGTAGGGGAAAAAGAACATCCGGAAGTGCAGGGGATACTTTCCTATGTGCAGAATGCCGAGGTATTTGTGGCTGCAGATGTAGAAACTGCAGCGCAGCTATCATTGGGGAAAAAAGTCGGACTCGTAGCGCAGACTACCCAAGCGTACGAGAACTTCAGCTCTATAGCGTTGAAATTGCTTGAACGTGGCAAGGAACTGCGAATATTCAACACCATCTGCGATGCGACATCAGTACGTCAGAATGAAGCACGCGAACTGGCAGCCGCTGTTGATGTGATGCTGGTAATAGGGGGCTATAATAGCGCCAACACCAATCGTCTCGCGCGTATTTGTCGAGAGATCCAACCCAACACATACCATATTGAAACAGCGGAAGAAATTTTGGTATCGTGGTTTGATGGTGTTGAACGGGTTGGTATCACTGCTGGAGCCTCAACTCCAGAGTGGATAATCTGCGAAGTGGTGGTAAAACTGGAAAAAATTCAAAAATAATGATTTTTTTTTTTGAGCTCATGTGCTAGGGTTTCGACTTCCCGGAAGAAATAAGCGGGAAGCGCTGTAAAAAAGCGTGAATTTAATAGGGGGTAAGTTAGTTAAATGACAGAAAACACAGAAGCAATGAATGCAGAAGATCTCGACATGTTTGACGACGAAGAGATGGATGAAGAGTTCGGAGAAGAAAGTTTTAGAGAGCTGTTTGAGAACAGCCCGCAAGGGAACCTCGCCGTTGGTGATGTGGTTGAGGGCACCGTAATTCAGGTAAATCCTGATTCAGTTGTAGTTGATGTTGGCTACAAATCTGAAGGTGTGATTCCGCTGGCGGAGTTTGCCGTTGATGGCAAGCCTGTCGACATCAAGGTTAACGACAAGATCGATGTTCTGTTTGAGCGCGCAGAGAACGAAAGCGGACTCATCGGCCTGTCAAAAGAGAAAGCCGACCGCCAGAAGGTGTGGAACTCTCTTGAAGAGGATGCTGTTATCGAAGGTAAGATTGTCTCCCGCATCAAGGGTGGCCTTTCCGTTGATATCGGAGTCAATGCCTTTTTGCCAGGTTCTCAGGTGGATTTGCGTCCAGTACGCAATCTCGACAAACTTATCGGCGAAACATTCGAATTCAAGATTATCAAGCTCAACAAGCGTCGGGGGAATATCGTTCTTTCCCGTCGAGTTCTGCTTGAAAATGAGCGTGAGAGCCAGCGTGCTGACACGCTTAAGACTCTCGAAGAGGGCCAGGTTGTTGAGGGTGTAGTCAAGAATCTTACTGACTATGGTGCATTTATTGACCTCGGTGGCATCGATGGGTTGCTCCATATCACAGATATGTCGTGGGGCCGTGTAACTCACCCTTCAGATATTCTTGCTGTTGGCGATACCATCAACGTAAAAGTACTCAAGTTCGATCGTGAAAAAGAGCGTGTGTCTCTGGGACTGAAGCAGACTGCTCCCGACCCATGGTTGAGTGTGGCAGATAAATATCCTGCCGGTGGCAAGGTATCCGGTAAGGTTGTTAGCCTGACTGACTACGGTGCTTTTGTAGAACTTGAAGAAGGCGTTGAAGGTCTTATCCATGTGTCTGAAATGAGCTGGACCAAGCGGATCAAGCATCCCAATAAGCTTCTCTCCATTGGAGACGAGGTTGAAATTGTGGTTCTGGCTATGGACACCGAAAATCGTCGTATCTCTTTGGGTCTTAAGCAGGTTGAGCCCAATCCGTGGGATCAAATTGGCGAGAAGATCCCTGTGGGTACGGTTATCGAAGGTCAGGTTAAGAATATTACCGACTTTGGTATTTTCGTAGGAGTTGATGAAGGTATTGACGGGCTGGTGCATATCTCCGATCTGTCTTGGACCAAGCGGATCAAGCACCCCTCAGAATTGTATAAGAAGGGTGACCTCGTCAAGGCTGTTGTTCTCAACATCGATACTGAAAATGAGCGTTTCTCCCTCGGGGTCAAACAGTTGACTCAGGATCCGTGGCAGGTTATTCCGGAACAGTACGCTCCGGGTACCATTATCCGCGGCAAGGTTACTTCTGTAACCGAGTTCGGTATCTTCCTCGAAGTTGAAGAAGGCGTTGAGGGGCTTATCCACGTATCTGAGATCAGTAAAGAAAAAGTTGAATCACCTAAGGATTTCGCTAGCGTAGGCGATGAGCTTGAAGCCGTGGTTCTGCATGTGGATACTCAGGAGCACAAAATTGCTCTGTCTATCAAGCACATGTCGGAGCGCAAAGAAAAGGCTGAAGTTGAGGAATACATGGGGGCACAGAAAAAAGCTACCTCCAGCCTCGGCGATCTGCTCAAGGGTGCATTCGACTCTTCAGATAACTAATAGGTCGCTGTAGATACAACCTCTGCCCCTACTGTTATTGATGCAGTAGGGGCTTTTTTTTCGGAAAACGGATGAATGTCAAGCCAGTAATAACTGTTTTAGGTGCTTTTGCTCTTTTGTTTGCGGTCTTTGCAGCACTGATCTTTTTTATAAGCACCAAGTACGGTGACAATAAAGGGTTCAGTTTAGCGCATAAGATCGGCGTCATAGAGGTTCTGGGTCCTATCACAACTTCTAAACAGGTTGTGCAAGATCTCAAAACCTTCGAGCGTGATGAAAGTATAAAGGCAATCGTATTGCGGGTAGATTCCCCCGGTGGCGGAGTGGGGCCATCACAGGAAATTTACGCGGCGATTAAAGCGTTGAAAAATAAACCTGTCGTAGTTTCCATGGGTTCCGTAGCTGCATCTGGAGGGTATTATATCGCAGCTCCGGCAGCGCATGTGTTTGCTAATCCAGGCACCATAACTGGAAGCATTGGGGTTATCATGGAGTTTCCGGATATTGCCAATCTGCTGGAGAAGATAGGCTTGAATCGTCGTGTTATTAAAAGTGGACAATTTAAGGATATCGGTTCTCCGGTGCGAGAGATGACTACCGCAGAGCAGGAATTGCTCCAAAGCTTGATCGATGATGTGTACCTGCAATTTGTAGAGGCGGTATCCAGTGGACGCAACATGGATATAGATGCAGTCAAAGCCTTGGCCGACGGACGTATATTCAGTGGACGGCAGGCGAAAGAGTTTGGCCTTGTGGATGAGCTGGGGGGCTTGCAGGCCGCCATTGAGTACAGTGCGCGCCGAGTAGGTATTGTGGGGGAACCGAAGGTGGTATATCCTAAACCCGAGCCGATTAGTCTCCTTGACCTGCTTCTAAAGCGCACTGCAGCATCACTGGGGCAATATCTACACCAAGCTGAGCAAGCACAACTCAATATGTTATGGCACACTAACTGAAAAGGTTTTGATCGACATGACCAAAAGTGAATTGATTGAACAACTTGTAGAATTTGATGTACCTCTGAGCAAGAAGGAATCAGAGTTGGTGGTAAATACCATTTTTGACTCTATTACAGATGCGCTCGTAGCTGGTGATCGGGTGGAAATTCGCGGATTTGGTTCTTTTTCTATTCGTGAGCGCGATTCACGCCAGGCACGTAACCCTAAAAGCGGCGAAGTTATTCAGATCCCAGCTAAAAAAGCCCCTTTTTTTAAAACGGGTAAGGAACTGCGTCAACGCGTAGATGCTAGCTAAAATACTGTAACCAAAGTGTGTCCTTTGTCTTATTAGTATTGGCTGAAGGATATTTACTTTTATGTCTTCACCCAGGCATTACCACTTCAACATCCCTCCAGCATTAGCACAACACCCCTTAGACCACATTATCTCCACTTGCTGTGAGGAGTTGTCTCGCACGTATGTGCGGCAGCTTATCGAGATTGGAGGGGTGCACCTTCAGGGGCGCAGGGTGAGTAAGTGCAGCATTATTCCTGACCCGGGTGCAGCTGTTGAGATTTTTATCGACTCAGGTGCTCTTGAGCCATATCGTATCGATTCTGCAGAGGTGCTATATCGGGATCAATATGTTATAGCTCTGAACAAACCGTGTGGAATTCCGATTCAACCCACCCCAGCGCGCTACAAAGGGACCGTGTATGAAGCGATGCTTCATCTGCTTTGTACCCCCTATCGTCGCCATGTAAAGCCGGAGCTGGCAATGGTGCAGCGCCTAGATCGCGATACCTCTGGGGTGGTAGTTTTTTCAATCCACAAGCATAGCCATAAAGCACTTACTGCCGCATTTACTGAGCGCAAAGCTAGAAAAGTATACCTTGCCTTAGTGGTCGGTCGGCCGCAAAAATCAAGCGGCTCGATCCGTTCCTTGTTGGCGCGTCACCGTGCCAGCGGTAGAATGAAGTCGGTGGAAAAGGGAGGGAAAGAGGCGATAACCAACTATCTGATTCTGGCACAAAACGGTACCCACTCCCTTTTGGAAGTTCAAATTCCTACTGGCAGAACCCATCAAATTCGCGTGCATTTAAGCGAAATAGGTTGCCCTATAGTGGGCGATACCTTCTATGGAGGCCCTGCTACATTGGACGCATATGTAGTGGAGCGCTCTATGCTGCATGCATATACCCTTGAGTTGAACCACCCATGCGAGGTGGGAAATCACCTCCACTTTTGCGCTCCACTTCCCGCTGATTTTAGTGCAGCACTTTCCCAGGCAGGTATCCATTATGCTCCAATTTCCTGAAATAAACCCAATTGCCTTTCAACTCGGCCCGTTGGCAGTGCGCTGGTATGGCCTCATGTATCTTGCCGGCTTTGTCAGTGCTTATGTGTATTTGTGCCGAGAGGTGAAACGTCAGCGCCTCAATTTGAGTTGCGAAGGTGTCGGAGATCTACTGTTTGTCGGGATCTTCGGGGTAGTTCTAGGTGGTCGCCTAGGCTATGCTCTGTTGTATAATTTCACCTATTATATGCACCATCCTCTTGAGATACTTCATATCTGGCAAGGGGGGATGAGCTTTCACGGTGGGTTGTTTGGGGTCGTTATTGGGGTGGTATTGTTTTGCCGTAAACGCGGCTATGCTATCGGCCCCATTGCGGATGTATTGGTTATTGCAACATGTTTTGGATTGTTTTTTGGACGTATAGGAAACTTTATAAATGGTGAGCTTTGGGGGCGAGTTACTGATGTGCCTTGGGGGATGATTTTCCCTAGCGGGGGCGATTTACCACGCCATCCGAGTCAGCTATATCAGGCAATATGTGAGGGGCCGGTACTGTTTAGCGTTCTAACTCTGGCACGGCGCATTGCCCCTGCAGCGTGGAGCACATTCTACACCTTTATTGCGGCATATGCGCTGATACGCTTTGGGCTCGAATTCTTTCGTCAGCCAGATTCACACTTGGGATTAATCGCGGGAGGGCTGAGTATGGGGCAGTTGCTCTCTATCCCCATGTTCTGTATCGGCTGTATTGGTGTATGGTTTGTGCATAGAGTGAAAAACGAAAACTCTTGATAAGCGAGGAGTATATGCCTCAATTAGAGGTTCTGGTGTTCGACTGTGACGGTGTGCTGTTCAACAGCATGGGAGCGAACATAGCTTTTTACAATGTGATTCTGACCCATCTGGGCTACGAACCCATAGAATCAGCTGCGGATGAACGTGCGGAAGTGTGTCATATTGCTTCAAGTCCACATGTGTTTGAAGCTTTACTTGAGCAACACCATATAGAGGAAGCCGAGCGCATAGCCGCGCAAATCGACTATGCAGGCTTTTACCCTAAAATGGTACCGGAGCCGGGATTGTACGAAGCGTTACAGCAGCTATCGCTGCGCCTCCCCTTGGCCGTTGCCACAAATAGACGTGGAGGTATGCAAGATATTGTGCAGCATTTCAACTTGGAAAGTTATTTTTCCCATCTAGTAACCAGTTTGGATGTAGCGCGTCCGAAGCCGCATCCGGATATGTTGTTGCGCGTAGCAGAACTGGCAGGGTGTGAGCCGAGACAGATGGCGTATGTGGGTGATTCGAGGTTTGATTGTCTGGCGGCCAAAGAAGCTGGGGTGGAGTTTCTCTCCTATCAGTGGGATGGTGGAACTAGGATAGAGAATTATCGGCACTTAGTAGAAGTGATAGAGGCAAAGTTAACGAGGTAGTATAGTTCAGTTTACACCGCCACCCAGGTGAAGCGCAGGCGTCAGTCTTTAGTGTTATTGCTAGTTTTGTGCAGTAATTTATGCATCTCCAGTACGTTGCCTTTTTCGCAGCGGCGGTATTTTACGCTATCCATAAGGGTACGAATTAAAAAAACTCCGCGTCCGTGTTCCAACTCTGGGTCAGGGGTGACGATATCGCCACTGCTGATATCAAAGCCCTGTCCCTGGTCATAAACTTTGATTGAAAGTTGGTCATCCGTGAGGTTTATGGATATATGCACGTCCTTGTCGGGGTCATTTTTGTTGGCGTGCTTTATAGCATTCGCCATCGCCTCAGTAAGCACCAAGTTGATGTGATACGCTAACTCTTCCGGATCTGAGTTGTTGAATTTCTGCAGGGTCCCAGCCACATTTTCACCAATCTGACCAATGAGGCGCAAGTATTTGGTCTGATTAGGGACCTTAATATCAACTTCAAGCAGATTTTTCATAGCATCTATCCCACTTGGACGGGTTAAGGATGGACAGATTTCTTAATCTGTCCATCCTGCACAATTAAGCATACCACAAATCAAAAACTTGCCAAGGCTTCCTCTTCACCAGGAAATATTTCAAAAACGCGATGCAGACGGGTGAGTTCGAACATCGATTTAACCTGTTTTTGCAGAGCGCACAGCTTTACACTCCCTTCGCGGGATCCGGCATTCTTGAACCCAGAAACTAGGGCACCAAGACCAGAAGAATCGATAAACCGCACATGCTGCAAATTGATAACTATGTTGGATTTGCCCTCTTCAAACAGGTTCATAAGCTCGTTTTTGAGCTCGTTGCTATTGTGCGCATCAAGGCGTTCTTCTTCAATATTCATCACTACAGCCTTGTCGTAATCTTTCGAAGTTACAATCATTGGTTACTCCTTCCAGTGTGGCTTGAATTTAACTTATCTTTACTACAACCATGGTTACATCATCATTGAAATGGCGTCGACTTTGATACATCCGAGTCTCTTCTAAAGTGATATCGATAATTTCACTACTGCTTTTATTGTGGTGATCGCGAATTAATCCCTGGAAGCGCTCCATCCCGAAGAGTTCTTCGTTTTCGTTTTGCGCCTCCACGATCCCGTCTGTATACATTACTAGAATATCGCCAGACTCTACAGCTATTTCTTTTTGCTCAAATTGGATCTGTGGCACAATTCCCATGATCATACCATCTGCATCGAGTTGATCAAAACTGTCGCTACTGGAGCGGTAGATAAGAGGCTTGTTGTGCCCGGCGTTGGCGTAAACAATATTCTTTTGGTGCATCTCATAGCGCACGTAAAACATAGAGATAAACAGCTCTGAGTTGCTTAGGTCTTTGTATAGAAAGTTGTTAAGGGTTTCAAGGGTAGTTTTGGGCGGAAACATTTGCAGATTGTGCGCCTGGATAAAGGTGCGTGCCGAAGCCATGAGCAATGCGGCACCGATGTTGTGCCCAGATACATCCGCAATAATAATGTCGAGTTCATTATCGTGGACGATAAAATCGTAATAGTCGCCTCCAACCTGCTTCGCCGGCACACATATCCCTTTTATATCAAGCCCATAAATTTCGGGCATCTTTTTCGGGAGCAGACCGAGCTGGATATCCTCGGCAATTTTGAGCTGCTTTTGCTGTTCACCCGCTTCAACTAGCTGTGTTGTCTGGATCGAATTGCGGTACGCAATTCCGATCTGTGCCGCGATGTTTTTATACAGCTCAATAAACTCATCAGTATAGATCCCTTTGGCGTAGCGTGAGAATGAGGATAACACCCCGATGGGTTGCCCTTCAACCGTTATGGGTGCATGCGCGAAAGACTTGATCTTCAACTCGCGCACAATGGCGATGGAGGCGGGTTTGTCTGCACAGTCTGAGTCGTTGGCAAGCACTACCCTGTTGTTAAGAAAGGTAGTGCCGATGCAGGTATCTAGGTTTATTTCCCGGTCTGCGCGGGAGAGAAACTCAGCATCAAGCCCCCTATAGCTTCGAACCCGCAACAGGTTGCTTTCCTCCTCCAGAATTCTGATGGCGCACAGATCAAAGCGGAACTGGCGATAAAGCAGATCAAGAACATTGTCGAAGATCTCTTCGAGAGACTTGCCGCTATTAATAAGGTTTGCCACATCGTATAGCACGCTGAGTTGCTCGCGACTGGCATCGCGGCTCAGGCTCACGGTGCCGAAGATGTTGAACACATCTTCCATCTTGCTGCCGCGCGCTTGCAAATAGTTTTCAATAATAATGCGCGCAGCAGGAGCCCCCACTGATGCCGCCAAGGTTTTTTCAGTAAAACGTTTCAGACTTGGAATTTCATACTCCGATAGCCCCCCTTTTTCATCAATCTCCCGCTCTCCCAAGTATTCAGAAATCGCCATGTTCGCTGACTTATCCCCGATGAATTTCGCCATTAAGTCGACAAATTCCATAACTGTGGGGGCTTTGCTAATACGTTTTTTTTCCTGGTCTTCTGGTCTCCAAGTGGCAACGCGCACAAAGCGCATTGCCTGTGCCGCTTCGGCTGAGGAAGGGGAACTGATGATGGAGATAGCAACATAGCTGCCAACATTAAAAAAGATAGACCAGAACAGGCAGTGCGACCACATATCCAGATGGTTGAGATAGAACAGGGCAGTGGGGCGGAGCGCCTCAATGCCGAACAAGCCGTGTTGTATTAGAGTGTGCGGGAGCCAACCTGCTTCCACAAACATTGGGATTATTAAGGTGTAGACCCAAATAACAAAGCCAAATATCAGCCCGGTAGCGGCGGCGCGACCATTCGCACGCTCCCAGTAGAGGGCACCGATAAACGCAGGAGCAAACTGGGTTGCGGCCATAAAAGAGATCAGACCTATATCTACTAGAGCCTCGGTCTCCCCTAAAACCTGATAGTAGAAATATCCAAAAAAGATGACCGCAGCGATCACTGCCCGTTTGATGTTGAGAAGTATCCCGGAGATGTCCGGACGGCGCAGGTTGAAGCGCAAAAGCAGAGGCATTACCAAGTTGTTGAGAATCATGGTTGCGGACGCAACGGATTCTAACATCACCATTCCGGCAGAAGCGGAGAGTCCACCAATGAATACCAATGTTGCTAGAGATATCTGCTGATTATGCAAAGGTAAGGTTATGACAAAGTAATCGGCCAGCGCCGTGTATCCATCATAGTGGAGTAACCCCCCAAGAGCGATTGGGAGTACAAACAGGTTGAGAAGAAACATATACGCCGGAAATGTCCACATGGCAGTGCGGATGTGGGAGATATCCGAGTTTTCAATCACCATGATGTGAAACTGGCGCGGTAGCAGCATGATAGCAAACATGGAGATCGTGATCATGGTGAACCACTTCCCTGGTGAAGATGTTTCATTACCTAAGACCAGAAGGTGACTACGGCTTGGAAATTCGGCTAGGAACTGGGTGAAAATATCGGCAAAGCCGTTAAACAAAGAGTAAGTGACAAATAGCCCCACACCCAGAAAAGCTATAAGTTTCACCACAGATTCGAAGGCCACTGCCGCAACTAGCCCCTCATGGCGTTCGGTACTGTCGAGGCGCATAGCCCCGAACAGAATACAGAAAATAGTGAGCAGAACTGCAACGATGAATGCAGTATCCAGATATTCCGGGATGGCAGGGTAGGCTTCATGCAGAGACATTAGAGGGTTTGTGCCATCGCTGCACATAAGGTTGAAACTGGTGGAAATCGCTTTTAACTGCAAGGCAATGTAGGGAACAATGCCGAACACTGCAAAAATAGTAACCAGCGCGCCCAGCGCGGTGGATTTGCCGTAACGGCTTGCAATAAAGTCGGCGATGCTGACAATGTTGTGTTCTTTACTGATGCGGATAATTTTTCGGAGTAAAAACCACCACGTAAAACATACGAGTGTTGGTCCAGTGTATATAGTGAAAAAATCAATTCCAGTGGTGGCGGCGCGGCCGACACTGCCGTAGTAGGTCCAGGAGGTACAGTAAACCGCAAGAGAAAGTGAGTATGCATGGGGGTTGGATACGAGGCTGCGCCCCTTTTTGCGCCGCCGCACCGCATACATAGCTACACTGAATAATATCAGAAAGTAGATAAAAGAAATTATGCTGAGTTGTTGTACACTCATGCGGTACTCCGCTTAGAGACATTAGGCATCAAAATGGCTATCGTTGCGCTCTAGCGTCCGACAGAAAAAGTAGACAACCCCAATGGATGCAGGCCAGCCCACGAGAAAATACATTGCCAGCAATGGAATGCCTAAAACGGTTTCCAAGCGGTTGAATATCTGTAGAAACGGGAAGTTAAGCATGATGATGCCCAGAAAGAAAAATATCAGCCATATCTGGCGCTGTTGCGGGGTAGATGCAGGCATAGCACACTCTCTCCATTTGGTATTCGAAGTGGGACTGCAATGAAGGTAGTACAGTGGCTTGAGTATAAAGGATGCAATCTCATGTGTCGAGGTATGTACCCAGGATAAATAAATGTCTCTATCGCCCTGTGTTTAATGTGTAAGTTTAGCGCATTTACAGGTAAAATGCTCAGAGTTTCAAGAAAATTCAAAACAATTGTGCTGCATACTTTTGTAGCGTCAGGTTCACACCTTGATTTAACCACTAGCTTGAAGGAAAGACTTAATGGCAGATGTTACCCATCTGATTTCAGGTTTTACAGATTTTCAGCAGCAGTTTTTTGGTGCCAGCGCAGAGCTGGCGGAACGTCTCTGCACTGGACAAAATCCCCAAGCACTACTGATCGGCTGTTGCGATTCTCGCGTTGATCCGGCGTTGCTTACGGCATGCAATCCTGGGGATCTGTTTGTATTGCGCAATATCGCCAACCTTGTTCCTCCCTATGTGAAAAATGATGACTACCATGGGGTGAGCTCCACCATTGAGTACGCGGTGTGCCATCTTGGGGTGACCGATATCATTGTAATGGGGCATTCCAACTGCGGTGGGATCGGAGCCTTGCTTGAGTCGGTCCAAGGGGAGCCGGTGGGGGAATTTATCGGTACCTGGGTGAATATCGCTGCCTCCGCACGCGATAAGGTGATGGAAGAGATGCCCGATGCAACCCCGGAGCAGCAGGCACGAGCATGTGAGAAAGAAGCTATCCTGGTGTCGCTGCGCAACTTGCTCACCTTCCCGTGGGTGAAAGAGCGGGTTGCGAGCGGGCGTTTAAGCCTGCATGGGTGGTACTACAATATTTCTACTGGGCAACTGAAGTATTACGACCCCATTCTGGGAGAATTCATTGTACTGGTGGAGAAATATCTTAAAACCTGCAAGAACGAGGCTTGTAATTGCTGAGATACCTCCAGGCGCCCAGATGCCAGGCTCTCACACCCCGATTTAAGCATTCCCCAGGTAGGGAGCGGGGAGGGGGCTTCATCTTTAAGAAAGACTCATTCTTTGTATGGAAAACACCTTCCTTTTGTGCATGAGAATCTGGTGTTGGAGAGGTTGCGTCAAGCATGAATGTTAGACGCATTGTCCTTTACATTGTGGCTGTGGTCTCGCTGTGTGTCGGGATTGACTATCTGCTGTTACGCTTGGCGCAACATGAGCGTTTGATCAGCCAATAGGCAGCAGTTACAATCTCATGTGGACCTAGTGCGTTCAGAGCTAGACTACAAGATGAACTCCAGTCTATTGCTTGCGCGCTATTGGGTCCTATATCTCTGTTCATCCCAATTTAGGTGAGGACGAATTCAGGTCTGTAAAGCAGATTGTGTAAATGGCCCGCTGGTTAGAGTATCGGCAACCGATCCTCAAATATAATTGAAAATTGATTCAGTGCCGACTTCCAGTTACGGATCGGCATGGTCCATTTCTTTGAAATATTCTGTAGCGCTAGATACAGCAGTTTGAGCATTGCTTCGTCGTTGGGGAACGACCCCCGGGTTTTTGTTATCTTGCGCAGGGACATGTTTATCGATTCGATGGCGTTGGTCGTGTAGATTGCCTTGCGTATGTCCGGTGGATATGCAAACAGTGGCGTTATCCGTTCCCAGTTGCGCTGCCAAGATTTGCCGATTACAGGGTGACTGGAGTCCCATTTCTGCTCAAATTGATCTAGGTAGAATTCCGCTTCTTCGAGGCTCGGCGCGGAGTAAATCGACTTCAGGTCCGTGGCAACTTCTTTACGCTGTTTCCAGGATACATAGTTCAGGCTGTGGCGCACCATGTGAACAATGCAGAGCTGAATCTGTGTATCAGGAAAGACCGTCTCAATAGCTTCGGGGAAGCCTTTTAAGCCGTCGACACAGGCGATGAAAATATCTTTTACGCCACGGTTCTTCAGTTCGGTGACAACCTGCAGCCAGAACTTGGCTCCTTCGGTTTCGGCAGTCCACATGCCTAGGACTTCCTTGTGACCCTCAAGGTTGACACCGACCGCCAGATAGACGGCCTTGTTGATGACGCGACTATCATGGCGAACTTTGACCCGAATGGCATCAAGATAGACAATCGGCCAGATCTCATCAAGGGGTCGGTTCTGCCAGAGGAGGACCTCATCCTGAACGGCTTTGGTGACCTGTGATACCAGCGTTGGCGAAATATCGACGCCGTAGATCTCCTCCAGGTGAGCCTGAATATCTCGAGTGGTCATGCCACGAGAATATAGAGCAATAATCTTGTCATCGAACCCACTAAAGCGACTTTGCCCCTTGGGGAGAATTAGCGGTTCGAAGCTGGCATCTCGATCACGGGGAACGGCAATATCTAGATTGCCGAACTCGCCTTTAACTTTTTTCTGGTAACTGCCATTGCGGTTATTACCGGTAATATTGGTAGATGTAGCGTTTTTCTCATAGCCAAGGTGCTCGGTCATCTCGGCCTGCATGGCACGCTCTAAGAGCTGCTTGGTAAGCTGTTTCAGTAGTCCGGTTTCACCCATGAGATCTTCAGGTTTCTTGTAATTCTTCATCAGGACATCGAGCAGTTGGTTGGGTATGGTCATCAGGTTCTCCTTTGGTTACGGGTTGTAACCGACTGTGACCATTTACACAAAATATTTTACACCTTCACGTAATCAGGTTGTTGGGGCAGGAAGTTGAGTCTACCGGAGGGTGTATGTGCCTTTTTATCCCTTGTCCAACACCTCACGCACGGTTTTATCCAACTCAGTCAGCTCTACCGGTTTGCGTAGATACGCATCGATGTGCAAATCAGAACTTTTCTCTTCATCTATCTTGCTACTGTGACCAGTGCAGATGATAGTGCGGATATTTGGACGGATCTGCTTGAGTTGGGTTAGCATCTCCACCCCAGTCAATCCCGGCATGGTCTGATCGCTGATTACCAGATCGAAATGATCCGGATTTGCGCGGAATAGCTCTACCGCTTCGGTACTGCTGGTAATACTTGCAACTTCGTACCCTAGGGAATCAAGCTGCTCTTCCAGTAATGCAGCGAGGATCTCTTCATCATCTACCACCAAAATCTTTTCTTGTCCGCCCATTGGCTGCTTACTCTCCTGATTTTTAGTTTCTGCGTGTGCTGGAATCCCCGTAAGGGGGAAATACAGTTCAAAGGTGGACCCCACCTCGGGCTTGCTGATTACGTTGATAAAACCACCGTATTGCTTGATCATCCCTTGCACCGTAGCTAGCCCCATCCCTGTCCCTTGTCCAACACCTTTGGTAGTGAAAAAAGGGTCGAATATTTTACCCAATAAATCCTGCTCGATGCCACAACCGTCATCCTGAATCGTCAGGCGCAGAAAACGTCCCCCTGTGCAAGCATAAAGTGCAGGGATAGTGTTTTCTCCCCTCCATACACTATCGAGACTGATGGCAATCTCCCCTTTTTCGTCCATGGCGTGTACCGCGTTATTGCACAGATTCAGAATAGCTTCCTGTATCTGCCCTTCATTGGCACGTGTCGTGGCGCTAAAAGCATCGGGGGCGATATAGAGTTTGATATCTATACTGGTAGGGATGGTGGAGCGCGCAAGATTTACGGTTTCCTCTACCACGGTGCTGAGTTTCAGTGCTTTTTTAGCGGTAGAGCCGTGATGGCTGTAGGTGAGAATTTGCTGTACCAGATCGCGCGAACGCATGGTGGCAGTACGTGCATTAGTGAGAAGACGCTTCAACTTATCTTGGTTGCTGTGTTCATGTTGCGCCAGTTCCAGACTCGCAAGGATGATGGCGAGGTTGTTATTGAAGTTGTGCGCAATCCCCCCAGCCATAATCCCGATCGCCTCCATTTTGAATTTCTGGTGTAGTCTCTCCTCTGCTTTGAGGCGCTCTTTGATCTGAGTCTGCAAGGCTAGAGTCTGTTGCGCCACCCGTTGGCGCAAGGTGTAGGTCCACAGGAGTGAAAGCCCCAACAGGGCAAGAACTGGAGCCGCAATGAATATGCTGTATTTCACAAGGGTCTGCCGGTCGAGCCCCTCTTGCCCTAAGGGTTCAAGCCATTTTTGTCTGATTTCGCGATAGGTTCCAGTTGCCTTTAATTCAGATATGCCGTGAGTAAAGATCTGTAGCAAGTGGTGCCCCTGCGGTGAAGTGGCAAAACAATATTGGGGAGTAATGACTGATTTTTCACTTACGCGCACATTTTTGATGTTGAAGTTTTTAATCCAGTACAAGGCGGAAAGTCTGTTCATGAGGGCATAGTCGACGTCGCCATGGGCAACCGAAGCCAAGGTTTCTTTTTGGTTCGAAGTTAAGATGAGGTTGTCGCCGTAGCCAAACTCCAGCGCTTTATCATGCATGATATCCCCGCGCTGCACCGCGATACATGTTCCGGCAAGTTGCTCAAGATTCTCAACCGTGGGGGCATCTTTGTGCGCTACAATTACATGGCTAACTAGCGTGTGTGCTGGGGAGAAGTCAAAGCGTTGGTCCCGTTGGCCAGAATAAAACATGCCGAGCAGCAAATCTATCTCCCCATCCTCCAAAGCGGTGACCATTTTTTGCCAAGGACCAAGTTGGATGTCGATATCGATGTTTAGGCGCTCGGCAATGGCGCGCGCCATGTCAATATTGTAGCCATCTGGCTCACCATTGGCGTTGATAAATTCATATGGAGGGTAGTTTTGATCCCCGCCAACCCTTACTCTGCGATTAGTAAGAGCGTTGGGGGCGGAAAACCACTTGGCATGCAGGTAGCTGAAAGTATCGTCGGCAATTGCGATGGCAAGCCCTTCGTTGAGGATGCTGAGCAGCTTGCTGTTTCCTTTTTGTACCGCAAAGCACAGCGACTGCGAAAAGTCCTTGAGAGGTTTGTCTGTGATTTTTAAATTTGCAAGATTGAGGCGCTTGATGAGTTCGAGGGCGGGCAGACGTTGCATAACTACCGCATCGAAGGTGCCCTTCGACAGCTGAACCAAGGCATCTTTGAACGTATCTGTAGTTGTGATTTCCGCATCTAG
>Ga0265295_1004125_pt1 | contig 19932 bp, 18 predicted proteins | sample Munlansysbiofilm_FD_192503 | JGI IMG/M metagenome (GOLD analysis project Ga0265295, IMG submission 192503) | Leachate microbial communities from a municipal landfill in Southern Ontario, Canada - Methane capture system biofilm | ecosystem: Engineered > Solid waste > Landfill > Unclassified ... | reverse complement strand
AATCGTCGGTGCAAGCGTCAATCTAAAAGGCCTTCATATGGCAAAAGATACGGATTTCAACCGGAAAAGTTTCACAACCGGCCATACCGGATTTGGAATTCCTTTTATCATCAATCCAGATCGAAGCGATGTCCCCAAATCTGCCGCAAGGCCTCTGCGTTACATCGATCGTTATTGTAGCGTGAATCAAGGACAAGTCTTCTTCGTTACCGAAATGCTCACTGTCTTGGAAGGCATTGAACGCGGGCCGGCCGGAAACACTTCTTTAGCGGCGGCTTTCAGCTTGGCTCAAGAATTGAATCAAGATCAAATTATCGTCGTTCAGGAAACCGAATATACATCCGCAGGCAAACATCATCAAGCCCAGCTGGCATTCGCTCGCGAAAATGGCATCGATATCCATTTTGGTGATCCGCGCACAGAAATGCCCGGCCAATCCATTGTTCTTCCACAAAAGGTCCAGGATTTGTTCACTCAAGAACTACCTTTAGATCCCATAAGGCAATCTTATATCAAAAATGCTTGTGGATCTCATTTACGAATAGGGTCGATTGATTTAAAGTATTTGTGTGATGAAACCCACCTAAAATACGCCGATGTCCAAACCATACTGGATCATCTGGATGTGATTGTGGAGGATAAAGAATGAAAACGTCAATGATCAGACACGATGATTATTTAAGTCGAAAAGCTCATCTCGAAGGATTGACCGATCAACAACTGAAAGACTATTTCTGGCGGTTGGTTGATCAGGCGGTCACTCCATTAGTTGATCTAGCGAAAACTCATACTTCTCCCGCAATTGAACGAAGCATTCTTCTCCGTATGGGCTTTTCCAGTCTGGAAGCCAAGGCATTGGTCGATAAATCAATCGCTTACGGCTTGATTAAAAAAGGTGCAGGCCATGTCGTGACCCGTTACTCGTTGATAACCAATCTTTCTATTCGTGAAGCGGGTTTAAAACTCATAGAGATCAAAGATTGGTCAACCATATCCTTTGGTTTCGGAGGAAAACAGTCATGACTCCAGACAAAAAAATCTCTGTCAAAGAGATACTCAAAAATCTTGACAAATACTCTCCCAGACGCCGGGGATGGACATGGCGAATTCCCGATCCAAATTATCAATACAATGGGTATCATTACAGCGATGTTTCCCAAAGTCTACAACAATCCGTCCCACTCCCTGCTGCCAAATCTTTTGGCAACATCGACCCGCAACCACTTCAAGTCATTACGACGGAAATTGCTTCGGGACGTTTTGAAGACGACATTCGCAGGATGCGGATGGCCGCTTGGCACGGAGCTGACCATATCATGGTCATCCGTACCGCCGGTCAATCCCACTTTGATGGATTGATTGAAGGTACTCCTCAAGGCATTGGCGGTGTTCCGATCACTCGCAAACAAGTTCGTGCCCAACGAAAAGCGTTGGATCTGATTGAGGACGAAGTCGGCCGACCAATCAATTATCATTCTTATGTGTCCGGAGTCGCCGGACCCGATATTGCGGTCATGTTCGCGGAAGAGGGCGTGAATGGCGCCCATCAGGATCCCCAATACAATGTTCTCTATCGGAATATCAATATGATTCGCTCTTTTGTCGATGCTGCGGAATCCAAAAAAATCATGGCTTGGGCGGATATTCTTCAAATCGACGGAGCTCATAACGCCAATGCCACCGCGGTCGAAGCGTGGAAAGTGATGCCGGAACTCATGGTCCAGCACGCGATCAATTGCTTATTTTCGGTCAAGGTTGGCATGAAAAAAGAGAATATAGCGCTATCGACGGTACCACCGACGGCTGCTCCTGCTCCAGATTTAAAAATAAACCTTCCTTATGCGGTAGCCTTGCGCGATTTTTTCGATGAATACAAAATGCGAGCCCAAATGAATACGAAATACATGGAATCTTCTACTAGAGAAGCGACCGTTACCCATGTGTTAAATATGATGATTTCGAAGTTGACTTCGGCCGATATACAATCGACCATCACTCCGGATGAAGGTCGCAATGTTCCCTGGCATATGTTTAATGTGGAAGCATGTGACACCGCCAAGCAGGCTTTGGTCGGCATGGATGGTTTAAAAGAAATGGTCACTTTAAAATCAGACGGCTTATTACCAGAGAAGGTCCGAGAACTAAAAGAACGAGCTATTCTGTTTTTAGAAGAGTTATTAGAAGTGGGCGGATATTTTGAGGCTGTGGAACAAGGTTTCTTTATCGATTCCGGCATCTATCCTGAACGAAATGGCGACGGAATCAGCCGACAGCAAAACGGTGGCATTGGTGCTCATACAGTATATGAAAGAGACAGCGATTATTTTGCGCCCGTCACCGCTCATTTTGGCAACAACAATATTGAACAATACCATTTGTCGCCTTTGGAATCTCCTTCTTCGTTTATCGGTGGCTGTACATTTGAAGATCGAACAAAAATCCAATATATTGATGAACTCGACCCAGAAGACAACGTTGATAAACGAATGAGTGAAAACGCCAAATATCGCGATTTATCAGTCATTAAACCCGAAGTTGAATGGCTGGGTGATGGTGTCATCGTCGTTGATTTGACACTCCCGACTTCGCTTCGATACGCTGAAGCAGGTGCATTGGAAATTGCAAAGAAGATGAATCTAAAAGAAGCCGAAGTGATTCATCGTGAGATATTACACCCCTCCGAGGCAACCCGGATCCAATTGAAAGGTAAAATCGATTTTGACATTGATATAAATAACCTTGTCCTTCCTAAAGAACCTGACCTGTTAACCGATCAAGACATCAAAACCTATGTTGCCGATCATCCCGTGACAATTGTGGCTGGCACGGTGGGTGAAGATGAACATTCGGTCGGTTTACGCGAGATAATTGACATCAAACATGGTGGTATTGAAAAATATGGCATTCACTGCATTTACTTAGGGACATCGGTTCCTATCGCAAAACTAGTAGATGCAGCGATTGAGACGAATGCAGATGCGATATTGATGTCCACTATTATCTCACATGATGATATTCACTATCGAAACATGAAGAAAACCCATGATTATGCCGTTGAAAAAGGTATCCGCGATCACATCCTATTGATTGCCGGAGGAACACAGGTGACTCCCGAGACGGCTGTTAAAAATGGCGCGGATGCCGGTTTTGGCCGGGGGACAAAAGGAAGCCACGTGGCTTCCTTCCTCATCAAGCATTTGAAAGAAAAAAGACAATCATGAAAATAGACGCTTTGGTCGCGGAAATTGGATCAACGACGACACTCATCAACGGATTTGCTGGGCTTGACAGCTCTGATCCGGTTTTTGTTGGTCAAGGCGTTCATCCGACTACCGTCCTCGAAGGAGATGTAACGATCGGGCTGGAAGGCGCGATGAAGGATTTGGCCAATAGACTGGGTGTTGCTTCAATCGAGGCCAAAGACACCTTTGCTTGTTCTAGTGCGGCGGGAGGATTGCGGATGACGGTTCATGGCCTTGTTCATGACATGACGGTCAAAGCGGCGAAGGAGGCCGCGCTTGGGGCCGGTGCCAATTTGAAACTCGTCACCGCTGGGCTGCTCGACGAGGATCAAATCCAAGCTATTAAGGCCATCAAGCCCAATATCATCATGATTGCCGGCGGCGTGGATTACGGTGAGACTCAAACGTCCTTGGCGAATGCCAAACAACTTGCCGCAATCAAGCTCAATATCCCAATCATTTATGCTGGCAATATCCAGAACCAGACGAAAATTCGGCATCTATTTGAAGAACAAGGACAAGCGTCGCAACTCATCATCATCGACAATGTCTATCCCAAAATTGATACACTTCAAGTAGAAAAAGCGCGACAAGTGATTCAAGCTGTGTTCGAAGAGCATATTACGAAAGCTCCGGGGATGGAAAAGGTTCGTTCGTTGATCAAAGAAGCGATTCTTCCGACCCCGGGAGCAGTGATGGAAGCGGCCATTTTATTACAGAAGGAAATCGGGGATATTCTGGCATTTGATGTGGGAGGTGCGACGACCGATGTTCATTCGGTCACCGCAGGGAACCCCAAAATCACGGAAAAGTTGATTGCCCCTGAGCCATTCGCTAAACGTACCGTCGAAGGTGATCTAGGTGTTTTTATCAATCGCACTCACATTGTCGACTCGATCGGGCGAGATCGCTTGTCCAAGGAATTAGAGATATCTGTTTTAATGTTGGAAAACTGGATCAAAGAGCTGAAACCAATTCCTGATCCGATCCATCATTCTCTCGTCAAGCGCTTGACTCTGGAGGCCTTGATCGTTGGCTGTAAACGTCATGCCGGTCATTTAATTTTCCAATATGGTGCCAATGGAAAAATAACTTTGGCGGAAGGGAAAGATCTTACCGCCATAAAGACGATCATTGGCACGGGAGGGGCGTTGACACGATTGCCCGACTCTCAAGGACTAATAAGAATCGGTTTAGAAAAAATCGATGAATCGTTCTTGAAACCCGGCAATGCCACCAAGATTCAGATTGATACTGACTACCTCATGGCCACTGCCGGTGTTTTATCGAAGAAGTACCCGCTAGCTGCCATTGCGCTTCTAAAAAAAAGTTTGAAAGCCAGGTGATTTTCATGTATCCAAGAATCATCACCCATCTCGCCAAACTCGAACATAATCTCGATCAAGTGCTTCGCCTTTGCCAAAGAAATGGCATCGACAGCTCCTTCTTGGTCGTCAAAGTATTGGCTGGTCAACCAAAAATTGTTGAAAAATTGGCAATGCATGACATTGCCTATCTGGCGGATTCTCGACTTGAAAATTTAGAAAAATATCAACACATTGCCAAAAAGAAAGCCTACTTGCGTTTGCCGATGTCCTCAGAAATCGATCGGGTTGTGAACATTGCCGATTTATCGTTGAATTCCGAGATAACAACGATCCGAAAATTGAACGATGCCGCTTTAAAACTTCATAAGCGCCATGACATTATTTTAATGTTTGATCTGGGTGATCTTCGTGAAGGCATTTATTATCAAGACTCCTATCTTCCCATGGTTGGTGAGATCCTCACGCTTTCTTCAATCTCCTTGAAAGGCATCGGTGTCAATCTGACTTGTTATGGCGGATTGATTCCTACCCCTTCTATTCTCAACCGTTTGATTGAAATCAAGCAAACGATCGAATCTCATTTTTCGCTTCATTTGGATCTTATTTCTGGGGGGAATTCTTCTTCTTTTTATTTGTTCGACAATCCAGGGCTTCCCAAAGAAATCAACAGTTTACGATATGGAGAAATCGTCTTTATGGGCCGGGAAACGGCTTATGGGAGGTTTCTTCCCGGATTATACCGAGATGTATTCACCTTTGAAGCCCAGTTGATTGAATGCAAAGTGAAGCCCAGTTTCCCTGATGGCGAAATCGGGATGAACTCCTTTGGAGAAAAAGTCTTGATCGAAGACAAGGGACTCATGAATCGGGGAATACTTGCCATAGGGAAACAAGATGTTCAACTGGAAAATTTATTTCCCCGCGATCCAAACGTGACCATTTTAGGTGGCAGCAGTGATCATATGATTGTTGATCTTGGCAAACCGAATTATCAGGTAGGAGATATCTTATCGTTCGATGTCAATTATCCGGGATTGCTCCACCTCATGAATTCAGGGTATGTCAAAAAGATCATACAATAAAAAAACCATCGTTTTAGGCGATGGTCAAGGTGTTTTAGGTTTATTGCGTATATGCATGACGGTATTCAGTTTTTTCACTTCGAAATCATCCATTTTTTCGATAAATGCCAACGGACGAATATTCTCTCCGTAATTTCGCGGATGAAATCCAGGAAATTTTTTCATCAACAGTTGGGCAATCAAACTCCAATATGCCCATCCGTCTTCTTCCATGTTGTCATTGATCAAATTGACGAGTTCTGCTTTGATCTTCGCAATCGGAGTAATAGAACTTTCCGGTTTTTGTTTCGCCTTTCGTTTTTTGGAAGGTTTCTCTTCTTCTTTTTTCTCCTCGACAACTTCAGCCTGAATCGCTGCTTTCATTTTATCAAGATAGGCAAAAGCCTCACAGGAGTTGACGAGTGAAATCGGTGTCTTACTTTCTCCCATGCCAAAGACAAACATGTTGTCTTCCCTAAGCCTAGTCACCAGTTTCGTGAAATCACTATCACTAGAAACGATACAAAAACTATTGACTTTCCCGGAATAGAGTATGTCCATGGCATCAATGACCAATGTGAAATCCGATGCATTCTTCCCCGGCGTGTTCGTATATTGTTGGACCGGCGTCATCCCGAATTCGTTGATTCTCTGTTTCCAAGGCGTCAGTTGCGACGTCGTCCAGTCTCCATATACCCGGCGATAATTGATCTTGCCATATTTATTAGCTTCGTCGATAATGATCTCAATATAGGATTGCGAAATATTCTCCGCATCGATCAACAAGGCGATACTTTTATTTTCAATATTCATTTTTATACCTCACTTTATTCAATTATACCATAATTCGTTTAAATCGCCACGTGAAAACAAAAAACCCGGGGACTTCCCCGGTGAATAATTCGACAAAAAGGAGCCTTGCCAATGTATTCAAGAAAATTGCTTGACTGGATTCATGAGGTGGAACTACTGTGTCAACCGGATCAAACCGTTTGGTGGCACGGAACCCAACAGGAGTATGACGCCTTGTTGGAAGATTTGGTTATAAAGAAAAAAGCAATCCGACTAAATCCCAAACTCCGCCCAGGCTGTGTCTTATTCCGGACTGATCCGTCCGATGTCGCTCGCGTTGAACAACGAACGTTCATTTCTTCGAAAAGAAAAGAAGATGCAGGTCCAACGAATAACTGGGTCTCACCAGAAACGATGAAAGCGACCATGCTCGAGTATTATCAAGGGTCGATGCGCGGTCGCACCCTTTATGTCATTCCTTTTTCGATGGGACCACTGGGATCTTCTTTTTCCAAAATCGGTGTGGAACTCACCGATAGCGCTTATGTGACGGCCAATATGCATATTATGACGCGTACCGGCGATTCGGTTCTTGATTTGATGACGGAAGACACTGAATTTGTAAAGTGCCTTCATTCTGTCGGCTATCCTTTATCGAAAGGCGATATCGATCCTTTGTGGCCTTGCGCCCCAATTGAGCAAAAATTCATCACTCAATTCCCTGAAGACAACATGATATGGTCTTATGGGTCGGGTTATGGTGGCAATGCCCTTCTCGGTAAAAAATGCTTCGCGCTTCGAATTGCATCTTACCAAGCCAAGAATGAAAAATGGCTTGCGGAACACATGCTCATCCTGAAACTAATCTCTCCGGAAGGCGTCATCCGCTATGTGACCGGCGCCTTTCCCAGTGCTTGTGGGAAAACCAATTTGGCAATGATCCATCCATCTCTTCCAGGCTGGAAAGCGGAAACCGTCGGTGATGATATTGCTTGGTTGCGTTTCAAGGATGATGGCCGACTTTATGCGATCAATCCCGAAGCTGGTTTCTTCGGTGTCGCATCCGGGACTTCCTGGAAATCCAATCCGAACGCCATGGCAACGATTGCCAAAGATACGATTTTTACCAATGTTGCTCTAACAGATGACGGTGACGTTTGGTGGGAAGATATGACCGATCAGGCTCCAGCGCATTTGATTGATTGGCAAGGAAACGATTGGACTCCTTCGAGTCAAAAGAAAGCCGCTCATCCGAATTGCCGTTTTACCGCTCCTGCTAAAAACTGCCCATCGATCGCCCCTAATTGGGAGGATCCCGAAGGTGTCCCGATTTCGGCTATTCTCTTTGGTGGCAGACGTCCATCGACGATTCCTTTGGTCATTGAGAGTTTTGATTTCAACCACGGTGTTTTTCTGGGCTCGATCATGGGTTCGGAAATCACAGCGGCGACCATATCGGATGACATCGGGAAGGTCCGACGTGATCCCTTTGCTATGCTGCCATTTATTGGCTACCACATTAGTGATTATATCAACCATTGGCTAGAGATGGGGCAATTGACTCAACCCGAAAAGTTACCGAAAATATACTTTGTCAATTGGTTCCGCAAAGATGAAAATGGACATTATCTCTGGCCGGGATTTGGAGAAAACATCCGGGTATTGGAATGGATTCTCTCCCGAACCGATCAAGATAAAAATGGAATCACCACCCCAGTAGGTATTCTTCCGGATCCCGCCCAGTTTAATTTAAAAGGATGTTCGATTGATCCAGTTGCTTATAAAACTCTGTTTTCCGTGGATTCATCCGCTTGGGAAGAGGAAATTCGTTCGATCGAGCAACATCAAAAAATCTATGGTGATCGATTACCCGAAGAACTAAAAAAACAACTGATGGAACTCAAACAGCGTTTTCATTCCTGAATAAATCAATAACGGCCGGCTTCGGCCGTTATTTTTTCTTTTGCCAACAAAAGGCCACCCTTGACTGGTTTATATTGTCGAGTGGTTAAAAAAGATATATTTGAAGCGAATTTTTAATCTTATGCTATAATTAAAGCAAAAGAAGGCCTGTCATATGAAACGTGTCATTGTGGAAAAAGGGTTGATGATTTTCCTGTTCATGCTCTTTTTCATCATCATGGAAGCCATCACATTCCGTTGGATGAATTTTTCGGTTCTCCCCGAATACTTCATTGTGGACATGTCTTTGGCTTTCCTCCTATCTTCCATCATTTTGCTCATCAAGTCAAATAAATTATCCTTTGCTTATTTGGCCTTTTTGTTTGCAATCGATATTGCGCTATATATGATCAACGCCACAATGCACGATGTCTATTTCGACTTGTTTACCTTGCAACAATTGCAGTTGATTGGTGAAGCGGCTGCCGTCTTCCGCTTTGAATTTTTATCCATTGACAGCATCGTTACGGCATCCGTGGTCTCTTTGATCTTTCTGTTGAGTTACTTACTACTTCTTGGCAAATTTAAAAAACGCTCGCCAATCCGACATTATTATCCCAAAGCCTTACCGCTGGCCGCTTTTCTCAGTTTATTTGCTTTTGCTTTACTGACCAGTCAAATTCCCGCATTTGAAAAATACAGCAACCTTGAAAACATCACAACTTATAAACGAGCCAATCTACAAAAATTTGGCACTTTTGGTTATTATCTAAAGGAAGCAGAAAACCTTCTTGAAATTGAATCAGACTCCAATGCACCTGAAATAGTGACGACCGCCCCTCCAAGCAACAATCAATCCGACCAATCCACTATCGACACTGGGGAATCACCAATCGATCCAATTGATCCTATCACTCAAAATTTATCAGAACCAACCGAGTATTTCGGACTGTTGGAGGGAAAAAACATCATCACCATTATGTTGGAATCCGGTCAACCGTTCGCGATCAATGAAGTGTTGACTCCCAACTTATATTATCTGACTCAAGCGGGACTTTACTTTGCCAATACTTATTCTGAAAACAAAACCAACGTCTCGGAGATGCTCGGCATTGCCGGCAATGTTCCGACCAAAACGTTCAACCCTGGATTCTACACTTATGATCTTCCCTTTACGTTGCCTAACCGTCTGAAAGATGAATACAAAACGGCTTATTTCCATGACAATGTGGCAAGTTTTTATCTTCGTGGCGATTTGATGCCCCAACTTGGATTTGAAGAAGTCTTTCTTCACCCCGACATCTATCCGAAAGAAGAAATTTGGGCATGGGATGGCGATTATACTCTGGATTCCCTAACCATGAGTAAAATTCTCCCCGAACTGGTCGATGATGATGAGCCGTTTTATAGTTACTGGACTTCTTTATCATCGCATGGGCCTTATGATTACGGTGAAGAAAATAAGTTGTTATTTGAAGAACTCGGATATTTTCCAGCGATCCGCCAAGCAGAAAAGACCGGACAGTGGCATAATATATTATCGGGAAGCACCGATAAAAACAAAGCCCGCATCCGTCATTATCAAGCAGCTATTATGGACTTCGATCGGGCACTGGGTCTATTGCTGGATGAGCTTTCTGAAAAAGATCTTATGGATGACACGTTAATCTGTATCTACAGCGATCATAATGTCTATTATTCCAAATTGCATCTGGCAATCCACGATGCGTCAAGCGAGCAATACTATAAAGTTCAAATGTATGAGACGATTTTTTTACTATACAATCCCCTATTAACTGATGCATATTTGAATCTATCGAAGGCGGATGACACAACAATCACAAAATTTGCTTCACCACACAATATTGTTCCGACGATTTTGGATTTATTAGGGATTCAATTCGATTCAAATCTGTATTTGGCGGATTCCATTTTCGATTCCGGAACCGATGTCTTCTACTCTCACAAGCTGCCGGGTTTGTTTAATGAAAATTTCTTCTCCGATGATGGAGAATCCATCATTTATTCTCGTTCCTGGCAAGAGGAAGCGGTTCAAACACAATTTCTGGCAGATTGTGCCGCTATTAATCAAAAATTCGACTATATCAATCAACAATATCAAGGAGTCGTCACACAAAGAGACGATGACTGATCCTCACAAAAAACGTCCTTTCATCATTCGAAAGGACGTATTTTTTATCTTACTTGGTTGACAACAGGCTCGTGATTAAGAAATCGAGCCAAATTGTCTCCAGATAGCTTAGCCAAGCGAAATGGTAGTTGTGGACTCGAAACCGCATTGTGCGGAGTAATGAAAACATGATCCATCCGCCACAATTCATGATCCGGAGGAAGCGGTTCCGGTGTGGTGACATCGAGAGCGGCTCCGCGTATATGTCGGTTTTTCAACAAATTTGCCAAGGCTTCTTGATCCACCACTTCTCCTCTGCCAACATTGATCAAAAGAGCCGATGGTTTCATAAGTGCCAGTTTTTCTTTGTCCAACAATCCTTTGGTCTCTCGATTGAGAGGTAAAGCGACAACCAAATAGTCGCTCTCCTGAATCACTTTCCGAAGGCCTTGTTCGCCGTGATATATTTCCGAAAATCCTATCACTTCGCCTATGGAACGCCGATAGCCAATGAGCCGGGTTGCGAATCCTTGAATTTTCTTTGCCAATTCTCTGCCAATAGATCCGGTTCCCAATACCCCCACCGTCGCATCGGTGAGTTCCGGTTCACCCATGATTGGCTCCCAACTTCCTCGCTCCATCGCTTGATAGTAGTGTTTGACATTTCGATTCATGACCAATATCTTCGTGAGAATATCTTCCGAGGGTTGTACTGGAAAATACGTCTTGAGCATTGGCCACTGTGATCTTTCTTTTATTTGCCTCTTGGAGATCAAATCGATCCAATCCCACCATTAATAATTGAACAAATTGCAAATTGGGATGATTTTCCAGGGGATGACGGCGAAAATATCGCGGGAGAACGATGGCAACATCCGCACTCTCGCCTTAGCTTTCATCCGTGAGAAAATTCACGGCCGGGAACCGTTCTGATAAATACTCCATTCCTTCTATTCCCAACAATTTCTCATTGACCAGTGCCGTGATCATAAAATCTTCCTTTCGTTTTTATACCTCATTATTATTGAAACACCCGCTTCTAAAATACATAAATCCATCTGCCTAAATAAATAGCCAAGGGCGACGAATGTCCCAATAAAAAATCATTCTCCAATGATTTTTATAAGAACTCGTTTGTCGCGCTTGCCATCGAATTCTCCGTAAAAGATTTGTTCCCAAGGTCCAAAATCCAAATGACCGTTTGTAATCGCACACACGACTTCACGTCCCATCACTTGACGTTTGATATGAGCATCCGCATTATCTTCATATCCATTATGGGCGTACACTTCATACGGTTTTTCGGGAGCGATCCGTTCCAAGAATGTTTCAAAGTCTTGATGAAGCCCTTGTTCATCATCGTTGATAAACACACTGGCTGTGATGTGCATGCTATTGACTAGCACTAGCCCTTCTTTGATGTTGCTTTCTTGAATGCATCGATCGACCTCCGACGTGATATTGATATATTCCCGCCGTTTTTGAGTGTGGATCCAAAGTTCTTTTCGATAAGAAATCATCGACTTCATCCTCCTTTTTTAAAAACAACTTAAATCATATTCGTGCTCTAATTGATCGCGCGTTCCCCTGACCATCTCTGTAAAGAGCTGTCGCATATCACTATCCGGATGCCTCCGGCATTGAGGCTCACGTCTAAATACTTGGTAAATGTCTTCCAGTTGTCGCTTCTTGATCGCTTCATATAATAGTTCCGTTAAATCGAGGTGTCCACTAACCAATTCACGAACGGGATCCACTAACTTTGTCGCAACGATAGGCATGACCGAGTTCAAGGAAAATAAAGCGTTGGTTTCGACGACCGCTCCCATTTTCATTTGGGGCATTTGCCCCTCATTCGGCAAATTAACATTGGAAATCATCCGCTTCTCTCCCATCAGCGATCTCATCAACTCCACAACTTCTTCTTTGGATTTTTTCAAAATGGGCTTTTTTTTGCCCGTCGCAATTTGGATTGATTCGTTGATTTTTTTCTGTTGGAGACGAATTCGATAAGAGACAGGTGTCAAGGCAAAACTCCATGATCGCACGGTCTTTGGGCTAGACAAATATAGGGTTGGATCCATAAACTCCGCTAAGTGACGATCGCCTGCCGCTCCTAAAATGCCATATCGGCGGAAAAGGTCCATTTTCACACGGTTGGCAGATTTCATCGGATCCGTTAAATAAGCGTCATTCGCCCCTTCAGCGTTGATTCCTTTCTCGAAATTAGTTTCCATGAACTTGGGCAATAATGCAAGAACATCGACTTGACGAGTGGATGCTTTGGATATCCAGGTAAAATGATTGATTCCCGATACATCGGTAACTAGTTCCGTCCGATCAATCTGAATTCCGAGCATTGCTTCGACCACTTTCGTTAAGAAGACCTGGGCATTGAACACTTCATGGCAACATCCAAACACGTTCATTTTAGGAAACACATCCTTGAGAGTCTTGACACAAATTGCCAAAGGATTGGTCAAATTGATTACCCAGGCATGGGGACAATATTTTTCAATTTCGCGCGCGAAAAATTCAAACATTGGAACTGTTCGCATACTTCTAAGCACACCCCCAGGACCCGTTGTATCACCAACGGGTTGCCAGATACCATATCGTTCAGGCAAATGAACATCGACAGCCATTGTCGCGAATGTTCCTGGGAGAATTGATATAATCACAAAATCAGCTCCAGAAAGAGTTTTCTGGATGTTTTCGGTCACAACATAATCAAAATGAGATCGGGTCCGTTTGTCTTGATTGATGGCCATCCCGATGGCTTGGTTGCGAACGCTCGCATCCGAATCAATGTCATAAAGACTGATCTCTCCTGCCAGCCCTTCTGTCAAGGCCAGATCGTTCATGAATACCCGCGCCCATGACTTCGACCCGCCACCAATATAGGCAATCTTAATATTCATATTCGCAACCCCTTTATTGATGCATTGTCATAAATAAATCCCACATACCTAGAAAATCGTCAAAGAACAATGTCCTCACCGTTTGAATCATGCGTTTATTGTCTTTATTATACATGAAAAATTCCGTTTCGAGAACGAAACGGAATAATCTTTTGAATGTCAAACACTGGCTTCAACGTTAACGAAAATTCGCAAAAGGCAATTCATAATAGGGTTGTTTTGCTTGAAGCTTGAATCCCATTTTTTCGGCGATTCGTACTGATGGCCAGTTTGTTTCATAGGTGTTCCAAACCGGAATTTCCTTCCGTTTTAGGCATTTCTTGATATACGCTTGCGCAACCATTGACGCATAACCTTTTTGACGATCGGATCGATCGTAGGTATTGATCACGATTTCCTGATATCCCTTTGCACTAGCTACCGAAAAACAGGCACTCACGATCTGGTTTGTTTCGCTTAGATAAAAATATCCGATTCCTTGTTTTAAAAACGTTTGGAAATCCGGCCAAAATTCTTGGATATTGTCTCGGAGAACCGCTGATTCATAAGTATCAGCAATCATTTGATTGATTGGCAAGATGTTTGACAACCGCCCAGATTGTCCGTTTTGTGCTTGAAAACTCTTCACATCAAAAAAGAAAGCTAATCGACATCCGGTTTCGACTGGCGAATTCTGAAACAAGTGATCAAGAGCCATCTTCCAGCCATGATCTTCCAACAAGGTTGTGATGAAACAACTACAGCCACACGCTTCATTCATCGGTATCAATTCGGTTTTGAAAAACATCGGTAATGGATCAATAAAATCAGGATTCTCTGGATCGCCCAGAAAATAGAACATGCAGTAAAGGACCCAAACTAAAGCTGTTTTAGGATTTTCAACGTTATCGACGAAAATCCGGCCATTCGTATTTCTGAGAACGACGGATTGAATTGTCACTGTTTGTTCAGTCGGTAGCGAATGGATCAGTGGCATTATCCGCGTAAACTCTTCGGGTTTAAGTTCGTTGATCATCGGTCTTTAGACTCCTTAAAGTAAAACAATATCATATCCTTATAAATTATAAGTGACATGGGATCATTTTTCAATGTAATTTCTGTGAAGATTACCTTCATCCGTGGTTATCTAAGCAATCAAGTAGCCTGACTTTGGGCAAAGAAAAAGGGAGGCGCTTCGTTGCTTCCCCGTCGTATTTTGATTAGTGGTTGCTTGATGAATCGCCTTGAAGATTAGCGGCCGCTTTTTTGTCTAATATAACCGTGGCTTTTCTTGGGTAAATCTGAATGACCGACGCTGTTACCCGTGTTGATACTTCGCCTTCCAATGATTGTCTTACAATCTCTGCCTTGCTGGATCCGGTGGCAATCACCAACCACTCTTTCGCCTCCATGATCGTTCCAATTCCCATGGTGAGTGCTTTTGTCGGCATTTCTTCCCACGTCATACCCGCTGGATGAAAAAACGCCTTATAATTGTCTTTCCGAGTCTGATCCGTCAATAATTGCACATGCGTGCGCGAATCAAAAGGCGTCCCTGGTTCATTGAAAGCCAGATGGCCATCGCCCCCAATCCCTAATAGTTGCAGATCAATGCCACCGGCATCCTGTATCGCTTGTTCATACGCTTTACAAAATTCATCCGGATCTATTGTCAATCCGTCGGGAAGGTGGATGTTTTCTTGCTTGATGTTGAGTTGATGAAACAATTCCTCAACCATGAAACGCGCGTAGCTTTGATCTTCCTTGTAGGGCTTTTCCAAGGCAAGTCCCACACCGAGATATTCATCTAAATTGAACGTGCTTACTTGCGAAAAGTCTAAGCCTTCTTCCTTGTGCATCCGGATCAACTCTCGATAAGTGCCGATTGGTGTGCTTCCTGTTGCCAGACCTAAAACACAATTGGGTTTCTCGCGAATTACTTGTGCAATGATATTGGCGGCCAATCGGCTGACGCTGTGAACATCCGTTTTGATGACTATATCCATTATTATCCTCGCTTCTATTAGTAGAAATAGTGTGCCATTGCTCTTTTGTTTTCTACCGGTCTATGACTCATTATATCGATATCCTTTCGCTTTTCCAAGTATAATTGGAATTTTTACATAAAAGACCCTTGTCTCTTCACATTTTTAATTCTTGACCGGTAGATAAGTAGCTGATCGAGTCACCCATCATCTCTTTTAGCGCTTGATACGCTTTTGATCCCGTGCAATGAAAGGTGAAAAAATGGCTATGAGTCGCTAATAAGGCGGTTGCCAAACGTGATAGATTTTCATAGCTTTCAACTTTTCCCAGTCCATGGCTAGTCAAGTGGAAGCCTCCCAAAACTATCTGTGGATACTCCCGATAGCGCTTTTTAAAACATTCAAGTATATTGAGGATGCCTTGGTGAGCACAACCAACAACTAAGGTCATGTGGCGATGGTCTTTTATCACTAAATGCTGTTCGTGACGAAAATCATCGAGAAGGGTTTGGTTTCCATCTTGTCGATATAAAAATTGATTGCCTTCCGGTTGGGGATATAGAAAATTTTTAACGGAGAACAACTCTAATTCGGAATCAATGGTATACGGTGTCGTTATAAGCGTGATTCGATCATCATCCATTAATGACCTTTCAATCCCGATTTCATGCATCTGATGATCGGATCGCAATGAATAGAATCTTGAGAATGCTTCTTTGTGACAATAGATTTTAATTTTTGGATTTCTTTTTATGAAACTAGGTAATCCCCCACCATGATCATAATGCCCATGAGATAAAATCGCCAAATCAATTTGTGTGAGATCGATGCCTAGTTTTGTTGCATTGTCCAAAAACAGACCGGTTGCCCCCATATCAAAAAGCAACCGATGCCGATCGGTTTCGATATAAAGACTCAACCCGTGCTCTTGAGGCAACATTGAATTGTCGGATGTGTCTTCCACCAGTACCACGATTCTCATAAATGATCCTTCTTTATGTCATCAATAATTTTAAAGTGCTTGAAAATACGGTTTTGATCGCCCTTGCGGCTGTTGAATCCTTTGCCAACACCGATTGATGATGATTGAGCGCTTGGACGATCATGGGATCATAGGGGATCGATCCAACAAAAGAGATCTGGTTTGCTTTACAATAAGATCGGATCTTTTCACTCAGTGAATCAGCTAGATCCGCCTTATTGATGCATACTGCAGTTTTCGTTTCAAAAACCGCTGCCGTTTTTACAATTCGTTTTAAATCACTTAATCCTGATAGCGACGGTTCCGTCACAATCAAAACCATATCGACGCCACTCATCGAGGCAATGACTGGACATCCGATTCCTGGTGATCCATCAATGATCGCGAGTGGCGTATCGACCAGATTGTCCTGTAATTGATTTTTAACTTCGGTGACGAGCAATCCGGAATTTCCATTCCCCATCCGAAGTTTTGCGGTGGAAAAACGTCGGTCTTTCTCAATATATAACATTCGATCGCCACTAATTGAAGCAAACGATTCAATTGCGCCAGCTGGACAGATGGCTTCACATAGCCCACACCCTTCACATGCCAAGGGATCAATGATGAGATGCGTATTTTGGGTAATTGCGCCAAAACGGCAAAGCAAGCGACACTCGTCGCAGTGAATACATCGGTTTGGATCAATCCGAAACTTAGATAGTCCATAAAAGGGCGTCTCAATCGGCTCGGAAACCATGGACATTATCAAATGTAAATTGGGTGCATCCACATCACAATCCGCAAACAACTTGGCTTGATATAATTCAATAAAGGCGCTGGCGATTGTTGTTTTTCCCGTTCCACCTTTGCCGCTCAATATCAACAATTGTTTCATTTGGTTGCCTCCGCCTGTATTTTCGTAACCAGGTCCTGAAACAATTGATGATAATCGGGACTCTGCTTCACGGCAATCAATCCGTTGGCGTTCCATTTGTTGAGTTCTCGATCAAAAGGTATTTTCGCTAAAATCGGCAATCCGTTTTCTAAGCAATATTGTTCTGAGGGATTCTCCTCATTAAAGCATTTATTGAGAACGATGCCAAAGGGTTTATGTAATTCTACAACTAGTTCATGAACCATTTTCAAATCATGGCAACCAAAAACGCTGGATTCTGCAATTATCAAACAATAATCCGCTGGTTTGATACTTTCCATAACGGAACAGGAACTTCCGGGGGGGCAATCAATATATATCGGTATTTCTTTATTCGTGTAAAAATTCTCCACCATTTGCCGGATGATTGGAACACCGGAAACTTTTCCCGGCTGCAAATTGCCGGTGATGACTTCAACATTCTCGGATATTCCATAAGAAATATTCCCGATAGGCATCTCGCGTTCACTCAAAGCTTTTTCGGGACAAAGCACGACACATCCTCCGCATGCGTGACATAAATCGGAAAAAACCAGAAGCCGATTTTGGATGAATGCCAGTGCATTGAAACGACAAAAATCAACGCACTTCCGACAGCCAGTGCATCGAAGATTGTCGACAACAGGAATTTTTAAAGCAACTTCCACTGATGATTTCGGAATCGGTCGAAAGAAAAGATGTCCATTCGGTTCTTCAACATCACAGTCTATGTATACAGCGTGTGTGGAAACACTAGCCAGATTCACGGCAATGACTGTTTTCCCGGTGCCACCTTTGCCGCTTAAAACGGCGATTGTCATCGATTATCCCTGATGTCCATGAAATCCTGTATGTGTTTCATGAAGCAGTTCCAGTTTTTCTGACTTAAAAGCATGAACATTATTCGCAATAGTTCCAGGGATAGAACGATATATAATAATCTTGGCACCGATTAAAACAGATACAGAGTTTTCTCCGCATTGCGGGGTAAACAGGCAATTGGCGTGATTGTCCACGATAATTTGTGCTGCTTTTATTCCCGCTCCGCCTTGAGTGGTTGTAGCTTCATTCGTCACAAATCGCATGCTATCGGTATTCAAATCATAAAAAACAAAAAAGGGAGCACGACCAAAAGAGTGGTAAAGAAGGGCATTTGAGTCGGGCGATGTAACTGGCATGGCAATAATCATATTATTCTCCTCTGATCTAATGATAGTCGATTATTCTTGTTATTTCAATGCGTATTATCGAAATATAGCCAATCCAACATAATAAAATAGCAGGGATTATCCTGCTATTTTTCTTCTTTGGAAAGGGCTTCTAATTCCTTCTCAATGCTGTCAAGTCGTTGTTTTAACATTTCCTTTTCAGCGGCTAAGCTATCCATTGAGCTAAGGTATTGAATCGGCATGGCTCCGTAAAAAAACGGACCATTCCCCATTCTTCTACCAAATCCCATTCTCCGACCATATCCCCAAGCAACATTACCATATCTGGGATAAGGGGCATTGACTCCCGTGCAAAACCCCATTCCTCTTCCGGTCATGGGACCATAACCCATCGGACCTGTTTGGTTTCTTGCTGGCATAGAAAATCCTCCTTTCACTGCCCGTATATTTTATTATTTCGGGCATATGTCATTTACAACCTCATTATATCGCATATCTGACATATGTCAATAACCTTTTTTCTTTTTAGTCAACAAAAACAAAAAAAATATGGGAAATGTCTTCATGTTTTTATTGACATATGCCCGTTTCGGGCGTATGATAATGACGGAAAATAATTGTAATGTAACAAAGAATTCACTAAAAAAACATAGGAGGGTTTTATGAAAGCATTTGATGTCATTGTCATTGGCGGTAGCGCTGCGGGTGTAACCGCTGCAATTACCACCAGAAAGTATTACCCAAACAAGAGTATTCTCATGATTAAGAATGTGAAGAACGTTCCAATTCCCTGTGGTATTCCTTATATTTTTGGGACGGTTGGCGATCCAATGAAGAATCTATTACCTACAGACACGATGATGGTCAATAACAAAATCGATGTGTCTCAAGACGAAGTTGTCGAAATCTTGAAAGATCAAAAGATCCTTAAAACCGCTCAGGGAGAAACATTCCAATATGACAAGTTAGTCATGGCCAACGGATCGCTTCCCATTGTTCCACGAATTCCGGGCAATGATTTAAAAAATGTATTTTCGATCATCAAAAATGCGGATAGCCTGAAAACAATGCTCGATACGGCCAAAACCTGTCAGGACTTCGTCGTCATCGGTGGTGGGTTCATCGGAATGGAAATGGCTGAGGAAATTAAAAAAATGTCTCCCGATGCCAATGTGACGATTGTCGAAATGCAGACGCATTGCCTGCAATTGGTGTATGATGCGGATTTCTGTCTTTTAGCCGAAAAAGCGATGGCGGATCAAGGGATCAACATCCTAACCAATGAACAAGTCGTTGGTCTTGAAGGCAAAGAATATGTACAAAAGGTTTTATTAGCCAGCAAGAAAGAAATCAAGGCGGACTGTGTTATTCTTGGAATTGGTTGTACCCCAAACACTGCCTTGTCTGAAGCAACGGGGCTAAAGATTGGTCCTGCGAAAGGGGTTCTGGTCAATCGCTATATGCAAACCAGCGATCCCAATATTTTTGCCTGTGGTGATGTGGCTGATAAAGTCTCGTTTTTTGATGGTAAACCGTCAGCACTGC
>Ga0265295_1004124_pt1 | contig 19932 bp, 19 predicted proteins | sample Munlansysbiofilm_FD_192503 | JGI IMG/M metagenome (GOLD analysis project Ga0265295, IMG submission 192503) | Leachate microbial communities from a municipal landfill in Southern Ontario, Canada - Methane capture system biofilm | ecosystem: Engineered > Solid waste > Landfill > Unclassified ... | reverse complement strand
CTCCCCCCCTTCGTGTCTTTTCGTGTCCTCCCCCTTCGTGTGCCTTGAATGGCATCAGCTTTGCGAGAATTCCTTATTCAGCAATATGGTCAGCGGCCACATTTGCAGCAGCACTAGCATAATCACCACGGTCCATGCTCCTTCGTGCAAGACCAGCCAGGCGGCCTGCCAGGGCAGCAATGCCCGGATGAGCGCGCCTATATAGCCGCGCATCTCGTCGGGTCTCACTGAGCGGTTGTATACGCGAAGGGCGGCGGCGCCGGCGGCCATGAGGGCCAGCATCATGCAGGCTCCGGCGAGTAGCCATGAAGTCAGGCTGATGCGGCTGTGAAAATAGACCATGAGCGGCAGATTCAGCAGCCAGCCCAAAAGGAAGCAGAGCATGGGTAAAAACACCTTCGAGTCTGGTATTTGGCGCCGGTTCTCGCCTTCCGCAAAGAGTGTGACAAAGTAGATATATGCGGTTTGCGCAATGAAGACCGGCACTATGGCGCTGTGCCAGCCCAGCGCGGAGGCGCCCAGCAGCAGGCTCACGCCGCGGCAAAGCCCCATGTTCAAAGAGCCGGCATAGTAACGCTTCTTGGAATACAGATTGTACAGCCAAATCAGGGCGCTCAAAAGCAGGGCGTGCAGAAAAACCCGCCAGGCCAGCGCATAGGCCAGCAAAAGCCCGGCTATAAGGCAGATGAAAAAAGCCAGGGCGGCATTGGAAGTACTCAGCCTCTTACTGGGCAGAGGTCGCTCCGGACGATGAAAGCGGTCCTCATGCAGGTCCACCCAGTCATTCTGCACCAAACCCATGCCGTAGAGGAACAGCGATATCATGCCCAGCGCCAGCAAAGTCCAGCCAGGCAGCTTCTCGGAGCGGAACAGCGACACGATGGCGGCACCAGCCAAGGCGTCGCCAGGTACGGTAAGCAGGTTGGGCAGGCGAAAAAGCTGTAGCCAGGCGCGCAGCTTGAGCGTGAAAGCATGGCTGCGCCGGCTCTGAAAACGGTTTCTTCGGTTAGCGAAATGCATCGGTTATCCTGCAATTGGCGGTGTAAACCAGGTTCCTGATTGGACACAAAGACGCACCAGGGCACACCAAGTCGTCTTTGTCTAAAATTAGAATTTCGGCTGGCGGCTCCAGAGCAGCTCTTGGGTCTGCCAGTCCTGTTCTCCGCGGTAGAGTACGCTTTCGATGCGCCTGATTTCAAATGCCTCTACGGGGAATTCCAGCAGCTGTTTCACGAAGGCGCAGTCATCCTGAAAACTCTCTTTTTCAGCCCCGTTATAAGCGTAGACAATGCGGTATGCATTCTCGTCGGGCGACGAGAGCTCGCGCAGAGCGCTCTGCCGCGTCTGCTTCGAGGCGCCGGCTTTGGCTGCTCTTTTTCTTTTGACTTTTGCCGCTGAAGGCAGCTCGGGCGGGGCAGGAAAAGGGTAGTCGCAGCCATCGAGCAGGCCGCGTATGCGGGCCTCCACGGCTGCTATCTTCTGCCACTGCTCTTCACGCTGCCCGAGCAGGTCAATGATGCGGATTTCGCGCAAGCTGTCCATGATTTAGCATTTCGAGAGCGAGAAAAGGCTCATTGTGCCGTTGCTGCGGTTTTGGTCGCTGTTTTGGCGGCGCTAGGCTGGGCGGCTTTTTTACTGGCCGGTATCGCCTTGAAGCTGGCCACCGGCAAGGGCGGCGGCGGATAAACGAACACACCGGGTTCGCCCATGAGTTCCTCGACCTGCGCCTCGAGTTCGGCAATGCGTCTGTAGGCCTGCTCGCGCTCGGCGAGCAACTCGTCGGTCTTGAGGCGCGCCTCGAGGGCGGCCCTGATGGTGTCGGCGTCGGCACGCATGACGATTTCGACAAAGCTCAACGCGCTAGTGGCTATGTTCTTTCTTGCCATCTCTTGCTTCCTGTTCTTTACTGGCTGCGCCGCTCGCTCCCCAGAACATGGGGAGGAGAGCTGACTTATAGATAAAATAAAATCGTTGGTCTGAAGCGGGCGCTTGACCGCCCTCACTGAGGGATTGTAGCCCCTCTCCTGTACCCGCTCTCTACCGCCTGACGAATGTGTGGCGCCCCTACAGGGCGCCGGATTCGGGGGGGGGCTTTTACCCAGGGTGGCGCTCGGCTCCTTCGGAGCCTCGCTTACCCTGGGCTACATTAGGTTGCCCCTTTGGGGCACCAGGAGACGGAATCTCAGAGAAAAATCGGAATTCCAGTCAAAAATTCATTTTTCTTGCAATTATATCGATTTTCCTGTTTTAGTATGCAAAAACAATTGGACACCAAGTCACGCTAGCGCCTGCACTTTGCGCAGGGCGCTGTTTTGCAGTCGCTGCCGCGCGGCGGCGCTCAGTGTCGTTGTTTGGACTTGACGATAGACCAAGTGATAGAGCACTTCCTCGCAGCAGTTTTCCAGCAGTTGTGACAGCGCCTCGGCCTCGAGGGCTGGATTGGCCAGCAGCAGCTTGTGAATAAGCACGTTGTCCAGCGCAATCAGCTCCATTCGGGTGAGCGGCAGCTCGCCGGGGTTTTGCGCCAGAGCCTGCCAGAGGGCCGGCTGCCGGCTTTGCAAAAGGAAGCGCCCGATGCCGTCATCCAGGGCGGCATTGGCGGCCAGGCTCAAGCGCACCTGTTCGGAGCTGTCCTGCGAAAGTATGCGCTGCAAGGCCAGCTCCAGGCCGGCCTCTTTGGCGATTTTACAGCGCAGCGCTTCGGCGCCCTGGCGCGCCAGTTGCGCTTTCTGCTCCTGCTCCAGCTGGCTGCGTTCGAGCACCAGCATCTGGACCTGGGCATGCGGGCTTTCAGACAGAATCGCCCAGACCTCGGCAGGCAGCTTCTTGCGTTGGCAGATAGCCAGCTGCGAGACCAGCTCGCCGGAGGCCGCCCAGGTGCGCAGGCACTCCAGAGAAACCCGCGCGCTCAGCAGGGTCTTGATATGAATCAGCAGGTCCCAGTCATCACAGAGGGCAAACTGCACCTCTTCGTCCAAGCGCGGCAGGCGCAGCAGCTGCGCGCGTACCAGGACCTCCTCGTCAGAACTGAGCAGTGCCTGGATACGCGGGGAAATGCCGCTGTTGGCTGCCAGGGCGAGGCGCACTGACAGACTGGCATCCTTGCATAAAGCCAGCGCAATCGGGCCGCTAATGGAGCGGTTGCCGGCCAATGTGCGGCGCAGTTCGACATCGGGATGCTTCACCAGGCGTTGCAACAAAGCCAGAGAAAGATGCTCGTTGCCGGCTAAAACACGCAGCACCGCCAAATCCCCCTTTTGCAGCAGACTCTCGAAAATCCGGCCCGGCGTGTTGGCCTGTGCCGCCAGAAAGAGGCGCAGCTGCAAGCCCTGGTCCAGAGCAAAAAGCTCGCGCAGCTGCTGAGCCGACAGAGCCTGGCGCTGGTATTTGGCCAGAGCTAGGTCAAGATCGGCAAATATCTCCAGCAAGATGGCTTGACTCTGATTTTGCGAAACGCCGGACTCGGACATGGTGCGAACTTAAAAAAACGGGCTTTAAACAGAAAACACAAAACCCGCCCTGTCGGTTTTTAGTCAAAAGACAAGCAAAGCCACACGGTGTAGAACCAGGGCTGCAAGGCGGGTTTTAAGCAAAAGCAACGAACCCTGGCTACAGCGTCGCAACCAGGTTCAGAGAAGATTATTACACTGCGGCAAAACTTCCGTTTAATATAAGCTGTGAAGCGCATATTTCACCTCAGGCACTTGCATAGTGCGAGGAAAAAAGTATATTCTGCTATTGTGTTGCTTTGATGCTCAACAAACCCGAAACTAATGATGCTTCGTGTGACTTCGTGTCCAAGATCAGGCAATGTTTTTTTCGGGCGATATCTAGCCCTCATCCAAAAAGGGTCGTAATGTTGAAAGGCCCTTAGTGGCGCCCCTACAGGGCGCCGGATTCGGGGGGGGCTTTTACCCAGGGTGGCGCTCGGCTCCTGCGGAGCCTCGCTTACCCTGGGCTACATTAGGTTGCCCCTTTGGGGCACCAAATGGACTGAATTCCATAGAAAAATTAGAATTTCAGCCAAAAAATTGCGTTTTTATACAATTTCATCGAGTTTTTCTGCTTTGTCTGGCTCCTTTTTCCCAACAAACCAAAACAGGCAAGCGCCGCATAAGCCCTTAGTGTGACTTCGTGTCTCTTCGTGTGACTTAGTGTCCTCTCCCTTGCCGGCTTTACAGCAATATCCAAGCACTCAGACGGGAATTCAGATGCGCTCAAAATCAAATTTTCATTTTTTTTTGCTGCTGTATTTCTGCCTTATCCTGGCCATGGGCATCAGCAGCATCTACTTCAATTTACAGCTCAAGCAATGTCTGACAGAGCAGCTTTCCTTGGCTGCTGCGGCGCGGCAGGCCCCGGACACTGCTGCCGAGACACTGGAGCAGGCGGCGGCTTTGAGCCAGCGTTGCCGGACCTATGTCTTTCACTCAGTGTGGAGCATGGTGGCTTTGTCTTTGGCCGGCTTTGCCCTGGTACACAAGCTCTACCACCAACTGCAGTTCGATTTTCTCAAGCCCATAGAGCGCATCAACTGCGGTCTTGCTGGTCTTTTGAACGAGGAACTGCAGCTAAGCCGCCTTTCAGTGAGTCGCAATTGCGCGCTGTTCAAGCTGGCACAGTCCTGCAATCTGCTGCTGGACAACTGGCAGAGCGAAAAGGACCATCACCAGCAGGTCTACCGCATGATGCACAAAAGCGCCACCCAGCTTATCGAGACCTTCGAGCTGCCCACTCTTATCATGGTGGGCAACAAAGAGCTGCTGCTTGCCAACAGCAGCGCCAAGGACTTCTTTATCGGAGAGGCCGGGGAAAGCTTCTTTGCCGCTTTCCAAGAGGCTCTCGCACAGCAGAAAGACGAATTCAGCTCCCACGCCGTAACCTATGGGATTATAGCGCCGCTACAGCCCCGGGCCGAACCTGAACTGATGCTGCGCATATATCAGTTCGACCGCAAGAACTAGGAGGAAAAGAAAAAAACCCTTGCTGTGCCTGCGTGTCCGAAAAACCCATTCCGACTTGGCGCGCAAGACTAAAAGCGGCACCCGGGTTTGAAGCGCGGCCAAAAAATGTTATATTGTAGTCAGAGCAATTTTTATAATACTTATGTTTTCCGTCCCATAATGGAGTTTCACACATGCAACAGCTACGCATTGGTTTTCTTGGTGCCGGCAGCATCGTCATTCATCGCCACGCTTTGGAGCTGGCGCAGAACCCGGACGCCGAATTAGTCATGGTATACGATCCGGTTCGCGAAAGAGCCAGGAGCCTGGCCAAGGACTACGGCATGAAAGTTGCTGCCTCCGAAGAAGAGCTTATCACTAACCGTAACATAGACGCCGTGGTGGTTGCCACACCCAACAGCGAGCATGCACGCCTGTGCATCGCCGCCTTCGAGGCCGGTAAACACGTACTCTGCGAAAAACCCATGGCCACCAGCCTTGAAGACGCCGCCGCCATGATCAAGGCCGGCGAAAAAGCCGGCAAAGTCTTGATGATAGGACACAACCAGTGTCTGATGGCACCGCACCTGAAGGCCAAACAGCTGCTGAAAGAAGGCTGCATAGGTGAAATTTTGAGCTTCAAAAGCTCATTCGGACATGGCGGACCGGAAACCTGGTCGCAGGACAACGGCGCGCACACCTGGTTCTTTAAAAAAGAAAAGGCCTTTGTCGGCAGCATGGGCGATCTTGGCGTGCACAAGGCTTATCTGCTGCCCTGGCTCCTAGGCTCGGACTTCGTCGAGGCCGGAGCCTTTATAGACACCAAGGCCAAGCGCAATGAAAAAGACGAGCTGATCAGCGTGGACGACAATGCCGTGTGCATCCTGCGCATGGCCAACGGAGTGACCGGACAGTTGACCGCAAGCTGGACCTATGGAGCCAAAGAGGACAATATCACTGTTATCTATGGCAGCAAGGGACAAATGAGCCTGGGAGCCGACCCGGATTATCAAGTCGAGGTGCTGCTCAATAACGGAGAACAAGCGCGCTACAAGGTCGGAGCGGTGGCAACCAATGTCACCCAGGTGAAAAGCGGCATTCCCGACCTCTTTGTGGATTGCGTGCTTGATGAGATGGAGCCGCCCTTTGACGGCATGAAGGGATACAAGGCGCTGGCCACCGTTATGGCATGCATGGAAAGCGCCGCCAGTAAAAAAATCTGCCCGGTGCAAAATGACTTGCCCTAAGCCAATACCCAGGGGATTAGGACACAAAGACACAGCAAGTTTTACGCGTCACCAAAGCTTGCACCCGCGCCGGCGGCTGTAACCTTGAACACACTGAATTTGGAGATAATTCCGCATGGCTTTCCTTGATGATTTCTACCTCTTGACCTCGCAACCCGCCAGGGATATCTACGAGGCGGTCAAGAGTCTGCCTATTATTGACGCCCATAATCATTGCGATGTCAAGGCGCTGAGTGAAAACCGCAAGTTCCAGGATATCTGGGAGGCGGAGGCGGGCAGCGACCACTATGTCTGGGAATGCCTGCGCAAATGCAATGTGCCCGAAGAGTTGATCACTAGCGGCAGCAGCAGCAATCGCGACAAATGGCTGGCCCTGGCAAACGCATTCGAACTGATGGCAGGCAACCCGACTTACGAGTGGATACACCTGGACTTGAAAAGAAGGCTCAAGATAGACCTGGAGATCAATGCCGAAAACGGCGCAGAAATCTGGGACCGCAGCAAAGAGATACTGGGACGCGACGAAATGTCGCAGCAGAACCTTATCAAGGCCATGAATGTCGAATGCATGTGCTCTACTGACGACCCCGTGGACAGCCTGGAATACCACCAGGCCCTGCAAAGCACACCGCTATCCGGCGTGGTAAGACCAACCTACCGCCCAGACAAAGCCATGAACATAGACAAAGCCGACTGGAATGACTACATGGACAAGCTGGGCAAACGCTGGAACATGAAGCTGGACAAGCTCGATGACTTGCTTGAAGCTCTGCGTCTGGCACATGATTTCTTCGCCGAAAACGGCTGCAAGGCCAGTGACCACGGCGTCAATGTGCCCTATGCCTATGAAGTCAAAAAAGAGGAGGCCGCAGCAGTGTTCCGTAAGGCACGTAAAAGAAAAAGCCTGAGCGAGGCGGAGAAAATCGCCTTTATGTCGTATTTTCTTAATTATGCCGCTGAGCTTGACGCCGAAAAAGACTGGGTCTTCCAACTGCATATAGGCGCAGTGCGCGACGCGCGCAAGGCTCTGGCTGACAGCCTGGGGCCAGACAGCGGCGGCGACATTTCCGACCATTTGACCGATTACGTCACCCCCTTGCTGCCATTGCTCAACCGCTTCGACCAGCGCCTTAAAATCGTGCTCTATAACATGAACCCAATACACAATGCCACACTGGCACAGCTGTGCAGGGCCTTTGGACACAAGCTCAGCCTGGGCCTGGCATGGTGGCTTAACGACTCATTCATAGGCATGAAAAGACAACTCGAATACGTCGGCAGCGTGGACCTTTTGAGCAATCTGGCCGGCATGGTCTCAGACTCCAGAAAAATACTTTCATACGGCTCTAGACATGAAATGTTTAGACGCAGCCTGGCTGAAGTCATGGGAGAAATGGTGGCGCGCGGACAGATGACCCTGAAAACCGCCCAGAAAAATGCCGCCCTGCTCTGCTATGAACGGCCAAAAAAACTGTTTGCTTTCTGAATGCCGCACAAGACAAAAGCGCTCTAAAAAATGTAGGCCAAATTAGTGTGTCTTAGACCCCGTCCAAAAAGGTCATAACACCGAAAGACCGTTAGTGGCGCCCCTACAGGGCGCCGGATTCGGGGGGTGCCTTTACCCAGGGTGGCGCTCGGCTCCTACGGAGCCTCGCTTACCCTGGGCTGTATTAGGTTGCCCCTTTGGGGCACCAAATGGACTTAATCGCAGAAAAAAATTAGAATTCCTTCCAAAAAATGCGTTTTTCAGGAGAATTCTACTTTTGTGGTTAACTAAGTCAGGACCAATATACCTGGAAAAATCATAATCTTCTGATGAATTTTGCCGCAGAAACGAGTCGTTTTGTCCTTAACGCAAGGGATCATAAAACTTCTCATCTACCTGCGCCGTAGGCGCATAACCATGCTTAACCCCAGGCTTTAGCCTGGGGTAGAAACACCCCTCAAAAGCAGCGCCTCGTAGAGGCGCTACTATACCCCCTCCTTTTTGGACGGGGTCTGCCTTAGTGTCCAAAGAGCCTTAAGGCCGGGCTGCTTTGCGGCAGCCATACGACCACCTTCAACCGGGAGACTCTATCATTATGGAAATCAAAGACATCATCATGGGGCGGCGCAGCATACGCCTGTTTGAGCAAAAGACCCTGCCTGACGCCGAGATTCGCGACCTGCTCGACTGCGCCAGAACCAGCCCCTGCGCCTCGAACCTGCAGCAGCTGCGTTTCATCGTTATCCAGGACTTCCTCCTTGCCAAGGAAATTTTCCAGCTCACTGCCTGGGCCAACCTGGTGAAGCCGCATCGCAACCCGCAATGGGGCGTCTCTGCGCCAAGATGCTTTATCGCCGTGATTGCCGACGCCCAGGCCAACCCCACTATCTATGCCGACGCCGGCGCGGCCATCCAAAGCATGCAGATCATGGCCTGGAGCCGGGGCATAGGCTGCTGCTGGCTGGGCAGCATTAAACGCGACAGGATCAAGGCCATCCTCGAACTCCCTGAAGACAAGCAAGTGATGTACTTGCTCGCACTGGGATACCCGGCGGAAAGCCCGCTGGCCGAAGACATCCCCATAGACAAGCCGGTGTACTATTATCTCGATGATGAAAACCGCCTGCACGTGCCCAAAATCTGCCTTGACGACGTGGCCAGCTGGAGATAAAACTTGTCACTAACTGCATTTCTCCTGGTCCTGGCCTCGGTGTTTTTGCATGCCGGCTGGAATTTCATTTCGAAAAAAAGCGTTCCCAGTCTTTCTTTCTACTGCCTCTCCTGTGGAACCGCCGCGTTGCTTTGGCTCTTCCCATTTTTGTTTTCGGAGTTCAGCTGCCGCCTGATGCCGCCTGGTTTTTGGCGGCTTGTCGCTTTCAGTGTCTGCTTCGAGATACTTTATGTTGGCGGTTTGGCCTACTCCTACCGCAAGGGCGACATCTCTATGGTGTATCCCCTGGTGCGCGCACTGCCCCTGTTGTTGACTGCGGCGGTGACCGCACTTTTCGCGCTGGGCAGTCGCCAGCCTGGGCCTTGGGCTCTTTTGGGCATGCTCATTATCTTCGTTGGCTGCCTCTGCCTGCCGCTGCTCAATTTCTCGCAATTCAAATTAAGCACCTATCTCAATCCGCTTATCTACCTGATTTTAATGGCGGCAGTGGGGGTCACCGGCTACACGGTGCTGGACAGCATAGCCATGCGGGAGATCAGTGAGCTTTACGGCAAGAAAAGCATACTGCTAAGTATGAGCTATCTTTTTTTCATCGAGGCCGGCATCTCCATTGGAGCGCTTTTCTTGCTTCTTTTCAATCGCAACGAGCGCCTCGAGCTAGCCCGTCTGCTACGCACGCGCTCCTTGAATCCGGTCATCACCGGAGTGTTCAGTTCCGGCGCCTATGTGCTGATTCTGCTCTCCATGAATTTCGTCAGCAATGTGAGCTACATCCAGGCCTTCAGACAGCTTAGCCTGCCCATAGGCGTGCTGGCCGGCATCCTCATATTAAAGGAGCCTTGCTCCAGACCCAAGATCATCGGCACCGCCCTCATCGTGCTTGGCCTGGCACTGGTGGCCCTGTTTCCCTAGCAGACCGCATCCAATAACTGGTCTGGCAGGATTTTGGACACGAAGGCGCAGCAGGTTTTCTGTTTCAGCAAGGAGTTAGTATGTCTCTCATCAACGATTGTGTTTTCTGCAAGATCATTCGTTCCGAGCTGCCCTGTGTGCGGCTTTACGAGGATGACTTGGTTTTGGCCTTTCTCGACATTGCCCCCTTCAATCTTGGCCACAGCCTGGTTATCCCCAAGCAGCATCATCACAGCATCACCACCTTGCCGGAGGACTGCCAGGGGCGGCTGATGGCAGTGGCCAGCAAGCTGGCGGCGGCCACCCTGCGCAGCCTGAAGGCCGACGCCTTCAACCTGCTGCTTAACAACGGCAGCTGTGCCGGACAGGAGGTGCCGCACGTGCACCTGCACGTCATACCGCGCTTCCTGGACGACCACCCCATCTTCAACCCCGCCAAGCAACAATACAAAGACCAGGCGCAGATGCAAGAAACCGCCGACAAAATCAGAACTAAACTAGGTGAATAAATGAGCAAGGCAATCAGCATGGAAAGCGGCATAGAAAAAATTGTGGCAAAGGATACGCGCTATCCCAAAGAGGCATACAAGTTTATCGCCGAGTCGGTCTCCAAAGTCTGCCAACAGGTGCTATCACGCCGCAAGCAAAACTCGCGCAACCGCCATATCACCGCTCTGCAACTGCTGAACGGACTGCGCGACATACTGCTAAGCGACTACAATTGCCTGGCTATAGACGTGCTTAGCCATTGGAACATACAGAGCACCGACGACATAGGCAATATCGTTTTCAACCTGGCAAAGGTCAACCTGCTGGGCATCAGTGAAAACGACCGCATCGAGGACTTCCATGAGCGCTTCTGCTTCCATACTGTCTTCGTGCTGCCCTTCACACCCTACAAGCGCCTGCGCGCCCTGCCGGTTATTCAGCTCTGACCTAGTGTCCACAAATACTACCGCGCAGTTTATGCATCCAAACTATGAATCATAACTCCCAGCTTATCACGCATCCAGAGGCCGACTGGTCGGCCAGACACGAGCAGGACTACGCCAGCGGCCCGCTGCAGCTTACTGTGCAGGGCAACACGCTGCTGAACAACTTCCATTGCCGACATGACGATGTGGACAGCAGCGCCATGACGGTTGACAAAAGCCGCTGCTTCCGCAAGGCGGGCGCCGCAGTGTGCCTGACGGAAAGCCACATCCCCTACGGCAGACGGCTGTCATTCAAACAAAGCCTGCGCTATGCCGCTAATTATGCCCGTATCACCCAAGACATCAACTGGCCTAAACAAACCGCGTTGAAAAAAGTTCTGGAGATCGGCTCCGCCGAACTGCCTGGCCACTGGCCGAAGATGCTGCTCTTTGAAGCCGCCAAACCCGGCTGCCGCGAATATGAGCTAAGCCCGGGCACGGAGCTAAGACTCAGTGAGCTGCCTCTGGCCCTGGTGTTTTATAACCAGCAAGGCCAGGCCTTGGAAATCGGCAACGGCGACGATCTCTGGCGCTGGCAAAACGCCCTGCAATTTGAGCAGGGGCAAGCCGAGTCTGGAATCCTTATCCGGCATACTGAAAAAGCGCTGCGCTTTAATCGTATGTTAAGCCTGAACCAAGGCGGCGCCGAACTGCTGCCCCTGCCCAGAGAATACCGCTTTACTTCATACCTGGCCTGGAGCTGCCCTGAGCTGGAAACCGAGTTCCCCGCCAAACTGCAATTCAGCCGACCAGACCTGCTGCCAAACAGAGGACTAGACATCGAGAACCTGGCGCAGCACGGCGCAAAACCGGCTCTCAGCCTGGACTTTTCGCGCCTGCAGCTGCCTACACAGGCGCAGCGCGACTTGTCGCCGGGGCTTTGCTGGGAAAGCAAAATCACGCAGAAATTTGCCCGGCGCATAATCAGGCAACTTGCCGACTTGTCGCAGGAAGGATATTTGCTTATCGAGGCCGGTATGTTCCCGGGTCTCTGCCAGGACCCGGTGCACTGCAGCCGCAAAAATGAGGCTCTACACTGGGACTTGATGGCTATTTTGGACTTCTGCTCCTGGATGCGGCAAAGACTGGGACGCGGCTGGACTATCAAGGTGCAAGTGCCCGAACCCTGGTGCAAACTGCCCTCGATGAGCTGCCTGGGTGCCATCAATGGATTCCGTAATCAAAGCTAAAAACTTGCGCGCTTCCTCTTAGTGTGTCTTCGTGTGTCTTCGTGCCCCCCCCTTTGTGCCCTTTTTTTGACGGCTTCAAGCAATAATTCCCATGCCAGAACTGCCCGAGGTACACACTGTTTGTCTGAGTCTGCGCCGTCATCTGCTCGGCGCGCTCATCGTCTCAGCCAGCCAGCATGGCAAGCTGCGCCACTATGTCGAGACTGCCGCGCTTGACGCCTTCTGCCGGCAGCAGCGCATTAGCAGCATAGAACGCCGCGCCAAGTACATACTGCTGGGTTTCGAGAAAGGCGGAGGCCTGATCCTGCATCTGGGCATGACCGGACGCTTCATCGTCGAGCCGGACGACAAAATCCTGCTTCCACACGAGCGTTGCAGCTGGATTCTGGCTGACGGGCGACGCTGGCGCTATTGCGACGCCAGGCGCTTCGGCGCGGTCCATCTCTGTCCCCCCGAGTTGCCTTTTGAACAACACCCTGCCCTGGCGCAACTGGGTCTGGAACCCCTGTCCGAGGAGTTTACCGGCAAGCAGCTGCATTCCCTCTGCCGCGGACGCAAGGCTCCAATCAAGAATCTTATTATGTCCCAGCGCTTCGTTGTCGGCATAGGCAATATTTACGCCTGCGAGGCCTTGTTTGCCAGCGGCATATCGCCTTTCACCCCGGCGGGCAAGCTAAGCCTGCCCCGCTGCAAGGCGCTGGTGGCGGCCATCAAAGCGGTTTTACAGGAGGCCATCGCCTCAGGCGGCTCCACCATACGAGACTACCAAAGTGTCAACGGCAGCGAAGGCGAGTTCCAGCTGCGTCTGCAAGTATACGGCAAAAACTCGCAGTGCTGCCCGCGCTGCCAGAGCAAGATTGTCCGCGGCACCCAGGCCGGACGCTCGAGCTACCACTGTCCAAAATGCCAAAAAAACTAGCACTATATAGACCCCATCCAAAAAGCCCTTGAACCACAAAGGCATACGAAGGGGGAGGACACGAAGAGACACGAAGAGACACGAAGGCACACTAAGGGCTTATGCGGCGTCTGCCCGTTTTGGTTTGTTGGGAAAATGGAGCCGGATAAAGCAGAAAAACTTGCTGAAATTTTGCTAAGAAACAACTTTTCAAGGATTTTTTTGTTTCATTAACTAACCAGCCAGGGTCAATACTGCTGGCAAAATCAAAACCATCTGATGAATTGTGCCGCAGAAATGAGCCGTTTTGCCCTTAGCACGATTCACCACAAAACTGTTTATCTACTTGCGCCGCAGGCGCATAACTATGCTTAACCCCAGGCTTTAGCCTGGGGTGGAGCACCCCTCAAAAGCAGCGCCTCGTAGGGGTGCCACTATGCCCCCCCTTTTTGGACACAAAGTCACACCAAGTCGTCTTCGTCTAAAAGGGGCATTAAGGTCTAGGTGGCCAGCTATCTGCTTGCCTAGCCCTGATTGATTTCAGATGCTCGCGCATGCTTGCAAACGAACAATGCGCTTTTCTTGAGGCATAAGGCAAGTAGCCGTTTTGGCGCAGGAATGCGGCGGTTTTCGGGTTTAGCAGGCCTCTTGCAGTGATCAGCTGTCCCCAGTCGCCAATATTCCAGCTTGGCAAGCTGTTGCGGTCTATACTGGAGCGGTTCTGACGCCACTCTTCGGGAAAATAATATAAAAACTCCTCTTTGTCATTCAACCAGGTTTTAGTATACAAGACCTGGTAGCCGTATTCTTTTTCGCTGTCATGCAGTAATTTTTCAAAACATTCCAGTAAATGTCCGGGCACATCGAAAATTGAGCGTGGTGCGGTCCCATTGGCAATATGAAACACACAGTATCCCGGCAGCTTGGCATGTGGCTCATCATATTTCAAGCTGCCGCAATTCCACTTGTATCTGGGTTTCTGGATATAACCTGGCATACCAATGGAATCAGGATAGAAGGCGCTGGCTTTTTCGATGATGAAATCTTTGCAAGCATGCCACATAAGCTCTTCGAATTCTGCAATATCTTCCGCCTTTACCGCTTGTAACTCCTGCCTTGGCATGTCGGCGTCCAGATTAAGAATATGATAATAGAGCATGGTGTGCCGCCGAATGATATCGCTTAACTCCATATCCGGAAGTCTACTCGACACACTCCAGGCATAACTAAAAGACAGGCGGGCAACCGCTTCAACATACTCCAGGTGCTCGGCCAAGGTTTTTACTTTGCTCACGTTATACCTCTGAATAAGGTTCTACATTGCCGGCTTCTTAACAAAAATGACGATAAAGTAATATATGCGAGTAGTGCCAGAAATACAAATAAAGTATACTTTTAGGATAAGACACTAAGCAGGAAAGCTCAGCATAAGCCTAAACCAAAGCTTAGTGCACCCAGTGTGCATTTTTCTGCCGCCCTTCTTGCGGCAAGTGCGCAGTGCAATTCGCATATTGTCAAGTATGACTTATATTATGACTTCACTTTTTTTATTTATCTATTTCAGGGTTATTTTGAGTTTGGGCATGAATAAATCTGAGCGAGAGCGCATCGTTATCACCGGCATAGGGCTTACGGCGCCCAATGGCAACAACTTAGCGGAATACCGCGCCAACCTGCTAGCCTCGGTCTCCGGTGTGAAAAGCTACTCGGTAAGATATTTCGGCGACACCGTGGCCGGGCTTTGTGATTTTGACGCTTTGCGCTACCAGAGCCGCAAGGCCAGGCGGATAGGCACTAGGGCCGGCTCCATCGCTATCTACTGTGTGCACGAGGCGCTGGCTGACGCCAAAATTGAACTGGAAGCAATGGACAAGTCGCGCTGCGGGGTTTTTATCGGCATCACCGAGCATGGCAATGTAGAAACCGAGAACGAGATTTACGAGATCAGCCGCTTTGACTATCAAACCAAGTACTGGAGCCATCATCACAATCCCCGCACCGTGGCCAACAATCCGGCCGGCGAAGTAACCATCAGCCTGGGCATCACCGGACCGCACTACACGCTGGGAGCGGCCTGCGCAGCAGGCAACCTGGGACTGGTGAACGGCGCGCAGCAGCTGCTGCTGGGCGAAGTGGACCTGGCACTGGCCGGCGGAGTGTCGGAAAGCACCGGCACCTTCGGTATCTTTGCCGCCTTCAATAGCCAAAATGCCCTGGCGAAACACGAGGTGCCCGAACAGGCCAGCAGACCCTTTGACGCGGCGCGCAACGGCATCGTGGTCTCCGAAGGCGGAGCCATCTACGTGCTTGAGCGCCTGGACCGCGCTCTGGAACGCGGCGCGCATATCTACGCTGAGCTGGCCGGCTGGGCATATAACTCAGACGCCACCGACACCGTGCTGCCTAACTCGCAGCGCCAGAGCCAATGCATGCGTATGGCCATCCAAAGAGCCGGACTGCAGCCCCAAGACATACACCTGGTGAACACACACGCCACCGGCACGCCAGCCGGAGACGCCAGGGAGTGCGAAGCGCTGCGACAGGTATTCGACAATTGCCCGGACACATACTACACCAATACCAAAAGCTTTATAGGACACTGCATGGGAGCAGCCGGAGCGCTCGAGCTGGCCGGAAACCTGCCCTCCTTCGATGACAAGCTGGCGCATCACACCATCAATGTCGACAAGCTGGACCCGGCCTGCCAGCTGCCTAACCTGCTCTTGCATAAACCTAAAAAACTGGATAAGCTCGACGCCATGCTGAACAACTCGTTCGGCATGCTGGGCATCAACTGCGTAACCGTACTTAAACGACATATATAATATCTTCTGAAATCACAGAGACAACGACTAAAACAAAAGGAGTAAAAGGAAATGACACGCGAGGAAATATCGATGGCCCTGGTTGAAATCATTAGCGACATAGTGCCAGATGAAGACTGGGCCAGTTTTGACGCTGAAGAAAGCCTGCGCGGAAAACTGGAGTCCATGGACTTTCTTGATGTGGTCATGGAACTGCGCAAACAGTATGGCGTCGAGGTCCCGGAGGCGGACTACGGCGCACTGGAAACCCTGAAAAGCAGCATAGACTACCTTCAGCCTAAACTGAACAAGGCCTAAACCGCGCAAACTGTTTGTTGGACAGCAAGACACACGAAGTCACCCTAAATCACACGAAGCTCCGGCTTTAGTTCTCAAGCACAAGCGCAAAGCGAGGTATTTATGACTATACTAGCCAGCGTCAATGTCCCGCCGGATAAACATGTCATGGTTCTGGACGGCCAGGGCTGGATCGGGCTGGTGGACCAGATGGGCAGCGAGACCAGCGTGGTAAATGCCGCCCGCGTCTCCTTTGGCAAGATGCGCCGCGAGATGGACTCGCGCGATCTGCTGCTGCTCGAGTATCTGCTTGAAAACCATCACAACACGCCGCTGGAACACGTGGTCTTCACCTTCCTGGTGCACTGCCCGCTCTTCGTCAGGTCGCAATGGCACCGGCATCGCACCTGGTCCTATAACGAGATTTCACGGCGCTACACCGAGGTGGACCTGCAGTTTTATCTGCCCGCCTCACTGCGCGCGCAGGCCAGCAACAACCGCCAGGCTTCGGTGCAGGCCGACGAGGCCCTGGACCAGGCCCTGTGCCGCTCCCTGATTGAAGGGCAAAACGGCGCCGCCCTGGCGGCCTACGAGGAGCTCTTGAGCCTGGGTGTCTGCCGCGAGCAGGCCCGAGGAGTGCTGCCGCAGAACCTGATGACCACCTTCTGGGCCAGCGTGGACCTGAGCAACCTGCTTAAGTTCATCGAACTGCGCGCCAGCGAACATGCACAGTGGGAAATCCGCGAGTATGCCGAGGCGATTAAAACACTTATCAAACCCAGCATCCCTAATATCGCGGCATACTACAAATGGACTTGAAATAACAAAACGCAAGAGACAAGCTAAAACAAACAAAGTTTCCTAGCTTTACTTTCGGATTGCTACGCCGCTAGCGTTCAGCTTACAAGCGCTGAACGCTTTTTTTTGATTCCGACCACGCGGCGCCACCCTCCGACAACCACATATTGGAATTTTATGTCAGCGAATTTTTTAGACCGGCACTGGCGCGGCGCCGGCGGCATTGCGGCCCTGATCCCCATTGCCATACCGATGATTTTATCAAACATCTTTGACACCGTCATGATGTTTGTCGACCGCCTGTATTTGGCCTATGTAGGCAAGGAACACATGGCTGCCTGCATGAATGCCGGCTTGACCTCTTGGACCTGCACGGTCTTCTTTGCCGGAGTGGTCTCCTATGTATCAGCCATGGTGGCGCGCAGCTACGGCGCGCGCCAATTTTCGCAATGCCCTCGCATAGTGTATCAGGGGCTGCGCCTGGCGCTGCTCTCATACCCGCTAGTCATCTTGGTTGGGCAAATCGCGGCAAAAAGCTTTGCCTGGGCCGGACACGGCGCGCTGCAAGTGCAGCTGGAAAAGACCTATTTCTGGTGGATGCTTTTTGGCGGCACCATTTTAACCCTGTTGCGCACGCCGCTGGCAGCGTTTTTCTCGGGCATAGGCAAGACAGCGGTGATTATGAAAGCCAGCTTTGTCTCCATGCTGGTGAACCTGGTGTTCAACTACTTGCTTATCTACGGCAAATTCGGCTTCCCGCGTCTTGAGATCAGCGGCGCAGCCATTGGCACTCTGCTGGCCAGCCTGGTGCTCGACATTATTCTGGCGCTGTCCTTCTGGCGGCACACCCGCGGCAAGGAATACCGCAGCCTGCGCCCTTGGCGCTTTGACGGCGCGGTCAGCAAGGCGCTGTTGAGGTTCGGCATACCTACCGGGCTGGATTATTTTCTCGGCACCAGCGCCTTTAATCTGGCCATTGCGGTTTTTCACGGCTACGGCGCGGATGCCGCCGCCGCGGTCACTATAGTCATGAACTGGGACCTATTGGCTTTTTTCCCCTTGCAGGGTGTTCAGGTCGCCATCACCACCTTGGTCAGCCAGAATCTGGGCGCGAAGGATCTCAAGGCCGCCACGCGCACGGCGTATTCAGGCTGCAAGCTCAACTTGCTTTACAGCCTCTTTATTCTGCTTGCCTTTCTCACCCTGCCCTCTTTGCTGGTTAGCCTTTTCACGCCGGAAAGCGGCGGCATAGACTACAGCCAAGTGACAAAGATGGCGGTGCCCATGCTGCGCTGGGCCAGCTTCTACCTGCTGTTTGACAGCGTCTACCTGTCCTTCAGCGGTGCCTTGCGCGGCGGCGGCGACACCCTCTGGGCCATGATTATCGGGCTGGTCTTCCACTGGTTTTTGGCGTTCAATGTACTGGTGACTACGTACCTGTTTAAGTTCAGCCTGATGGGCAGCTGGCGCGCCTGGGTACTCTCCTCGGTTATCGGCGGCACGCTAATCTACTGGCGCTTCCGCAGCGGCAAATGGAAGCATATCAAGCTGAGCAGCAAAGAAGACGCTGCACTAGAGACAAATCTAGAATAACAAGCTTGGCTACAATGCCTCTATAAGACTGATATGCCTTAGTGTGTCTTAGTGTGTCTTAGTGTGTCTTAGTGTGTCTTAGTGTGTCTTAGTGTGTCTTAGTGTGTCTTAGTGTGTCAAAAACTTTTGGATGGGGTTCAAGTAATCAGCGAAGAAACGTAAGGATATGACGACTTTCCCTTGGCAGCATGTATATTTTTCTGGCTGTGGCGGCGTAGGCATGTCGGGTTTGGCTCATCTGCTCCTTGATTGCGGCCTAAAAGTAAGCGGGAGCGATCTGCTCGAGTCCGGCTTTTTGACCAGTCTGCGCCGCCGCGGCGCTTCACTGCGTCTCGGGCAAACTGGCAACTTACCACCCGGACTTGAGCTCTTTGTATATTCCGCCGCGGTTCCAGCGGACAACCCCGAGCGTCTCGAGGCCCGGCGCCAGGCTCTGCCCTGCTATAGCCGCGGCGAGTTTTTAGCTCTGCTAGCCAGTTATTTCCCCCGTGTTATCGCCGTTGCCGGCTCCCACGGCAAAACCAGTGTGAGCGCCATGCTCACACATATAGCCGTCTGTGCCGGGCTGTCTCCGGCCTATTTGATTGGCGGCGAAGTCCAGGGCTGGTTCCGCAATGCCGCCTATGGCGCCGGAAAACTCCTCATTACCGAGGTAGACGAAAGCGACGGCACCCAGGCCTTACTGAAAGCGAGTCTGGCCATTATCAATAACATTGATGACGACCACTGCTGGAGCCTGGGCGGCGAGGCCGCACTCGAACTCTGTTTCCGCGATTTTGCCGCGCAGGCCAAGAAGGTGATGTGCTGGAACAATATCAAAAACCAGCGTGTTCTGGCCGGGCTGAAGCAAGTCGAGTTTCTCGAGCCTGATTTGGCGGAAGGCTGCGCCGGCCTCCCCCTGCCTGGACTACATAACCGGCTCAATGCCGCCATTGCACTTCAGGCCGCCAAGGAATTAGGCATCGAGGCGGCATTCGCCCGGCAGGCCCTGCAAAGCTTTCCCGGCGTGGCCAGGCGCCTTAGTCAGCGCTGGCGCAGCGCCGACGGCGCACGCATCCTAGTCGAGGACTATGCGCATCATCCCAGTGAACTGCGCGCCGGCATCGAGGCGCTGCGCGAACAATGGCCGCAGCACGCATTGCTTATCGCCTTCCAACCGCATCGCTACGAAAGAATAAAACGCTATGGCGAAGAATTTGCCCGGCTGTTGGAAAGCGCCGAAAAAGCCTGGGTGGTCTCTCCTTTTGCAGCCTGGAAACAAGACTGCTTGATCGCCGACCCAAAGCAAATAGTACTTAGTATAAATAATGCCCGAGCCGAGGCTAGGGCTGAATATATAGACAGCGCGCAAGCCGAACAAGTCAGCGCGAAAATATTGAAGGATATAAGCGGCTACGATAAATTCGTGCTCGCCATCGTAGGAGCCGGCAATATCGCCGACTGCCTACGACCGCTAAGCGAAAATATGCAAAAGTCTGAAGAAGCCCGTTCAGACCGCAAAAAATAAATTGTTAAACTTTGCTGAGCCGATTCGCTTTCTTTCTATACAGTATATTCGGGTTTTTCTTGTACATACTGACCAGAAACAACTCAACTTGACAATTTAAATTTTCATAGTC
>Ga0265295_1004123_pt1 | contig 19942 bp, 16 predicted proteins | sample Munlansysbiofilm_FD_192503 | JGI IMG/M metagenome (GOLD analysis project Ga0265295, IMG submission 192503) | Leachate microbial communities from a municipal landfill in Southern Ontario, Canada - Methane capture system biofilm | ecosystem: Engineered > Solid waste > Landfill > Unclassified ... | reverse complement strand
GGGATTCTGGATAGTGAAAAAAGTCGTGGACGGGGCGGATGGCACTCACCAATCCTTCGGGAACGCATCAGAAACGGACGGTCCGGTCGGGACTGCCCATCTTGCAGCAGGATTGGCGCGTGCCGGGATCCCTGTGCGAGTTGTCACAGACGAAGTCAATGAAGACGCGGTGAGAGCTGCATTGGCAGAGGCTGCTCAGGGACTTGACATCACGATTCCCCTGGAGGTGGTGCCGTGGAAGCTGCCTGATGCATCTATCGCGATCAGCGACACTCTTGCCGAGAATACTGAGCGCGCAACCAGCACCATTGCTTCCATGGCGAAACGCTGGAAAGATGAAAGAGTTACGCATGTGATGTCCCTTGAGCGGGTTGGTCCGGCCTGGTCGGATGGTCGCCCGCACACCATGGGAGGGTTGGATATCAGCGCATACACGGCGCCGCTCAACCTTTTGTACGAAGCAGGAGGCTGGACAAAGCTCGCCATCGGCGATGGCGGTAATGAAATCGGAATGGGCAGCCTGGACCGTGAATTGATCCGGAAAGCGATTACCAACAGCAAGGGAGGAAGTATCGCAAACTCAACATCCGCCGATTACCTGCAGGTATGTGGCGTTTCGAATTGGGGTGGACCGACATTTCTGTTTGCCCTGGCATTGCTGCGCCCTGATATGTCGGAAAGATTGCTGGCTAATCTCACCCCGGAGAAAGACAAGGCCATTCTTCAGGCAGTTGTTGAAAGGGGTCCGGCTGTTGACGGCATCCGTGGAACCAGAGAACTATCCGTAGACAACCTGAACTGTGAAGTACATGGCGAGATACTGAGGCAGTTACGACGCGCCTATGAGGGGCGCTAGATAGTTGATTATACATCTGCTGCGCTGCCTCACGTGAGCATGGCACGCAAAGACTCTGCAGGGCAAAGGTGACGGTTATTTTCAGGAGGACGGCAAATGTATACGGGAATTTCAAGCGTAGTACAGGGAATTCTGTTGGCTCCTCAGCGTGGAGCTGAATTACGATCAAGACCCTTTAAGTACCTCAACCGACACGCCAGCCAAAGTTAGTCGCTAGCCTCCCGGTATTGATCTACCAAGTCAGGAACGTAGCGTTCCAGCATGTTCAACCGATCTTCAATTAGATCCGGCGCAGCTGAAGGTCTGATGTCTTTTACATATTCAACAGCGTTTGCCGGGATACGAGTATCGCTTTCCATCTGGATAACAAGAAGTGCCTGTAATGAGTTCATTTATGATTCCTCTCTTCTTTGCGCCTCAATGTTGAATGCCAGGCCATCGATAACAAAAAAATGTGCCATGGAATCGCTGACAATCAGAGCATTTAATGCGGCTTATAGTCATACTCTTCGATCTGGATTATTTCCTGGAAGAGTTTCTGATTCTGTTCTTTGGCAACGATAGCAGCTACAAAGTATTCGGGCATTGTATCCGGGGTCGGTGAATCACATTGTTTGCAATGAAAGCCGAATCTACGTTTCCAAAGTTGTGTGTTAGCGTCCCTGCCAGTTTGGCTTCCTTTTTTCCATAAACGCTTTAACCCCTTCCTTTGCATCCTGAGTGGAGCACAGTGTGGCAAAAAGGTCGTCCATGCACATGAGCCCTTCGTCGTAGCAGGGACTGTTGACCAACCGGTTGATGCCCTCCTTGCCGATTTTTAGAGCTAACGGGCTTTTTTCCGCTAGGGTTTCCGCGAGTTTGCGGGCGCTCTGTTGCAGTTGATCGTCGGCCACTACCTGATTCACCAATCCCATCTGCAGGGCCTTCTCGGCACTGACCATTTCTCCAGTCAACACCAATTCAAGTGTCTTTTTGCGACCCACAATCCGAATCATGGGTGCTGCCGGCCCTAAACAGATCAGCCCGACATTGATGGCAGTGGTGCCGAACACGGCGCTCTGCGCCGCAATGGTAAAATCTGCCGCAAAAGCAAGGCCTGCGCCGTTGGCTAGCGCATAGCCCTGCACCAAGGCGATGGTAATGGTCTTCATTTGCCACAGGGTGTGGTAGAAGGCGTCGATTCGGTAAAGAAATTCACGGTACTCCCGCTGACTCTTGTCATCGAACTGATCGAGGGCGATGCCGGTGCAGAAGTGCTCTCCTGCAGCTTCAAGCATGATAACGAGAATCTCTGGATCTCGTTCGAAAGTCCATAGGGCGGAATCGAGTTGGTCGGCTAATTCGGGCGTAAAAGTGTTCATTGCTTTGGGTCGATTGAGGCGGATGGTGCCGATACGGTCTTTTTTGTGGCTGACAATAACGGATTCACTCATGAGGAGTCTCCTTATGGCCGTTGATTTTAATTCTTTGCCCTCCAAGTGGCGGCTAATTCCTGAAAGCTTACCAGAAGAAATAGTGCCGAGCGTCTATGCCGTTTCCTTTTTTTCAATGTCTTTTAAAAACCTATTCTCCTGAATGCTCATATTCTAATTTTTCGGTGACCGAATCTAATTGACGTCGCCGTATCCTTGTGCCCGTTTCGATTTCAATCAGCGAAGGAAAAACTGCCGAAAAAAAGTTGCTTGTTTTTATATAATACCATCTATTACGCTGGATTATTCTTCCACGCATTTTTATGTAGCCTATTGGTGTCCAGCATCGGGCTTGTTTATTTGTTAATGCCACTTGGAATAGAATCGTGTCAATCGGCAGGGAAGGGGAAAAGCAGGTTAGTTGAACGGGAATTCGCTGTTTTCAGCGTGTACAAGGCATATACAACAGGTCCGACCTTGTTTTTGGACTCGAATTCGTGTTCATGCGGGATAATACCCGAACACTTCCCGATCTTCTGCAAAGACCTCTTGGCGTCCCTCAAGGGGGGCCGTTCAGTCCATTGGCCGCCAACATCTACTTGAACGATTTGGATTGGGCTTTCGACACCATCCACCGCAAGACGGCAGAAGGACATTATGAGGCTGTCAACTATCATCGGTTCGCCGATGATATTGTCATCACCGTCAGCGGTCACAGCAGTAAGCAGGGGTGGGCTGAACGAGCCCTGCACCGGCTCCGGGAACATCTGGACCCCCTTGGGGTCACGATGAACTCAGAGAAGACCAAGGTAGTAAATACCCTAGACGGTGAAGCCTTCGGGTTCCTCGGATTCGAGCTGCGCCGTGTTTCGAAGCGTGAATCCTCTGGACACTTCATCCTGCTGACCCCGAAGAAGAAAGCCCGAGTGGCTATCAAAGCCAAGATTCGCGAAATAATCAGGAAAGGGGGTGCAACCCCCATGAAGACCCTGGTATCGCGAATCAACGCCGCTTTAGCGGGGTGGGTCAACTACTTCCGAGTCGGCAACTCCAGTCGCGCCTTCAGTGAAGTACGCGACTATGTTGAGATGAAAGTCCGCACCTTGCTCACGCGTCGGAAACGGAGGCGAAAACGGAGCGTCGGTTGGCGGAGGTGGAGTAACGTGTACCTTTACGATGTGCTCGGGTTGTACTAGGACTGGAACATCCACCCCTTGCCGAGCCCAGATAAGTGCAGGTGAAAGTGTCCACCAACACGACAGGATCCATAACCCTTACGAAGAAACCCACTGGGTGAGCTGCTTGAGGGAAAACCTCACGAGCAGTTCTTATGGGGAGGAGCTGGAAACGGGCCGAACTTAAAAAAACCGATACCGCGCCAGTCCTTTACCCGACAACTGTTTTTCCGCGATATTAAGACGACCATGGGCATGGATATCCTGCGGTGCAAAACACCGGAGATGATCCGAAAAGAAATCATGATGTACTTTATTGCTTACAACTGCGTGCGCCGGCTGATGTACGAAGCGGCCGAAGAGGCGGAGCTTGAGGTTCAAGTGGTAAGTTTCAAGGGCAGCTTGCAAGCACTCCGTAGCTGGGAACCACATTTCAATCAGGCGAAAATCAGTATAACAGAACGTTTCAGGCTGATCAGTGACTTATATGACGCCATGACCAATACACCGATCAGGCAACGTCCCGGACGGAGTGAACCACGCTGTCGCAAACGACGCCCAAAAAATTACGAGTTGCTGACCTCTCCGAGGAATGTAATGAGAGAGATTCCACACCGAAACAGATACCATGCTACGAACCCTTAAACTAGTGCCATTCGGGACACTCACCAGTTTTTTCCAGATTACCATAGATTCAATGAGGTAATACGGGGAGTGTCACGAATTATTACCCGGCGAGTGTCCCGGATTATTACCTGATTATTACCGGATTATTCCGGTGACAGAACGGCATGGACGTTGTCCTCCCATCCGCGACTACACTGTCGGAGCGTCAACTTTCGAGCAGGCACGGTCCCGAATCATCGTTTTCGTAGTAGCGGAGCTCGATCAGGTTCATCTCTGGATCCCTGAAATAGATCGAAATCCCGGTTCCGTGGGCGCCCCATCGATTGACCGGCCCGGTTTCAATTTCCACGCCCAGTCTGACAATCCGGTCGAACAGCCTTTCATGGTCTTCCCTGCGCACCGACAGGCAAAAGTGATGGAGGTTCGTCCGCGACCCTTCTCCGTGCAGCTCGCCGGCCCACATGCTTTCCGGAAAAAGGTCGACGATCGTGTCGGGATTGATCCGGACCGAGGGGAATGGGACCTTGCCCGCGCGGTACAGCTCGAGCCGCTCGGGAGCAAATCCGAGAACCACGGTGTAAAACTCCACTTCCCTTTCCACGTCCCTCACATTCAGGACGATGTGATCCATCAGGCATTTCATGGCTGTTTTTCCTCGCTGTTTTCCGTCTGGTGATGAGCGTAAGCGTGATCGATTGAGATTTTCCTTCAGTCTTCAGTCTATCAACCTGTTTTCCTACCAGTACGGCCCCCATGGGTACCTCCAGTACGGCGGCCCGTACCACCAACCGTCTAAAAGCCCGGGGTAATAGTATGGCGGATATGGCGGCGGATACGGAGACACAATGGGCTCCTTCCAGACGTGTATTTCCACGATGGAGACGACCGGATACGTGTACTCCGTCTCGCCGAGAGGCAGGGTCTTTTCGCCCTTGACCACACCTATGATGGCTACGGGCCGCTCGGCCTTGTAGATCATGGTGTCCAGGAAATCGGGGGTGACCGCAAGGAACCTGCCGCCGGACCGGGAGGTATCATCGGGGATGTCGCCGCTGTCCAGCATGAACTGTACGATTTCAACCTGGGATCCCTCCTTCGTGTTTTTCGTCTGGACAATGGTACCGCCCAGCTTCACATACTTGCCCGCATATGCCGAGGGGTTCCGTTTCAGCTGGTCAAAGCTCACCGTCGGGTCCACCAGGCTTTCGGCCTGCTGACTGAACACGTGGGCGCATCCGGTCAGCAGCAGAAACGGCAATATGAAAAGAATGGCAGATTTCATCAGATACCTCCGCTTGTCTAGTGCGTACCGTCTCGTCAATCCGCGGCCGGTCGCCGGAAAAACCATCTCTTGCCCCCTTCGACCGCCTGAGTTCAACTGACCGAGCATTGACTCCAGGGGTATTTGCCGGAATGCCTTCTTTGACTTTTGTCCTGAATCGGCATGACATGTACCCTTTCCAGGGACTTCCTCCCTGAACCCTTCCCGTTTTCCCGCATCCGTGACGCACACAACGCAGTCTGCGCCAGCTGTCACCGCGTCGTAGTCCTCTGCGCATACAGGATCAAATTATATCCTATTTTTCCTCTCTCTTATTACACTAGGGTTTCAGGTTGCATTTTTTTCACTGAATACTGATGAAATCGATATTCCGGTTTGCCGCTGCGCCAATCCATGCCGCGGTCAGGCATGTACAATGGGTAGTGAAAACAGGCCTGTGGTTAAGAAAGCAAATGGAATCGGAAAAGCATCAAGACACGGGGAACGGCTGCGCAGAATGAACAGGATGGACAGGATACACAGGATGAAGGGCGATGGATTTACCCTGATAACGGTTTTGGATGTGTCCTGTATATCCCTTTTAGAAAAAGACTTTTGGAAATTATGAAGAAATCACAAAAGGAAATCAGAATCATAAAAGGGTCTACAGATCACAGAAAAACTAGGGACACTCACCAGTTTTTTCCAGATTACCATAGATTGAATGAGGTAATACGGGGAGTGTCCCGAATTATTACGAATTATCACCCGAATTATTACCATGCCCAAATGCTTCCCCGACGCGCGGGAGGTGCTCGATTATTACCATTGCGCCGAGCATGTCCACAAGGTAGCGAAACTTCAATATGGCGACACCTTGGCTGCCCTCCAATGGGCGGAAGCCACCATCACCAGGCTTTTCCTGGATGAAACCGGCTATGTAATCGGCGGTCTCAAGCGCATGCAGCCGTGTTCCGGTGAGACTGACAAGGAGATCAAGAAACTGATCAACTACCTTCGCAACAATCGGCATCGCCTTGCATATGAAGAGTGCCGGGACAGTGGCTTGCCGTTAGGCAGCGGCGGCATCGAATCGGCCAACAAGCACATCTGCCATGTCCGACTCAAGCGCTCCGGCGCGTGGTGGCTGGAGGGAAACGGCAATACCATGCTCAGATTGCGTTGCGCCATCTACAACAACACCTTCGACGGGGTTCTGAACGCCTACATCGCAAAAAAGTTTCAAGATCGTGTCAAAGAGGGGTAATGCTCCCGTGTCTGAATCAGTGAAACTGACTGGAAAAACGGCCGAAGCTGGTCGGGAAACCCCCGGGGGCGCTCAGGGCGCCATTCGGAAGTGTCCCTCGTTTTTACCGTTCATTAGCAACTCTGTGTCCGTCTCGATGCGGAAAACGATGATTTTTTCTGTAGAGATCGAGACCAGTGTAGTAAACTTCTTCCATGGGCGCATCTGTCGACCGAGCCGCCGGTGTCTGCGCGTATCGGTCGGGGCGAGGTCAGCTCTCTACCAGCTCGAACGCATGCATGAAAGAACTTCATCATTCAGGAGAGGAGTAACGTACATGAAGAAGCCGGGAATCAGGATTGTACTGGCCTGAGCACTGTTGCTTGCCGCAACGCAGTTTTTTGGATGCATCAGTATGAATGAGGTGGTCCGGGCATAGATCGAAGGCGTCGAAGGCACCACCAGGCTCTATCCCGTGAATGCCGAGCTGTAGTGGGAAATTGCGAGAACGGTATTCCGCTGGGAAGGCACGGATACTATCGAAGAACACAGGAATCAAGGGTATATGCTGACCAGCAGCGGCATGAACCTGCTTTCCTGGGGCACGCTCATGGGCGCGTGGATTGAATCCGTGAGCGAGGAGACCACAAAGGTTACGGTTATCACCAAGCGCAAAATGCCGCTGGACTTTGTGACAACCCTGACAGAAGGGACATTCCACACTCGCTTCGAACAGGCTGTGGAGATCGTGAAAAGCGGACAGCCGCTTCCGGCAACACCGCCGGACTGGAATCGGCAAGTACAGTAAGGGACTCGGAACAAACAAATATACCGTTTTACATCTCATCTTCAGACCATCTTTGCCGCCCCTTCAATCACAAAATCCTCAACGTAGTCCTGCTACGCCTGCGGTTTTGCTCAATCAGGAACGACAAATCCGGCCCGAATCCGAGCGTAAAACCCGGTATATCAGCTTCTTCCGAGTCCCTGAGGTGATCTGGTTGAAGAGTGATTCTGCTTGCTTGACAGGAAACGAGTATCCATGTGAGATCCCGAACTCCGGGAATTTGACTGGATTGAACGTCGTACAGTTTCCGGAAAGGAGTTGAGATGGGTTTCATCCTTGCCCTCGATCAGGGGACCACAAGTTCTCGAGCCCTTGTTTTCGACCACGAAGGAAACGTGCGGAGCGTTGCCCAAAAGGAATTCCGCCAGATCTTTCCCCGGCCCGGCTGGGTGGAGCACGACGGTAACGAGATATGGGCATCCCAGCTGGGCGTGGCCATGGAGGCTGTCGCCGGCGCGGGACTGCACGCCGCGGATATTGCCGCCATCGGCATCACCAACCAGCGGGAAACCACCCTGGTATGGGATCGGGGGACCGGCAGGCCCATCTGCAACGCCATTGTCTGGCAGGATCGCCGCACGGCTGGGGAGTGCGAGCAGATGAAGGCGGCCGGGCTGGAGCCGCTTTTCCGGGAACGGACAGGCCTGGTGCTGGATCCGTATTTCTCAGGCGCCAAACTCGCCTGGATTCTTGACACCGTTCCCGGGGCGCGGGGCAGGGCTGAACGGGGAGAGCTGGCCTTCGGTACGGTGGATTCCTGGGTGGTGTGGAACCTGACCGGGGGTGAGCGGCACGTGACCGACGCAAGCAACGCCTCCCGCACCCTGCTGTACAACATCCACCGGGGGGAGTGGGATTCCGACCTGCTGAACATCTTCAGGATACCCGCTGCGCTTCTGCCCGAGATCGTTCCCTCCAGCCGGGTGTGCGGCCGGACGGAGGCCGGCCTTTTCGCCTCCCGCGTGCCCATCGCCGGGATCGCCGGCGATCAGCAGGCAGCGCTCTTCGGCCAGGTCTGCGACCGGCCGGGGATGGTCAAGAATACCTATGGCACGGGATGCTTCATGCTCATGCATACCGGCGAACGAGCGGTCACATCGAAGCGCAATCTGCTGACCACCGTGGCCTGCCTGATCAACGGTCGGACCGAATACGCGCTGGAAGGGAGCGTTTTCGTAGCGGGCGCGGCGGTGCAGTGGCTCAGGGACGGGCTCGGCATCATCCGCACCTCCGGGGAAGTGGAGGCGCTGGCCGCTTCCGTCCCCAACAACGGCGGCGTATACCTCGTCCCGGCCTTTGCCGGTCTTGGAGCGCCCCACTGGGATCCCTACGCCAGGGGCGCCCTGTTCGGTCTGACCCGCGGTTCAACCGCCGGTCATATCGCCCGCGCGGTATTGGAGAGTATCGCCTTTCAGACCGCCGACCTCCTGGCCGCCATGGAGGAAGACACGAACACGGCCCTCCCTGAACTCCGGGTTGATGGAGGCGCCACTTCAAACAATTTGCTCATGCAGTTCCAGGCCGATCTGCTCGGAGTTCCCGTGGTGCGGCCGAAGGAAACAGAGACGACTGCGCTGGGAGCTGCTTTCCTGGCCGGTCTGGCCGTGGGATTCTGGCGTGATCGCTCGGAAATCGGCGGTATCCGGCAGAGTGAACATACATTCATCCCGTCCATGGACCGCGCGCGAGCCGATGAAATGCGCAGCCGGTGGAGCAGGGCGCTTGAGCGCGCCAAGGGGTGGGAGCGGCCGGTATGAACGGGCTTCCGGTGTGCGCGGCGATAGCTCGGCAGGGGGGCGTTGAGATTAATCAGGTAACGGTCACCTTTGTCCGGACTTCGTCCCTGCCGGGTCTGCCCGTTCATCGGCGGAGGTGACGGCAATGATGAAAAGAATGCTGTTCGCTGCGGTGATCGTGCTGGCGACGTTCTCCTTTGCTCAGGCGGACGATCCGTACCGGACGCAGCGCCGGGAGATGGTTGAAAAGCAGATCAGGGGGAGGGGTGTCCGGGACGCGCGGGTGCTGGCGGCTATGGAAAAGTCGCCCAGGCACCTCCTGCTGGACAGGTCCCTCCGGTCCCGGGCCTATGCCGACCACCCCCTTCCCATCGGCGAGGGTCAGACCATCTCCCAGCCTTACGTAGTGGCCCTGATGACCGAGGCGCTGAAGCTTTCACCCTCCGACCGTGTGCTGGAGATCGGCACGGGATCCGGCTACCAGGCGGCTGTCCTGTCGGAGATCGTCAGGGAGGTATACACCGTGGAAATCCGGAAAGGCCTTGCGGACCGCGCCGCCAGAGGGCTGAAGGAGCTGGGCTGCCGGAATGTACAGGTGCGCTGTGCCGACGGCTACTTCGGATGGAAGGAGCATGCTCCGTTTGACGCCATCATCATCACGGCGGCAGTGAACCATATCCCTCCTCCTCTCCTGAAACAGCTGAAGGAGGGAGGAAGGCTTATCCTTCCCCTCGGAAGCACGGTTTTCTACCAGACCCTGACCCTGGTCACAAAGAAGAAAGGGGGGGATCTGTCCGTGGAACAGAAGGGAGAGGTCGCCTTCGTCCCCATGACCGGAGAGGCCCGCACGAGATGACGGCCGAATGGCTCACTCCTGAGCCGATGAGAGGATGAGAAAGGCGAGGAAGTAGGCGGCCGCGGCGAAGTACGCAACCATCACGAAACCTGTCGTCAGGGCCAGCATGATTGCCGTGACCGGGGCCAGCACCGACAAAAAACCGTTGATTGCCCAGGCCCACGGGATAAGGGAAGTGTCCCTTTCCCCGAGAAGCCTCATGCCGACCGGGAAAGGGATTCCCATGGGTACGCCGAGGGGAAGGAGGGCGATGAATACGGCGGCGAAGCGAAGCGTCGGATCAAGTGTTGTCAGGAGTATCGGGGCCTTGGGAATCAGAAGACCGTAGAGGAGTAAGAAGAGGGCGATGACCGCCGGCGTGAATGGACGCCGCACTACGGCGTACCGCTGGCTGAGGAGGCTCCCTGCCCCGGAGCCGGTCAGGAGGGACGCGAGGACCGCGGAAAGCGCATGGGTGGCGTTTCCCAAGGGGAGGATGAGCTTCTGGATAAGAAATATCTCCGCGAACATGAAACCGATGCCGATGAGGGCGAAGTAGGGAAGGAGCCGCCGGCCCCGAGGGGCTTTGCCGACGGATCGGCCGGTAACCGACGATCCGGACGCCGATGCTCCGGAGGCCCTCCGCTCGCGGCCGCGGGACCATGCAATGGCGGGGACGAGGATAAGGAGGGAGCTCAGCGCCGATGCCTGGAGGAGAATCGCGGGAAACAGGTACCCTTCTTCCAGGAAGAACTGCCATTTCCCCCCCATGACCCGGTATGTCTCACGGATGTTTCCGAGCCGGAGAAAGTGATTGAAGAAGGGCGCATCGTCGCGCGCCGGTCTGATGTCGAAAAGATACCGGTCCATGAACACCGTGCGCCTCCCTGGTGAAAGTACGGCGGCGCATGCCCGGTAGTAGTCGTCGGAAGGCAGCCTGACGTAAACGTTGCTCTCCTCCGGAGCGAGACCCGGCAGGGAAACGATATCGAACCAGCGTTCCCGTGTGAAGCGACGAATCCTCCGCGCCTCGGTCCCGCTCAGCGGGGAGCGTTTCACCAGGATGGACAGGCTCCCCCAACTCCTCACCACCGCCATGTGGCGGCTCGCATCCCGTACCCCCATCTCTTCCAGAGCTGTTGCCGCGGTTGCCAGGATTCTCAGTTCGACGCGGGGTGGAGGAATCAGGAAGAGATTGACGCACAGGGCGCCGTCTGGCCGGAGATGGGAGAGGTACTCCCGGAAGGCCTCCACGGTGAGCCGGTACTCCTCTGCCATGCCGAAGGCCGCGGACGGGCTTGCGCCCTGGAGCGGAAGATCAATCAGATCGAAGGTCTCCTTCCCGCCCATGAGCCACGACCTGCCTGCGCCGGTCAGGAGCCTCTCCCGCCGATTGTCGGGAAAGGACGCGGTCATCTCCCCGTAGACCCTTGCCACGAGCGGGATCGATTCGATCCCGATTACCTCGCCGGCCCCGTAGCGGCGGGCGAGGAGGACGTGGAGCCCCCCCTTCGGATCGAGAACCAGCACCCGTCCGCCGATGCCCGCCTCATAGGGGAGTGCGGCCGGTAGAAAGGAGAGGAATGCCGGCCCGGCAGGATCGGATGCTGCGGTTACTGCGCTGATATCGCCTCCGTCAACGGCAATGCCGGTCTGCTCCGGGAGCGGATCCAGGTACTTCAGGCTCAGACCCGGAGCGAAGCGGGCCGCGGGGCTGTGGAAGGTGTCGACCCTGGCCTCGGGCGAATAGAAGGTGCGGATAGGGGCCGCGCCCGGGTAGCGGAGGGCGGCTTCCAGCCCCTTGTAGGGTGAGATCCTTAGCTTGGCGAACTCCGGTTGCAACTGGAAGATCGTCATGCTTGCGAGGGAAAGGACAACGGCCGCGGTACGGAGGGGGGCGGCGAGGAGGATGCAGGAGGCCGCGAGCACCAGTGCCGAGATAAGGAAAATCCCACGTTCCGGCGCGGCCAGGGCTGTAAGGAGCAGGATCCCGACCGATCCGACCCCCGCGCCGAGAAGGTCGGCCCCGTAAATGAGACCCGACCGGCCGCTTGCGGAGGCGAAGGCCGTGGCGACGATGAGGCCGGTGCAGAGAAAGGGGACGGCCAGGACGATGTAGTGGAACCCGATGCGGAGGATTTCCGTCTTTTCCCAGGAGAGGAGCACCGGGTCGAAGGGGTACCGGTTGACGAGCAGAAAGCCGGCGGGAATGGCGATACCCAGCGCCAGAGCGTACTTCCCGATGTGCCCCGGGTTCCCGAGTCCGGTGAAGAGGGAGAGCGCGACGCCGCTCGTCGCGAGTCCGAGCATGGCGATGCTGACGATCATGGCGGCGAAGTGGTACGAGACGGAAATGGAGTAGATGCGGGTGAGCAGGACCTCAAAGGCCAGTGAAGCAGACGAGGCGATGAAAATGACGGGTAGAATGTGCTGTTCTCGTTCCGTGTTCACGCCGGTCCCTCAGCCTCCCTCGGGGGGTTCCTTCCCGGTTGCGGTTTCATCCCCGGCGACCCATGCCTGCAGCAGGGTAAAAGTAACGGCAAGAACCACCGGACCGATAAACAGACCGACCACGCCGAAGGCGATGAGCCCGCCGATGACGCCGGCAAAGATCAGCACAAGGGGAAGGTCTGCCCCTTTCCGGATCAAAATCGGACGAATGATGTTGTCGATTATGGTCACCGGGATGGTCCAGACTACCAGCACTGTCCCCCAGAACGTATGCCCTGACCAGTAGAGCCAGATTATCGAAGAGATGAGAACCAGGCCCGGGCCGACCTGAGCCACACAGAACAGGAACATGACACCGGTCAGGAGAGCTGCCGCGGGCACACCGGTTACCGCCAGGCCGGCGCCGCCGAGGATCGTCTGGACGAGAGCTGTGCCGACCACCCCCAGGGCGACTCCCCGGACCGCTCGGGCAGCGAGAATCGCGGTCTTCTCGCCATGGCGACCGGCAAGCCTGCGCGCAAGCCCGCGCATTCCGTCGGAAGCCTTCTCACCGTTGGCATAGAGGATCGCCGCAATGATGACCGTAAGAAAAAAATTGAGAAACATTAAGCCGACATTGCCGGCCTTTGCGATGAACCAGTTGACAACCTTGCCGGCATAGGGCGCCAGGTTGGCTGAAAGCTGGCCGGGACCCAGCGAGGCAAGGTTCTTCCAGCGCTCGTCAAGGTTCGGACCGGCAAAAGGTATCTTGACCAGCCACTCCGGCGGGGGTGGAATGGTTATGGCGGAGAACGATTTAGCCCACGCCACAATCTCGTCCGCACGATCCAGAATGATGAAGACGGCAATGGAGAAAGGCAGTACGAATACCAGCAACAAGGCGACGGTCATAACCGTCACCGCGAGCCACCTCCTGCCCCCCGACCACGCCTGTATCCGCAGCATGAGCGGCCAGGTGGCCACCACAATGACACCCGCCCAGAGCAGTGAGGTAAGGAAGGGATGGAGTATCCAGAAACTGCCGACCGCGAGCGCGGCGATAAACAGCACGGCAAGAGTTATACGGGTTATATCCTGTGAAGTGGAAGTGTTTCCGCTCACCATTCAATTTCTCCTTTCCCCATGCCGTTCAATCTGTTTATCGTACTTGCAGCAGGTTTCCCTCTTCCTCACGTTTTGTCAATCGATTTTCCATCCCGGCAGCGGATTGACCGCATCGAAGCAGGATATTTCGGGACACTCCCCGTATTTCCGTATTGACTCTATGAGATGTGGTCCCCCAAAATTGGACAATATGTTAAGGTGGATGGTCATAGCCTGTTAAGGAGTACCATCACCATGAGCAGCACCAGATGCAAGCGTTATTCCGACGAGTTTAAGGCCAAGGTTGCCCTTGGGGCGATTCGTGGCGAGCAGACCATCAACGAACTGGCAGCCCGTTATGATCACCAACTGGAAACGGCAGGCCATCGACAACATGGTGGCAGCTTTTTCCGGAGCCTCTGAGCGCAGTATCAAAGCCGATGAGGCACAGATCAAGGAACTGCACGCCAAGATCAGGCAGCTCAGAGTAGAGCGCGATTTTTTGGCCAAAGCTTTCGGGAAATGTCGCTGAGTACGACCCGAAGGAAAGGTCTGGTCGAGCCCGGCCATGCCCAACTCAGTATTGCCAGGCAGTGAGAACTGCTCTCGATCATGCGATCGGCCTATTATAACCAGACGGTGGGCGAAAGCCCGCAGAACCTGGAATTGATGCGCCTGATAGACGAACAGCACCTCGAACCCCCTTGGTACGGCGGCCGACAGATGGCACGGCACCTGCGAAGGCTTGGGCATGCGGTCAATCGTAAACGGATCAGCCGCCTGATGCAGTTGATGGGGCTGCCGGTTATTTACCAGAAACCGAACACCTCGAAGCCGCATCCGCGGAACAGGGGGCTCACGGGTTAAATCAGCCTTCAATCCCCCCTATATTTGTAAAAAGCTTTACTGCCAAACCAAGCGTCAAACGCTGTCAAATCAAGTGGCGCGTTACACACCTGACAAACGGATGCAAAAACGGATGCAAAAGACGGTAATCAATAAAATATGCAAACCGTATGCGGATTGATCGAGGAAAGAGTCGTGAACAAATTGACAAAGATTGCGTAAAGTTTTTCTGCGTATTGCTCTTGTTCGAAGGTTCCGGTTCAGCCGCTTCAATTGACGATGCCAAGGCTTTCTTTGATCGATACGTGCAGCTGGAGCGCTCATTTGATCCTGCACACGTAGGGCTGTATACTGCAAGTCAACCGCACTGCGGTATTAATCCTTTAGAGAGTGAAGTTTTCAACCATCGGAGTGACCGGCACTGAAGCAGACCGGTTACCCTAAGCCCTGTTGTCACAATCAATAAGAAGAAAAGGGAATTTGACGTGGATCCCATGAACTTCAATCTCCAGTCTCTGTCGCGACGCTCCTTCCTTAAGCTGGGAGGGTACACGTCGCTCGCTCTTGCGTTGTCAGCCTGCGGGTCCTCCCCGTGGGCACCGCCACCCGAAGGCGGCACCTATGTCCCGACCAGGAAGACGGTCCCCGATCCCAAGGATATTTTTTTCACGGTGGAGACCCCGGTGACGGGGAAGATCCGCCTGGCCGGCCACTACTGGTATAACCGCGTCGCCGTCGCCGAGGGGAAACGTCTCCCGGCCGTGGTCGAACTCAACCCGTACCGGCGGCGCGACGGCACCATGAGGGGGGACAGCGCCTGGTATCCCTATTTCGCCTATTGCGGGTATCTCGTGTTCCGGGTCGACCTGCAGGGTTCCGGTGATTCGGAAGGGGTCCTGACCGACGAATATACGGACGAAGAGCTCGCCTGCTGCATCCAGGTAATCGAGCAGATCGCGGCACTTCCCCAGTGCGACGGCAACGTGGGGATGCTGGGGACTTCGTGGAGCGCCATTAATTCGCTCATGGTCGCGGCCCACGACAACTGCCCGTCCTCGCTCAAGGGGGTGCTCGTCATGTGCGGCAACGACGACCGCTTCAACGACGACGTTCACTACAAGGGAGGGGCCATGATGCAGGACAACATCGGGTGGGCCTCTTCCATGTGGGGCTGGCTGACCCAGCCGCCCGATCCCCTGGTGGTCGGGGAAAAGTGGCGGGAGATGTGGCGCGACAGGATCCGCAACGCCGAGTTCTGGTTCGACCGCTGGGCCAGGCACCAGACGCGGGACGGGTACTGGACCCGCAACGCCGTCCGCGACCACTATGACAAGGTAAAGGTCCCGGTCTACATCCTCTCGGGCTGGCAGGACGGGTACAAGAATCCGGTTCCGCGGGTTGTGAGCGGACTGGCCGCTCTCGGAAAAGAGGCGAGCGGCATGATCGGGCCGTGGGGGCACAGTTCGCCGGACGCCGGCTATCCCGGACCGCGCATGAACTGGCTCCCATACATGATGACGCAGCTGTGGGACACCTGGCTCAAGGGGAAGAGCCCGGATCCCAAGGCCGCGCTCCCCCAGTTGACCGTGTGGCTCGGCGCATCGAGAGAGCCGGGCGCCTCACCCGATTTCGACGAACAGGGGCGCTGGGTGGCGGAAGACGCGGAGTGGGAGAAACGGGTCGTCCCCCATCCCCTCTATCTCCGGCCGGACGGGAGCATGGCCGTCGATGCGCCGACGCAAGAGGGGAGCGTCGCCTGGTCGCCCCTGGTGATCGTCAACGCCAATCAGCTGGAGACCAGTTCCTTCGGGCAGAGCGGCAACGCGGACCTCCCCGGCGATCAGCAGCCGGCCGACGCTCGTTCGCTCCGCTTCATCAGCGAACCGCTGGCGGAAGACATGGACTGCTTCGGCCGGCCGTCGCTCTTCCTGAAGCTGATGTGCGACAAGCCGCTGGCCTCCCTGGTGGTGCGCCTGAGCGAGGTCAGCCCGACCACCGGGGCCGCGCACCAGGTCAGTTACACCTTCTACAACCTGCGCCGGCAGGACGGCGACATGGCGAAACCGGTGCGGATCGAGGCCGGCCGGCCCTTTACGGTGCAGGCGCCGCTCGACGTGATCGGTCATACCTTCAGGCGCGGCTGGCGGATCCAGCTGGCCGTGGCCCCTTCCAACTTCCCGACCCTGTGGAGCTCCCCCGAGCTCCCCGTGATCACCCTGTTCACCGGCGCCGAACCGCCTGTCAGCAGGCTCGTAATTCCCCGGCGCCTGCCCCGTGCCGAAGACGGGAGCCTTGCCGCCCGCCTCCCCTCCGCCAAAGACATCATCTCCGTCAACGCGGACGACTATCTCCCCATGACCACGAAGCGCGAGGCGAGCGAAAACCGGTACGTCATGCCGTTCGTCACCCCCTCCGGCAGGCAGGGTACCGAGGTGAACAAGATCTTCGACAGCGGCTGCTATGGATACGGCGGACCGCTCGTCGATCTATGGGTGGACCAGGTGGCGGAAGAAAATTTCCGGATCATTGACGACGAACCCCTTTCCCAGCGTGCCGAGACAAGCTTCAAGGTGCTCATGGAACGCCCGTCCGCCGGGTGGCGGGTCCGCGCCGAAACCTCGGCCACGGTCTGGAGCGAAAAAACAGCGGAGGGGGGGTATGTCTTCAAGTATACCGCCTCCATCGAGACCTTCATCGGAAGCGACGATACCCCGTTCGAACAGAAGGTCGTGAATGGGACCATCCCGCGGGAATGGATCTGATACCGGCCCGCAATCAGCGGAAAGATACCCTAAAATGAATGGAGATACCGGATGAAAGTAATATGGAAGGCTTTTTTGTTGATGACGGCTCTTGCGGCCTCTTCTTTCGCTGCGCAGGATTCAGCTGCGCACTATCCGATCCCCCCTAAGGTTGCGCTCATTTTTGATATTGGCGGCAGGGGGGACGGCGGGTTTAACGATTCCGCGTACAGGGGGCTGGAAAAAGCGGTTGCCGAGCTGGGTGTACAGGCGGCCTATATCGAACACAAGAGAAATCTGGAGCTTGCGCATGCCGTGAATCAGGCAGCTGCTTCCGACGCGGTGATGATTATCGGCGTCGGATTTGCATTTTCGGATACGTTGAACAAGCTGGCCGTACGCTATCCCGACAAAAAGTTCGTCTGTGTCGACTATGGCGCGACGCGCGACGACAAGGGCCGGATAGCGCCATTGCCGCCCAATCTTTCCGGGCTGCAGTTCAAGGAAGAGGAAGGCTCATACCTGGTGGGGGCCATGGCGGCCCTGAAGAGCAGGACGGGTACAATCGGTTTTATCGGCGGCATGGACAACCCGATCATCCGAAAGTTTCAAGCCGGGTATCTGGCCGGCGCTCGCGCCGTCCGTCCGGATATTCGCGTGACGTCGCACTATGCCGGAATAACCGGCCAGGCGTTCAATGATCCGGAGAAAGGGTATCGGCTCGCAAAACTGATGTATGGGGAGGGAGCGGACATCATTTTCCACGCGTCCGGCGCGACGGGCGCGGGCCTTTTCCGGGCCGCGAAGGAGATGAACAGGCTGGCGATCGGTGTGGACATCGATCAGAGCGCCATGGCTCCGGGGCTTGTCCTTACAAGCATGACCAAAAATATCGATGTCGCGGTGTTCGAGAGCGTCAGGTCCTTTGTCCGGGGAAACTTCTCCGGAGGTCTGCGGATCCTCGGCCTGAAAGAGAACGGAGTAGGATTTACCTATAATGACCGGAACAGGAAACTGATCCCCGCTGACATCCAAGACAGTGTTCTTGCGTTGCAGGCGAAAATCGTCGCGGGGGAAGTGGCGGTTCCCGTTGAGAGTTGGAATAAGCATCTGCTGTCTCGAAAAGATCTGCAGGACATCTTGTTCCGGTTGCAAGGAGAGGTTACAACGGTAGTGAACAAGCTGGACAACGACCTCCAGCGCAGCGCGCAGGCGCTGTCCGGCAGAGACTTGAAGGGCGGGTACGCCCGCGATGCGCTGAAGCGGCTGTACGGGGCGAATCCGTATATCATCGACTGTGAAACGGTGAGCAATCAGGGGATCATGCTGGCCGTTGAACCTCCGGAACACAGGGCATCCGAAGGCGCCGACATCAGCGCGCAGGCGCACATGGTCACATTGTTCAAAACCGTGAAACCGGTGATGAGCGGAGCGTTCCGTTCCGTCGAAGGTCCCGACGCGGTTGTCATCCATCATCCCGTGTTTTCGGCGGACCATCGGTTCGCGGGGTCGGTGTCCGCGCTCTTTGCCCCGGAGTATCTCTTGTCGAACATCATCGGGCCGGTCGCGGTAAATCTGCCGGTCGATATCTTCCTGATGCAAACGGACGGCACTGTTATCTATGATGTGGATGCGAGCCAGATCGGGCTCAATGTCTTTCGAGATCCGTTGTATCAGCCTTTTCCCGAACTGATTGCCCTGGCCCGGAACGTGGCGGCCGCCAATGAAGGTACGGGTTCGTACCGGTTCTACCGGAAGGGCGCCGAAGTGCCGGTGGAGAAGGCGGCCTACTGGCGGACCGTTGCCTTGCACGGCGCGACGTGGCGTCTCGTGATCACCTGCGCGATGGACAGTATCGAAAAATGACGCGGCTCGGTTTTGTCATCGACTCCCAGCCAGTTGCCCTTGCATCTCAGCGGCATACTCGTCCGCGTTCAACCACACCAGAAGGTGTATGATTCCGTCGTCCGGCCGCATCACCCCCTGCACACCGGCAGCTTCAAGGGCCTCCTCGTTCAGCGCCCCGGTTGATTCCAGCTCTACCCGCAATCGGGTGATGCAGACGTCCAGGCTCTTGATGATGCCCCGGCCGCCAAAGGCAAGCACCAACTGCCTGGAAAAGTCATGGGCGCCGCTGTCGCCGATCGCGGCCGAGGTTGCCGCCTCTTCAGGCTCCCTGCCCGGTGTCTTGATATCGAAATGGACAATGCACCAGCGGAAGAGGCCGTAGTATACCCCGGCCCAGACCGGTCCGAGAAGAGGGCGTGGGTGGATTGGGGAAACAGCACGATGTAGTCAATCAGGCCGTGGGAAAAGGTCATGCAGTGCTTGAGCCCCAGGGCGATGCAGGTGTAGTAGGCTGCCCCGGCCAGCAGGGCGTGGACCAGATACAGTGCCGGCGCAAGGAACATGAAGGAAAACTCGATGGGTTCGGTGATGCCGGTCAGCCAGGAAGTAAGGGCGGCCGACAGCATGATGTCGCCGATCCTTGCCCGGTTATCCGGTCTGGCCGTGTACTAGCCCATCTTTAACACTTATCCCCTGTTTTTGTGCCTAAATTCGGGGATTGCAGCAAAAAAGCTCAATGATATCAGCATAAGGTGTCTGAAGTTTTAAATGTGGTGCCATAAAGCGATATTAGTGCAATGTATTGCCTGCCATAACTCTACACGTGCGAAATAGTCGGCTACGCCATGGCCGAGCGCATGACGCAGGACCTGACTGGCCGTGCGTTATTGCGAGCGGTACAGCAGAAACGACCGGCGGCTGGGCTGATCCATCATTCGGATCGCGGCAGCCAGTACTGTTCCTACGATTACCGTAAGC
>Ga0265295_1004122_pt1 | contig 19945 bp, 12 predicted proteins | sample Munlansysbiofilm_FD_192503 | JGI IMG/M metagenome (GOLD analysis project Ga0265295, IMG submission 192503) | Leachate microbial communities from a municipal landfill in Southern Ontario, Canada - Methane capture system biofilm | ecosystem: Engineered > Solid waste > Landfill > Unclassified ... | reverse complement strand
ATGACGAGGCCCATGACGAGGCCCATGACGAGGCCCATGACGAGGCCCATGACGAGTTGAATGAAACTGAAGTTAAAATTATTCAAGCCTGTAAGACAGCAATGAGCACTCCTGAGCTATTAAAAGTTTTGGGGTACACAAGCCGGACAGGCAATTATAAAAACGCCTTAGCTAACCTATTAGAAGCAAAACTGATTGAAATGACAATTCCAGAAAGTCCAAGGAGCAGATCTCAAAAATACATCACCTCTGAAAAAGGTATCGAGTTATTAAAAGAATATGGGAGAACATAAGTGATTAGTTTAATACCTTATACCAGCCAATACAAAAAATTGGATCAGAACCTCACACAATTTCTCAATAGAAAAGCCTGTTCCTGTATACATTCTTCATTAGCTATAACAAGCCGGAGGAGAGATGGATAATTGGAAATTTAGCACACAATATTCATCAGCATGTATGGTCCTCGATGAACAAGATCTCTGGAATCAAACAATCTGCCGTATATGTTTGCCATCCCAACAGGTAATTGTACGTGTACCAAAAGCAGATCTGAAACCTCTTTATATGGAAGCTGATTCTAAAACTGAAATAAACAGAATCTCATACATTGCAGCAGCAGCGAAAATAGCAGAACTGTTAGAAAATACTGCAAGAGATACTAATAGCACTGTCCTATTAGCTCCTATGGAATCAAATGTCATTCCTCTCCCCCATCAGCTTCATGCATTATCACGAGCAATTTCAGGTGACAGAGTACGATATCTACTTGCTGATGAAGTCGGCCTTGGCAAAACCATTGAAGCTGGACTGATCATGCAGGAGCTTAAGCTCCGTGGTTTAGTACGTCGTACACTTGTTGTTGCTCCAAAAAGTCTGGCTATGCAATGGGTAGCAGAAATGGATACCCATTTCAATGAGACTTTCGCATTGATAAATCCAGGTGATCTTGATGCGTTAGAACGGCTAGAATGCTCAACCACCTATATTAACGGAGCAGAGAGCTCTTCAGATTATAACCCCTGGTTGAAATTCAATCATGCAGTTGTAACCTTAGATGCAGTCAAACCCGTGAGACGTAGGAAAGGCTGGTCTGAAGAAAAAGTTCATCAGTACAATAGAAACAGATATGAGAGGCTGCTCCAAGGCCAATGGGATCTCATTATTGTAGATGAGTCTCATCGTATTGGAGGCAGCACTGATCAGGTCTCCCGTTACAAGCTTGGTCAGGGATTAGCTGAGGCTGCCCCTTATCTGCTGCTCCTTTCAGCAACTCCTCATCAAGGTAAATCAGATGCCTTTCACCGGTTAATCAGTCTGCTTGATCCCATGTCTTTTCCAGATCTGGAAAGTGTGACCCGAGAGAAGGTATCTGAGTTTGTTATCAGAACAGAAAAAAGGAAAGCCCTGACCGCTGAAGGAGAACCTCTATTTAAACCCCGAATAACACAGACAATGGGAATCGATTTGAGTAGGAACCCCTCTCAAGTTGCTTTATATGAAGCTGTCACAGATTATGTTCGACTAGGCTATAATCGTTCAATTAAAGACAAGAAACCTCATATGGGCTTTCTCATGGTGCTACTGCAACGAATTGTAACCTCGAGCTCTCACGCCATTCGAACAACTCTGGAAAGACGTTTGCAGGTGCTTGATAATCTAAAATCTTCCCAACAGATTCCGACTTTAGATGAGCTGGAAGAACTTGTAGATCTCGATGGTCAGATGCAATTGGATTTCTTAATTGAGGTTGATGAAAAGGGCAGACATAATGAGATCAAGGAAGTTTCCTTCCTGCTTGAGCTAGCTAAACAGGCTGAGCTGGCTGGACCTGATATCAAGACCGATATTCTCATGGATGAGATCTTCAGACTGCAAGGCGAAGAGAATAACGATCAATTGAAAATTATCATCTTTACGGAGTTTGTAGCTACACAAGCAATGCTGCAAACCTTTCTCGAAGTAAGGAATTTCCCGTGTTCACTAATAAATGGCTCCATGAGCATGGAGGAACGTAGAAAAGCTCAAAGGGATTTTAAAGAAAAGAATAGAATACTCATTGCCACTGATGCAGGAGGAGAGGGGTTGAACCTTCAATTCTGCCACGTGGTTGTTAACTATGACCTACCCTGGAATCCTATGCGTATAGAACAGAGAATAGGCAGGGTTGACCGTATTGGACAGGATAAAGTAGTAAGAGCAATCAATTTCCTATATGAGGACTCTGTTGAAAGCCGGGTTCGGGAAGTCCTGGAGAGGAAGTTGTCGATTATCTTTGATGAGATGGGGGTAGATAAATCCAATGATATCCTTGACACCTCACTCTCTGGAGAAATTGTAGAAAAAATGATGACTCACATTATCATGGAAGAGGCTAATCCTGAAAAAGAAATAGAACGGACTGTGAGAACCATTCAATTTGATTTGGCACAGGAGCGCAATACGTGTGCTGTGTATAAGATTTCAGATGACCCTGAGCCAGCTGCCGCTGTGAAGGTCAAGAATCATCCACTCCCCTTCTGGGTGAGACGCATGGTTATCAATTACGTAAAAATGAATGAAATACCCATAGAGAAAGATCTCCTGGGTTGGAACTTTGTATGGCCGGATGGCGAAAAAGTCTCGGGAGCAATATTTCACACTCCTGATTACACCTCAGATTCCTTGAGATTGTCTTTGGAAAACCCAAAGGTCCGTGGTCTAGTTCTCAACCTACCTCAATTATTCTCTGGTCAGCCCGTACCTCTGGTAGCATTAGCCGGAGTTCCAGAAACAGTACATGGCTACTGGGGACTCTTTGAGATTACACTCACCATTCATAGTAATGAAACCAGTCAGATACGACTTCCCGCAAAAAGGAAAGGGTATCAATCCGTGTTTGTCAGTAACAATGGGAAACTATTCATACCTACTGCAAGATTCCTCTGGGATCAGTTATTAACACAAGAGCCCCAAATAGTTCGAATGCTATCACCAGAAATGTCTGTCCATTGCTTTGAAACCCTTTATGAAATAGCTACAACCGCTGGACAGGAACTTTTCAACCAGCTTAAGACTTCCCATGAAAAAGCAATTGAGAGAGAAAAACAGCGAGGAATGACAGCTTTTACTTCTCGGAGAAAATCGATACATAAAGTAGGTTTACCGGAAATAAGAAATTACCGATTGCATAGACTGGAAGAAGATAAGCTTCAATGGGAGAAGGAACTAAAAAACTCTGCCCATGTGATTCCTGACATTCGTCCGTTGTTGATGTTTTCTATAGGGGAGGTTCCTGGAAATGAGTAGTTGGAGAGATAACATCCTCAAGGAATTTATTCCGAACCTTTCAAAACTCACATTAGTGGCAGACCCAGATTGCTTGCTATCAGAAGAAAAGCTTTCGGCTGAGTTGCGAAAAAGAGGTTTTGATCTTATAGAGTTCAATGATTCCATAGAATTCCGTTATGCCTATGAATCTAAATACCGATCTATTTGGGATCAAGGATTACATACAGACCTGGTTGTCATCCTGAGAGTTCAGAACTCAGAGCTATCAAACCTCCCTTATGATTTGCTTCAAGCAGGAAGAATTCTCTCTTTCAATTTGGGAGCTATCTTTCCAAACTTCAGCTATCCGATCCTGGATTGTTTGAAACAGCATGTATTTGATGCTCTATTCAGAGCTCAAGAAGACACATCCCCTGGGATAATGGGTGATAATGGTACTAAGGATTTCATCCTGCGACATGTGTACAGTATCGCACCTGAATTGATTAAAACCGAAGTAGATCTTCTCAGATCACTACTCAGATTGCATTACGGTACAATAGAACTCCCAGAACCATTAGCTGATCGATTAGTCTCTCTTCTACACAATAACTTGACGTTCAAAGAATGGCCACTTGTAAGCATTGTCAAAAACTCTGAAGTTTTCTATACGTTCATACAGGAGCGATGGTCTATTTTCTTGGATAGTTACGAGCAAGTCGAGCAGGTCTTAGACTCACAGCCCTCTTACGGATTGCAGGTTTCAGGACCTGCCCTCCTCCCCTTTGAACACCAGGATATCAGAATTTATATTGACAATCTGTTCGTTGAAGGAAAGCTCTCACCCGTTGATTACTCAAAACACCTTGTTCCAGCCAGCTCATGGATGTCCTGTGGGATAAAGACCTCTTCAGGTGATACGGAAGCTATACGGATAGATCGCCTATTTACTATCGTAACCTCAAACTTGCCGAAAGCCCAATCTCGTTATAATGAATGGCTATCAGTTGCCCTACAATGGGGAGAACTCTCTGCATTAATCCATAACAACTCTGACGAAACGTTACTTGAAAGGTTTACCTCACTGCAGACCCAGATTAATGGTATTTTTGCTGAATGGTTAACTGAATACTATGCAAGTCTTATAAATCTACCTCCATCCACTCCTGCAATGGTTCACCATATCCCTCGGTTTCTCTCAAGACAGATAGAAGGTAGAGAGACAAAGAAGATTGCCTTACTGGTCATTGATGGCCTAGCGTTTGACCAGTGGATAACTGTAAAACACTCACTTCAATCACAGGACCGAACACTGATCTTCCGTGACTCGGCTGTGTTTGCTTGGATACCAACATTGACCTCAGTCTCCAGACAAGCTATTTTTGCAGGAAAACCACCTATCTATTTCCCTAATTCAATATACAGCACAAACAGTGAAGAGAAGTTATGGAAACAATTCTGGCAAGGTCAGGGACTTCAAAAATATGAGATTGCCTATAGAAGAAGCTTGGGTGATGAAGCTATTAAGAAAAGCTTAGATGCTGTCATCAACCCGTATAAAACGATTGTTGTAGGAATGGTCATAGATACAGTTGATAAGATCATGCATGGTATGCAGCTTGGGGCTCCAGGTATGCATAATCAGATTGCTCAGTGGTGTAAAACGGGATATCTAAAAAATACCTTAGATTACCTTGATGAACTAGGCTATGAGGTATGGCTGACTTCTGATCACGGTAATATTGAAGCTATTGGGACCGGAAGAATTGCCGAAGGCTCATTGGCTGATAGTCGAGGAGAGAGGGTCAGGATTTATCCTAATGTAGAATTAAGGAACCAAACTGCAGCTGCTTCAGTAAACACTCGACCTTGGCCCCCTATAGGTTTGCCAGAAGAGTACTTCCCATTACTTGCAGATAATAACACTGCTTTTATCAAAGACGGAGCAACCACTGTTGCCCATGGAGGGATATCCATAGAAGAAGTCATTGTTCCCTTTATTAAAATCGAAAGGATACATCATAGATGAACAACAGGTATAACAAACTAGGTATCAAACAAACCATCCAGAAACACTGGATGGACTACACATTAAATATGCTGCTTGCAGGCTTGTCAGAACAGGAGATCCGGTCAGAACTGGATACCTATCTATCAACCCAGAAACAAAGCGGTGGAATCGGAGAACGTGGTCAAAAAACCTATGGGATGGCAATCAGTATTCTATCATCTTGGATCTCTCCAGAGAAAGAATTGATTCCTTTTCGAGATAAAGCATTGAACTTGGCAAAAGTTATTCCAGATAGTGAATGGCTCCCTCTTCATTGGGCTGTGATTTCAGCTTCCTATCCTTTCTGGTTCAATACTGCAAAACAAACCGGAAAGCTTTTTAATCTCCAGGAGAAAATAACCAATGCTCAAGTTTTCAATAGATTAAAGGAATTCTATGGAGACCGTGAAACCGTTTCAAGAAATGCTCGTTATACTGTACGATCTTTTGTTGCTTGGGGAATCTTACAAGACACTGAAATAAAGGGAGTCTATACCAAAACAACCCCCTTCATGATTGATAATCCTCAACAAGCGATACTACTATTTGAATCATACTTGCATACCCTTCCTGAAGCAAAAGCTGAATTAGGCTCAATCCTCCACAATCCCGGATTCTTCCCTTTCCAAATACAGAGTATGACGGGTGAATACATTACTCAGAATAGTGATTTTTTGGAGGTATCGAGATACAGTCTAGATAATGAGATACTCAAGCTTAGAGACATTTAATCTGGAGAATCAATTGTAGAATTCCACGGTATTTCAACTACTCAATTACAGACAGAATTACAGATAAACCGTTGAACAATGGGGAACTTCCAACAATTTCTACGTACAAGTGAAAATTAGATTGACGCTTCTTGTGCGTAGTAGAATAGTTTTACAGGACAACCTTAGGGTTGTTTTCTTTCCGACGCCATGATGTTCTTTCAGTATTAGACGTTTATGTAACGCATTGTTTTGAACAATCCCCAAAAACCATCTCACCTTCCAGAAAAGATGGATAACACTCCTTCAAAGTCCCAGCATCGCCTCTGCCAGCGAACTGTCTATCAGGAGATGGTTGGCATACCCCTTCTGTATTGCTAGTTTTACCAATGGAGCCTTATGCGCTCCTGCCGCCGCTATGATGATCTTACATCCACGGTCAGCCTTCTGGCCCAACAGCTTGAGGTCTATCGACTTGATGAGTGAGGAGCCTTGACTGCTTCCTATAGGTGAGACTAGAGAGGGACAGTCAATGACTTCCCCCTCCTTATCCAAGAGATAATAGTTCAAATCCCCAATGGCTCCCCCTTGAAGAATCTCTTCCAGTTGGGAAGACCCTAGCGATGCTTTGATCATCTGCGTATACAGCCCTTGTTTGGAAAAGGTCCCTATGCCCAGCAATGCCGCATCAGCGAGTTGCATAGCTCCGAACACCTCTGCTTCTGAAGTAGGGTTCGATTCCGAACAACGCCCTTCATTGCGATACCTGTAGGAAGAGATCAGGGAGGTCGCTGTTATGGAAAAATCAGCAGGGGTCATAGTGAAGTTCAGAGGAAAGAGCTGCAGATTCCCTATGCTACCCCGCTTCATATGATCTAGGATACGAGCGACGGTATAGCCGTTGCTCACTCCAAGGGAGAAGCGGTCAGATGCCCTTGCCCACTCTTCAATCCACAAGGAACCGAACCAGCCCAAGATCATCTCCTTAAGAAGTTGCATCTTGATCGGGCGTGTCTCCACTACTTGGATACACTCCAGCTTCAAACCTGTATATTGGGCTATTTCTTGCTCCATAGCCTCATTACGTGTGGCACTTCTCATCCTCCCGTCAAGCTCGCCTCTGAAATAGGCGTCTCTGATGAGATTTTCAATGCTATGGTCTGGACCCATATGTAAGAAAGTCTCTGGTGCAGAACCTGCAAAGACTTCACTGACAAAGACCTTTTCAGAAGCGAGAGACTGCTCCAGCCTGAAAGGGAGAGCCTCTTTCGACAGGGAAGAGAGTTCAAGGAACTGTGAGATCTCCAACGAGTAAAAATCGCAGATGGCATTGAGGTTCTCGATATTGGAGGAGTAGCTCTTCTCCCAGCTCTGATAGGTACGCAAGGGCACATGCAAAGCATCTGCCACATTTGTCTGGGAGAGTTTCTGAAAGAGGCGCAACTCCCGTATAAGGGTGGTGACACGGTCCAATAGGCTGTTCATGGCGATACTATAGCATACGAACCATTATAATGCAAGAACTTGCATATTAATTATACTTGATATACATTATTTTGTGTGCTATTGTTGTTACATCGGAGTATGCAAGAAACTACATACTCAAGGAGGAAAAGATGAAAAAACTTGCTTTATGTTTAACTGTTCTTCTCGTAGCAACCACCTTGTTTGCCGCCGGCAGCAAAGAGGCAGTACCAGAAGCAGCAGTCACCCTACACTGGTATTCCCACGCATCATCGCTGGGTAATACAGAAAAAGCCATTATCGAAAAATTCAATGAGACAAACCCCAACATCACCGTTGAAGTAATTGAACTACCCGAAGCAACCAATGACAAGCTGCAAGCCCTGCTTATCGCATTGCAAAGCGGAGACAGTTCCATTGACTTCTTCAATGCTGACGTCACCTGGACAGCTACCTTTGCATCAGCTCAGCTTATCGAACCCTTGGATACATGGTTCCCTGCTTCTGAACGGGCAGGCTTCCTTGCCGGAACCATTGCCGCTGCAACCTACAACGATAAGCTTTGGGGCATCCCATTCAGAACAGATGCAGGAGTCCTCTACTACCGCAAGGATCTACTGCAGAAGTATGGAAAGGAAGTTCCCAAGACCTACACGGACCTGTTTGCCACAGCTCAGGAGATCAATGAGAAGGAAGGTGGTGGTCTCTATGCCCTGGTAGGATCTCTGGCAAATGGGGAAGGCCTTACCTGTAACGCTGTAGAGTGGTTCTACTCCAACGGAGGTCAGGTCATCGGCAAGGATGGGTCCATCCTTATTGACTCTTCCCAAAACCGTCAGATACTAGAGATGATGAGTGAAGCGTATGCGAACAAGCTCATGCCTGAGGGAGTCCTCTCCTATGGCAGTGGTGATGCCCGCTCTTCCATGTTCCAGGGAAAGCAGGTCTTCATGCGTGCCTGGCCCAAGGCTTACGCGATGGGACAAGACCCTGCAAAGAGCCAGGTGATGGGCAAGCTCGGTGTCGCACCCCTTCCACGCGGACCCCAAGGGACCATGGGAAAGAGCACCCTTGGAGGCTGGCAGCTCTTCATGAACAAGAACTCCAAGCACAAGGATGCATCCATCAAGTTCATGAGATTCTATGCAAGCGAATATGCACAGAAACTGCACACCCTCAACGATTCCTACATGCCTGCAAGAACAACACTGTATACCGACAAGGACATCTTGGAGAAATACCCCCACTACAGCGACTTCCCCCAGGTGTTGGAAACAGCCGTTCCTCGCCCACAGTCCCCCTACTATGCTGAGATCTCCTCGATCCTCTCTGCTGAAGTGCAGAATGCCATGAAGGGCAGCAAGAGTGCAGCCCAGGCTCTTTCCGATGCCCAGAAGGCAATGGAACAAGTAGGGAAGTAAATTCCATCCAAATCCAGAGGTCCTTCCTTCTTGTACAAGAGGGAAGGATCCTTGCAAAGAGAACTACCCATGAAAACACTCACACGAAAACAGTTTGGCTACCTCTGCATGGCACCTACCCTGATGATATTCCTGATATTTGCCATCTACCCCGTTTTCAGGACCATCCTGTTAAGCCTATATCGCTTCAGATTGCAGACAGGACCAACAAAGACCTTTATCGGTCTTGACAACTATTTCCACATGTTCGGTGACAGCAGATTCTTCAACGCCCTCTTCTTCACCCTGCTGTTTACCCTACTTACCGTGGTGACAGAAGTAATCCTCGGCCTGATATTTGCCCAGCTGATGAACCTTCCCTTCAAAGGACGGGGGGCTCTGCGTGTTGTTGTACTTATCCCTTGGGCTATCCCTACAATCGTAAGCGGCTTCATGTGGAAATTCATGGTCCATGACCAGTATGGAGTCTTCAACCAGATACTACAGACACTGGGCATCATAGACAGCTTCTTGCCCTGGCTGAGCCGGGACACTTCGGCACGGCTTGTCCTCATCATGAGCGACATATGGAAGACAGCACCCTATGTCTCGCTGTTGGTGCTAGCGGGCCTGCAGACAATACCCAAAACCCTCTACGAAGCGGCCGCGATCGACGGGGCAGGGCCCATCCGTCGCTATTTCTCCCTTACCCTACCCTTGCTCAAGCCAGTGCTGGCGACAGCGGTCCTATTCCGTCTCATCTCGTCCTTTAAGGTCTTTACCGTCATTGTGGCCCTGACCAATGGAGGACCTGGGTATGCGACAGAGTCGCTTACCATGTACACCATGCGCACCTACTTTGACGCAGGCAACTATGGTTATGGATCGGCACTTGCAACCTTCACATTGTTTGTTACCTGTATAATAGCCCTGCTGTTTACCGATGTCATCAGGGGAAAGATTGACGGCGGTAAAAGGAGCAGACCATGATCAAGGAAACCATCCTGCACAAGACACTCTTCTATCTTTTTGCCATCTTCTTTATCCTGACCATAGGATTCCCCTTCTTCTGGCAAATACTCAACTCCTTCAAGATGGAGAGGGACATCTTCGCCCTCACCTGGTTTCCAAGCCAGTACACAGTGGACAACTACGTCAAGGCATTCACGACCAGGCCCTTGCTCAGCTATCTGGGCAACAGCTTTGTCATCGCAACCTTTGCAACCATATTCTCCTTGGTACTGGGAAGCATGGCTGCCTATGCCATTGCAAGGACTCCCATCAAGGGAAAGACACCTTTCCTCATCCTGGTCATGTCCATCTCACTACTGCCTCCCATAGTCATCATCAGCCCCATTTACAGCATCATCAGGGCTATGGGACTGCTCAATAGCTATGCAGGTCTCATCATAGTCAATGTGCTCTTTACCCTGACAGTGGTCATATGGTTTCTTACACCCTACCTCCATGCAGTTCCCAAGGAACTGGAAGAGGCGGCTGAGATAGACGGAGCATCACCTGCCCAGGCTTTCTCCAGAATAGTCATACCCCTTCTTGGTCCTGGAGTCTTTACCGTAGGAATCCTAGCCTTTATCCAGATCTGGAACGAGTACCTCTTTGCCCTCGTGCTCAACCCCATCAGGATAAAGACGGTAACAGTTGGACTGAAGATGTATGAATCCGACAACTACATGCCATGGGGTACCATCATGGCTGCTGCTGTGATAATAGTGGTCCCCCTCATAACCCTGGTCCTCATCCTGCAGAAGAGGATCATCGGCGGCCTGATGGCTGGAGGTATCAAGGAATGAGTAAGAATTATGTTCCCTGTTCCTATGCCTCTTACCAAGGTACAAGGTGGCATCGCCGCCTTGTAGCAGGAGAGTTCATTCTTCAGTTCGATCAGTATCCTGAACGAGAGGTCATCACCGACCACGTCACCGAGCAGCTTCCGCATAATGAAGCATGGAAAGACAGGATCAGAACTATCTGTACTACAGATAGTGAAACATGGAACAGACTCTCCCCGGGAGCATTGGTGGAACAGCTCAGGAAAGAGAGGCTTCTCTATTTCCCAGAAGCTGAGCTGCATTGGCGCAGCTCGTCATTTCCATCCCTGTCAGGACCAGAAGCAAGGAAGCGATGGCACAATACATATGAAGAAGGGTCAGGCGAAAACAAAATGGGTGAGATTTTGTACTCCCCAATCTATGTCTTCCCAGACATCCATGATGCTTGCCCTCTTGAAGATCAGGTAACAACCCTACTTGCACTCTACCGGTCCAATACTGCAGAGGAACATAATCAGATACACAATGAGGGATTGGATTGTTACCTCGACCTCCCTGTCATCGTATGTATTTCTGAGACCTACAAGGAACAGGGAATGTCCATACACCATTACCCAGTGCAACGTATGCCCGACCCTACAGAACTAGGGATAGAGATGATGAAAGACATGGGCAAAAGTCTTGCCATCCTCTGTTCTGATGTCTGGTATGCATTGGCATTTTTGAAACAGGAAATCCCTGTCCACTCCTTTTTAGACCGAAGGGAGTGGTTTACCTCAGTGGTATTGCATGACAATATCCCTGACAACAGTCCCACAACAATTCCAGAGCAATCATGGTATGGAGAACTTCTCCAAACTGAGGAGGAAAACAATAGGGCCTTACGTGAGTACAGGCTCCTTGACCATATACCTTCCAATGGAGTTGAGGCTGACCTTGCCCAAGAGGTGGTAATACCCCAATGGGTAAGCCAGGCAACAAGGGACGACCAGCTTACCCTGGATAGAGGGTTTTACAAAAGAACAGATGATACGACCTGGATACAGACGGAACAGGCCGACGCCAATACGGTGCATGTTGCCTCTGCCTTCTTTCAGAAGAAGCACGTTATGATGGAACCTGTATTCTTTGCAGGCAAACACTCCCCTCTCTCCCTTTCCTATCCTGATGGGGGCTTCTTTACCAGCTTCAACTATTATTTTACGGAAAATCTCAAAAACTGGTATGCATCCCGGGATAGGAGAACCATCCCCTGGGATGACTTCATGGTGGATTACCTTGCCATTGCCCAAGGGGAGGATCTGTATGAATCGGTTCCCCTCTACAACAAAGCACTCCTAGGATATGGCAAGGATGGAACGGTATTTGCCTGTGAGGGCAGATGGGAATCCATCACCCTCACCCTTGATGGGAATAAGACGTTCGTGTTTGAAAAAGAAGATCTTTGTGTGCATGATTTTACCCTGAAACAGGGTGAAAATCATGCATTGCCTACAAGAAATACCAGCGAAATCCACTTCCCTTCTGATACCAAGACAGTGGGGGAAGGTCGTTGGTGTCTGACCTTCATCCATGATTATCTGTGGGATGCTTCAGAAGGGCCTGTTCAGGTTCCTCCCTTTGGGGTGGTGGTGACCATCGATGAGAAGATTGAACAGGTAAAGAAGGCTTCGTGGTCTGTACAGTGGAGAGACCTTCCGATAGATAAGAGTGATGTTGCCTGGTTGGTAGGTGGGTTCAACCTGCTTTTACAGGAGCGAAAGAACCTGGTAGGGACACAGGAACAGGCTCATGCCCAGCTGGAGAAGGAGGGGTGGTTCACCCCTTCCTCCCTGATGACGCAGGAAACGGCATTGGATGTAACAGGGATCCAGCCACGTTCGGTCATAGGAACGTGTGGTGACAAGATCATGGTGATGTCGGTATCAGGGAGAAACAGCAAGTCCCAAGGCATCAGCTTCAGTGATGCCGCTTCCTTAGCCATGCACCTGACACAGGAGAGACAAGAAGCTCCCTTGGAGTTTCTTCTCAATCTGGATGGGGGGGCATCCTCGGTGCTGGGCTGCAAGAAGGACGGAGAGGCCTCATGCTTGCTTACCAAGCCTTCGCCTTCCATAACCAACCCTGCAGGGTGTGCAAGGTGCGTACCATCGCTACTGACTATAAAGCTGAAACAGAACAGGGATGAAGGTAATGGAGTAGAATGAGAGCGGAACAAGAAGATTGAGAAAAAATGCTAGTGATTGATCAAGGGAACAGATGAAACGAAGCCCCTAGATGAGATGCAGAATTGTGATACCATGCAAATGAATACGAATAAGGAAACAGGTAATGAGCAGTACACCCAAATCATACAATGAGAGCGCCAACAGTAGTGGAAACGATAGGAGGGAGCTGTTTGTGGTGATCCCTACTTACTGGCAGGGCAGGACAACAAGAAATCCCCTTCCTGAGGATCTGGTGTTTGACCACCCGACCTTCCTGGATGGGGAAGATACGCTGTCCGCATCACTGGAAAGCCTCGCCAAGACAGAGAGCCCTAAGGATTTCAAGGTTCTGGTGCTGAGTGCAGCTGTACACCCTTCTTTGGAGGAAGAGGTCATTGAGGTTGTAGACAAGATTATAGGATCCTATACAAACAGGCTGCACATAGCTCATTTCCATGCCAAGAAGCTCAAGGAGGTACAACAGCGCCTGGTTGCCTTGGGATATCCGAAAGAGTTCCTTACCCTCGACGGGTATGCTTCCATCAGGAATTGCCAGCTGGCAATACCAGCAATATTGGGTGCTGATGTCATTTCTGCCATCGATGACGATGAACTGGTGGAGAGAGACTACCCTTCCAAGGTATTGGAACATGTGGGCAAACCGGGTATGGATGGCATTGCAGGCAGGTACCGCAATAAAGATGGACAAACACTGGTGCATGACCGTTTTGCCAATACAGAGAATCCTAGCCTATTCCAGAAAAAGCAAGCCTATCAGAACGAGGTGTACAGGAGAGTCGAGGATTCAGAGGATACAATCACCGATACATCGATTGTATTGGGAGGAAACATGGTATTCTCCCGCACTCTGTTCATGCACGTCCCCTTCGATCCTTTTGTTCGCCGAGGCGAAGACATTGATTATATGATCAACTCCATGATGGCTGGCTTTCAATGGAAGTGTGACAAGACGTTGATGATCGACCATTATCCACCTGCCTGCAAGGAGACGAACAAGCTGCAGGAAGATGTCATGAGATTCCTCTACGAGAAAGCCAAGATAGAAATGAGTGTGACCAAAGAGGGCATCAAGGCTGTAAGGGCAGAGGACTTAGGCCCATATCCAGGTAATTTCCTCAAGGAAAATCTCCAAGAGGAGGCGTTACAAGTCCTTAAGGACAGACCGAAGGAAATAGAGAAGGAGCCTTGGTTCCTCTCTGCAGAAGAGGTCATCCAAAAAGGGCTGGCTTTAGGCGATAGGGTTGATGAGTTCTTCACCTATCTAGAGCTTTGGCCAAATGTGGTACAGGCCCTGTGCTCTGATGCAGAGACGAAGAATATTTTGGAGATGATGTTCTAAGCCGGTATGATTGCCCTACTTCTTCTCCACCCATACCTCATTGATGGGGAACTCCTGCGCAAGGCCCTTCTGCTCGAAGCTGGTCGTCGGTCGCCATTCTTTAGGAGGGGCGAAGCCCTAAGAAAGAGGGGTAATTACATATTTTCTATATAATTTCTCCTTGCTTGTCCTGCGGTTTTATGTATACTATTTCGATACTTGTTCGAGAAATATATTTCTAGGAGAAATAATGAAAAAAAGAATTTTTGGTGTAGCGTGTGTTTTGGTGTGTTCATTGATGCTGGTAACAATGTTGTCCAGTTGTGAAGAAAGCCCTTTGGAAAGCAAGACCTTGGTAGTGGTGAATAACAGTGCTAGTGCAATCAACCATGTTTCAATTGTACAATGTATTTCAGGAGCAAAAGGTTCTACACCAAACGCATTGGCTATTGGAGAGACTATTGCTGTAGGGGAGAGCAAGACATTCTATTTGGCACCCTATGCTTCCGGTTTGTCAACCCTTAGAATCACCAACAACAACAGCGAGTCAGATACTGTAGATTTCACCTATAAGTATCTTATCGATGGAAAAAACGAATCAATAACGGTAACATTTACGTACGATACGACCCTTGATGCCGGAACAAGTACAGGAACAGGAAGTGGTGTAAGCATCAGTCGCATTGGTTAGAGCCCCCTTTACCCTATGCCCAAAGATACGTATAAAAAATATAGTGTAGGCAATGGGTAGAGAGACCCTACGTCTTCTCCACCCACACCTCATTGATAGGAAATTCCTGTGCAAGGCCCTTCTGCTCGAAGCTGGTGGTAGGCCTCCATTCCTTGGGAGGGGCGAAGCCCTAAGAAAGAGGGGTAATTACGTATTTTCTATATAATTTTTTCTTGCTTGTCCTGCGGTTTTATGTATACTACTTCGATACTTGTTTGAGAAATATATGATTAGGAGAAATAATGAAAAAAAGAATTTTTGGTGTGGTGTGTGTTTTGGTGTGTTCTTTGATGCTGGTAACGGTATTGACCAGTTGTGAAGAAAGCCCTTTGGAAAGCAAGGCCTTGGTAGTGGTGAATGAGAGTGCTAGTGCTATCAACTATGTTTCAATTGTACAAAATATTTCAGGAGCAAAAAGGTCTCTTCCTCCAAATGCATTAGCAGAAGGAGAAACTATTGCTGTAGGGGAGAGTAAAACTTTTTATTTGGCACCGTATTCAGTCGAAAAAGCAACATTGCGTATAAGGAATGCTACTGACAACTTCACTATGAGTGAATTCACCTATTCGTACCTTGTTAATGGTGAAAATGAAACAATTACCGCTACTTTCACCTCCGATCCTTATGGGGATACCGATATGGAAGGAAGCGCTGTCGTTTTTACAAATCCCTCCTGATCTTTTGTCTTTCTGATATCTGTTTCACAAATACATGCAAAAACCCAGAAACCTTATCAAAGGTCTCTGGGTTTTTTATGTTGTAAACGTCTTCAACAGAATCTTACAACGCCCCTTGTTTGTATATTTTGGATACACCCACCTGATCTAGATAAGTATCCCAATAATCGTATGCCATGTGGTCATGAATATGGAATAATAATCCACATTCATGCCTCTATACTGTTTCATTACTTGTATGTAGGTAGCACGCTACAGCTTCTCCACCCACACCTCATTGATGGGGAACTCCTGGGCAAGGCCCTTCTGCTCAAAGCTGGTGGTGGGCCTCCATTCTTTTGGAGGAGCAAAGCCATCATAGGTATTGGTTAGTGAAGGGATCTTGGCAAAGACATCCAGCATCTGGTAGGCATACTCCTCCCAGTCGGTGACACAGTAGATGTACCCGCCCTTCTTGAGCTTTTGGGCTATGAGGTTTGCAAGCGGCTCCTGGATGAGCCTTCTCTTATGGTGCTTCTTCTTTGGCCAGGGATCGGGAAAGAAGATATGGAAGCCAGCTACCGAGCCTTCGGCTATCATATGGGTGAGGACCTCAACTGCATCAAAGCGCATGATGCGGATGTTGGTAAGGCCGTCCTTACCGATGAGGCTGAGCAGCTTGGTAAAGCCGGAGAGGAAGACCTCGAGGCCGAGATAGTTATATTCTTGCCGCTCTTTGGCTATCCTGTGCGATGAGGCGCCCATGCCGAACCCTATCTCGATGATCACCGGCTTGTCGTTGCCGAACACCGTGGTGAAATCGAGGATCCCTTTCTGATACTCTACCACATGGGTCGGGTAAAACTGGCGCAAGGCTTCAAGTTGGAATGGCTTGAGAGCTCCGGAGCGAAGTACAAAGCTCTTAATCTTTCTTTGCGTGCCCGCTTCACGCATCTCCACCTTCCCAAGCTGGGGGAACTCGTCAAATATGGTATCCATCATACCTCCTACAGCAGTCGCTGCAACTGTTCCATGAGGAACAGGGCCTTGTCACGCAAGGAGACTGCATCAATCTTTATATACATGAAGTTCATCCGCCTGGGGTCCAGGGTGACGCGCTTGTTGCTCAGGGCGATGAGGGCCATCACCTTGTTCACATTCAGCTTCGCTACCCTGCCGAACTCCAGGGTGACCACCCCTTTGCGGTCGGTCAGGTGGACAATGGAGAGTTTGCGACAGAGTATCTTGATCTCGGCTATGTACAGCAGGTTCGCCACCTCCTCCGGAAGGGGGCCGAACCTGTCGGCCAGCTCGCTGTTGAGCTGTTGCAACTGCTTTTCATCGGCGATGGAGGATATCTTGCGGTAGATGTCGAACTTGACCTGGGGGGCCTTGATGTAGGAGTCGGGGATGAAGCCGGTGTATTCAAGCTCCAGGAAGACCTCTTTCTCCTCTTCGCGCTCGCCGACCTTCTGTAAGTCAGCGATAGCCTCATCCAGGATCCTGATGTACATGTCCAGCCCCACCGATGCAAGTTGGCCGCTCTGCTCGCGCCCAAGAAGGTTGCCCGTCCCCCTGATCTCCATATCCTTCATGGCGACCTTGAAGCCCGAACCGAGCTCGGTGCTCTCACTGATGATCTTCAACCGCTTTACCGCTATCTCGCTGAGGGCGCTCCCTGGGGGGTAGAAGAGATAGGCGTAGGCCTGGCGGTCATTGCGCCCCACCCTTCCGCGCAACTGATAGAGCTGGCTCAGCCCGTAGCGGTCGGCACGGTCGATGATGATGGTATTCACATTGGGTATGTCGATGCCGTTCTCAATGATGGTCGTCGATACCAGGACCTGGATGCCCTGGTGGACAAAGCGGCGCATCGTATCCTCAAGCTTGGCGCTGTCCATCTGGCCGTGGGCGCTCTCTATGATGAGTTCGGGCATGTTCTGCGAAAGCTGGCTGACCACATTCTCCAGCGTCTCGATCCTGTTGTGAAGATAGAAAGCCTGCCCACCACGGGCGACCTCCTCACGGATGGCGCGGTAGATGACATATTCGTCGTACTCATCAATGGTGGTCTTGATGGGCATCCTGGCTATGGGTGGGGTGGTCAGCAGGGACATGTCACGTATCTTCAACAGCGACATGTACAGCGTCCTGGGAATGGGGGTCGCACTCAGGGAGAGCGAGTCGATGCTGGTTCGCATCGTCTTGATGCGCTCCTTGTCCTTTACCCCGAAGCGCTGCTCCTCATCCACGACCAGGAGGCCAAGGTCACGGTAGAGGATGTCCTTCTGCAGGATCCTATGGGTGCCGAACAGGATGTCCACCTTGCCTTCGGCAACCGCAAGCAGGGTCTTCTTCTGCTCTTTCTTGGGCACGATGCGCGACAGGTGGGCACACCTGATGGGAAAGGAGCCCACGCGCTTGATGAAGTTGTCGTAGTGCTGTTCGGCCAGGATGGTGGTGGGGGCTAGGAAGGCCACCTGCTTGCCCCCCATGACCGCCTTGAAGGCGGCCCGGAAGGCGATCTCTGTCTTGCCATAGCCGACGTCCCCACAGACGAGGCGGTCCATGACCATCGGCTTTTCCATATCGCCTTTGATGTCCTCGACGCAGGTGAGCTGGTCGACTGTCTCATCGAAGGGAAAGGAGGCCTCGAACTGCAGTTGCCAGTCTGTATCCTTGGGAAAGGCGAAGCCCACGCTGTTCTTGCGCTTGGCATAGAGGGCGATGAGGTGCTTGGCCAGGTCCTCTGCACTCTTGCGGGCCTTTTTCTTCTTGTTCTCCCAGCCCTGGCCACCGAGGGTGTCCTTTCGGGGATCGCCCTTCTCACTGCCAATGTAGCGCTGGACCAGGTTTGCCTGCTCGATGGGGACATAGAGCATCTCGCTTCCGGAGTACTCTATCTTGATGAAGTCCCGCTCGCGGTCAAAGCTGGAGACACGGTCGATCTTGACAAACTGGCCCACCCCGTAGTTCACATGGACGACATAGTCGCCCTCGTTGAGGTCGACAAAGGAGTCCAGTGGGGAGGACTGGGTGTGCTGCAGTGTCTTGACGACCTGACGGCGGCGCCCGAAGATCTCATGCTCGCAGATCGCAATGACCTTCTCACCGGGTAGGGAGAACCCTCCCGATATCTCCTGGGTCTCCCACTGCAGGGAGGGGAAATCACTGAGCATCTGCTGGAGGCGCTGTCTTTGCAGAAGGTTTTCAGCAAAGATCGTAACAGTCCACCCACCCTTGATCAGACTGAGCAACTCCTCCTTGAGCAGGACGAAGTTGCCAAAATAGGAACGGGGGCCCCCTATGTCAAAACTGTAGGCACCATCGTCCTGTCCGGAGATGTCCACCAGCGTCATCGCCTTGACAACACGCTTTTGGAAAGCGGGGAAATCAAACAGGAGCTGGTCGGGCTTGAGGGCATCACGGTCTTCCAAGAAAGCCTCACGGTAGAGCGCCTTCGCCTCGAGGGTGAGGCTGTGGTAGCTGGTGGCGAGCCTCTGGTCGCCGACAAAGCAGAAGAAATCGTCCTTGGAGAAATACTGCTCAATGGATGAGGTGAGCAGCTTCGCACTGGAGGCATCGACCAAGGAGAGGGAGAAGCTGCTGATCTTATCGGTGGTCTCCTGGGTGACGGGATTGAAGGCCCGTATCTTGCCCACCTTGTCCCAATCGGCGTAGATGCGGTAGGGGCTGTCGCTTTCGTAGGGAAAGATATCCATGACCTCACCGCGCACACTGAACTCCCCGGGGGAGGAGGTGGCTACCGTATTGATATACCCTGCCCCTCCAAGCTCCTCGGAGAGCCTGGTCGGATCAAACGGTGAGCCGTCCCGTATGGTGAGCTCAGCATCCCCCAGGGCCTTGGGGGAGACCACCTGGCTGACAAAGGGCCTCAGGTGGGTGACTATGATGCCGTGGGAACACTCCTTGATGGAGGAGAGGCGCTTCAGCTGCGAGTACTCGATGTCATCGCCGGCAAACGAGGAATAGAGCTTGCGCCCATGGCTGGGAAGGTAGATGGTCCTCACCTCCTCCCTGCTCAGGGGGGTTTGCATGACAGACTTCGCATCGACATGAAAGCCGTTGTCCTTCAACAGGGCAAGGGCGCTCTCCTCTGTGGGGCAGATCACCCAGATGCGCTTCTTTTCCCGCCTGCTGAGCAGACGCAAAAAAAGGGCCAGAGGGTACCCTTCCAGGCCTTGGACCAAGAGTGAAGAAGCCCCGCTGGCATACGCCTTGTAGGCAGGGCTGCTTTTGATATACGATTGAACGATCGTGGCGATAGGCATTTGCATAAGCGCCATTACCCTATCATGAGCAAGAAGGTTATGCAATAGAATGGAAATA
>Ga0265295_1004121_pt1 | contig 19951 bp, 18 predicted proteins | sample Munlansysbiofilm_FD_192503 | JGI IMG/M metagenome (GOLD analysis project Ga0265295, IMG submission 192503) | Leachate microbial communities from a municipal landfill in Southern Ontario, Canada - Methane capture system biofilm | ecosystem: Engineered > Solid waste > Landfill > Unclassified ... | reverse complement strand
CTCTGGTGAAGCCAGCTTTATTCTGATGCTATCGAAATCCTGAATTTCCTTCATCCGTACTTCTCCTGGTTAGTTGAGGGAGCCTTTCGACTGTTTGGCGATTAACTCTTCATCTCGTTCGGTCAAAGGGACCTGCTTGCCATTGGAGTCATACACAGACATATCCAAAGCCAGACCACGGATCTCCTGAACCAACACATTGAACGCCTCGGGCATCCCTGCGGTGGTGGCGGGTTCTCCCTTGACAATACTTTCATAAATCTTCACACGACCGTTCATGTCATCACTCTTGATGGTAAGCAGTTCCTGCAACGTATTGGCAGCGCCATACGCCTCCAGGGCCCACACTTCCATCTCTCCAAGTCTCTGACCACCGAACTGGGCCTTACCGCCAAGAGGCTGCTGGGTTACCAGCGAGTAGGGACCGGTGGAACGGGCATGCATCTTGTCGTCTACAAGGTGGTGCAGCTTGAGGTAGTAGATGTATCCACAGAATACAGGGTTCACAAACGGAACGCCGGTATGCCCGTTGTACAGCACAGTCTTGGAGTTCTCAGGCAACCCGGCCTCACGCATCTTCTCCTCGATCTGGGCCATGGATGCGCTTTGGAACACAGGAGTCGAATACCACTTGTCAAGCTTGACAGCGGCCCAACCGAGCTGGGTCTCCATCAACTGGCCGATGTTCATTCGGGAAGGAACACCCAACGGGTTGAGACAGACATCCAAGGGAGTGCCATCTTCCATGTATGGCATATCCTCTTCAGGAAGTATCCGGCTCACAACACCCTTGTTACCATGGCGCCCTGCCATCTTGTCGCCCTGCCTCAGCTTGCGCTTGGTTGCCAGCAGGACCTTGACAGTTTCCTCGACACCAGGGGGAAGCTCGTCATTGTTGCTTCGCTTGAGCCTCTGGATATCGATGACCGTCCCTTCGGTGCCGTGTGGAACCTTCAGGGAGGTGTCCCTCACTTCCTTGGCCTTTTCACCAAAGATTGAGTTGAGCAGCTTGAACTCGGGGGTCGTGTCGCTCTCACTTTTCGGAGTCACCTTACCGACAAGGATCGATCCTGGCTTGACCATGGTCCCAATGCGGACAATTCCATCCTCATCGAGCTGCTCAAGCATCTTCTCGCTTGTGTTGGGAATATCCCTGGTAAGTTTCTCAGGTCCGAGCTTGGTCTCCCGGATATCGGTTGAGAACTCCTTGATATGCACGGAGGTGTAGATGTCATCCTTGACGACACGCTCACTGATGAGGACGGCGTCCTCATAGTTGTACCCATGCCAAGGGACAAATCCCACCAGGATGTTGCGCCCTAGGGCGAGATCCCCATCCTGGGTGGCGGGGCCGTCTGCGATGACCTCACCCTTCTGTACATGCTGGCCAACATGGACGATCGGCTTCTGGTTGAAACAGGTGTCCTGGTTGGTCCTCTGGAACTTCTGGATGGGGTACTCCCGCACCTCCCCTTCGATGGCGGCATCATCCTCGCGGATGACAATCCTGTCGGAACTCACATACGTGACGGTTCCGCCCTTGGCTGCCTTTACAAGCACCCCACTATCATAGGCTGTCTTGCTCTCCATTCCGGTCCCTACACGAGGGGCTTCAGGGAATTCCAGGGGAACTGCCTGCCTCTGCATGTTTGAACCCATCAGGGCGCGGTTGGCGTCATCATGCTCAAGAAATGGGATGAGCGATGCTGCAACGCTGATGACCTGCTTGGGAGATACGTCCATATAACGAATCTCTGTAGGAGGCTTGGTGGAGTAGTCCCCACTGTGGCGTACGGGAATCTCCTTGTCTTGGAACTTGCCGTCATCGTCGAGTTTCGCTGAAGCCTGTGCGATGAAGAACTTCTCCTCATCATTGGCATCAAGGAACCTATACGACTTGGACACAACACCATCGACCACCCTGCGGTAGGGGGATTCTAGGAACCCATGCTGGTTGACCCTGGTGTAGTTGGCCAGGGAGACAATGAGGCCGATGTTCGGTCCTTCAGGGGTCTCAATGGGACAGATACGACCGTAGTGGGTGTAGTGTACGTCACGAACCTCAAAACCTGCACGATCTCTTGAGAGACCACCAGGGCCCAAGGCGTTGAGCCTTCTCTTGTGGGTAAGCTCGGCAAGCGGGTTGACCTGGTCCATGAACTGCGAAAGCTGGCTACTGCCGAAGAACTCCTTCACAGCGGCCACGATCGGCTTGATGGAAATAAGGTCCTGGGGCTTGACGCTGCCGGTCTCGAGGTTCATGCGCTCCTTGGCGATGCGCTCCATGCGTGCAAAGGCACTCTTGAGTGCATTCTGCAGGAGCTCACCAACTGAGCGGACACGCCTGTTGCCCAGATGGTCGATGTCATCGACGTTCTGCTCACGGATGAAGACCTTGATCAGGAACCCCATCGTGTTGACAATATCCTCGGTGGTCAGGACGGTCAGGTCGGTGGAGGCATTCTCCTCCTCCTCTTCCGATCCCGAGCCAAACTTCTTGTTGAACTTGTAGCGACCGACTGAACCGAGGTCATACCTGCGGCTGGAGAAGAACATGTCAGGAAGGTCCTTCTCTGCTCGTTCGATGGCGATCATCTCTCCGGGCATGAGGACGCTGAAGATAGGGCTGAGCACATCTTCCTTGGTAGGTTCGTCAAATCCCTCACGGGTATACTTGGCATCCTCAACCTCAAAGCAGTTGAGGATCATATCGCTATGCAGGGACTCCTTGTCGCGCATGTTGATCAAGTGCAGCGAGCTCACCTTCAAGGCGAGCAGTTCATCGATCTCATGGGCGTGCAGCTTGTCCCCAGCACGGAGAACCTTCTTGTTCTCCTTGTTGACCATAGCGTAGATATCTTTGTACAGGTAACGGTTCTCAAGGCTTGACTTCAAATCGCTGTCGTCAGCGATCTCAACCAACTCGCCCTTGTAGAACTGCTCGATGATCTTCTCACGGGTGTTGAACCCGATCGCACGCAAAAAGAGCGTTCCGAGGATGCGCTTCTTACGGTCGATCTTTGTGAAGATCAGATGCTTCTTATCATCAATTTCAAATTCAAGCCATGATCCGCGATAGGGGATGATCCTCGAGGAGTATACATCCTTATCATTGGAAAAGATCACTCCAGGGGAGCGGTGAATCTGACTTACAACTACACGTTCGGCTCCGTTGATGATAAAGGTTCCGCGATCAGTCATCATGGGGATATCCCCAAAGAAGATCTCCTTCTCCCTCATCTCACCAGTAGAAAACTCAAGGCTGATCGTGACTTTGATGGGCACACTGTAGGAGCGGCCCTTTTTCTTGCACTCGGTTTCTGTGAACTTGATATTATCATAATCAATGGTGTACCCCTTGTATGCAAGACGCATCTCGCCATTGGGGCTATCTATCGGGAATGTAGCTTGGAAGACCTCTTCAAGACCTGACGCAGATTCAGGGGGCAAGCCCTGCTTGAAGCGTTCAAGCTGTAGAAATCTCTCATAGGAATCAAGTTGAATCCCGATAAGGTTGGGCAGTTCACAGACTTCTTGGAAATCAGAACCGATGTACGTGCGTGTTATGGATTTGCCTTTGGCAACCATCATGTACCCTCCAGAGTCAATTGAGAAACAGACAGAATCCCCCCTTGGACAGAGGGAAACGAAAGACACAATAGGCCACCGGTGTCTATCCGGTGGCTCAATAAATCGGGATCATACCCGTTTACAAAAAACAATGGCAGGGTCCTGGCCCATGTGGGACAGGCCCCCACACATAAGGTTAGTCAACCGGCTTGACCTCAACGGTGCAGGAAGCAGCAAGAAGTTTTTCCTTGACAGCTTCGGCATCGGCCTTGCTGACGCTCTCTTTGATGACAGCGTTGCCTGCCTCGACCAGCTCCTTGGCTTCTTTGAGGCCAAGACCGGTAAGGGCACGGACTTCCTTGATGGCGGCGATCTTCTTGGTAGGATCACAAGCCACGAGGATGACGTTGAATTCGGTGGGCTCTTCAACAGCTTCGACAGCAGGACCGGCACCAGGGCCAGCAGCGGCAGCAGCTGCGACAACACCAAACTTCTCTTCCATCATCTTGATCAAGTTTGAGACTTCCATGACGGACATGTTAGCGATAGATTCCAAAATTTCTTCTTTAGTAGCCATATTACCTTCTCCTTAAAATTGTATACACTTCACAGTCATAGCAGGTTACGAGTGAAGACTAGGACTGTGTTTAGTTTTCTTCGACAGCTGGGGCAGCTTCTTCAACTGCTGCTCCACCTTGGTTCTCAACATAGGCAAGCAGGGTTGCTGCGAGCTTCTGTACAGGGGCCTTCATGGTGCCCATCAGCATTGAGATCAGTTCAAGTCTGGTGGGGAGCTGGCTGAAAGCCTCAATCTCCGCAGCATTCATGAACGAGCCATCAAGCAAGGCACCCTTAACGATAAGGGGAGCCCCATCCTTGGCGGCCTGGAACAGATCCTTTGCAACAACGTTGGCCTCATCACCGCGAACCAGTGCAATTGCAGTGGGTCCGACAAGCTGGTCGTCAGAGGTCCTGTCAAGCTGCGTGAGTGCAATCTTGGCAAAGCGGTTCTTGACAACACGATAGGCAGCATCCTTTTTCAGGAGGTTTCTGCGAAGCGTTGTAATCTGTTCTACGGTCATCCCGCGGTAATCGGTGAAGATATACCCAGTGTACTGGGCGAACTCATCTTTCAGAGCTTTTACGGCCTCTTCCTTGGCGGGTGTAATACGAGTCTTATAATCCATACTATGCTTCTCCTAGTTTGCCGAAGGCGTCAGATCCTTCACGTTGATATGGACACCAGGGCCCATCGTGGAGGAAAGAGCAACGCTGACCAAGAAGTCTGCCTTTGCATCGGAAGGCTTCTTGCGGACGATTTCCCTGACAACTGCGCGAGCGTTTTCACTTACTTTTGCACTTTCCATGGAAACTTTACCAATGCCAAGGTGGACAACGCCGGTCTTGTCAGAACGGAACTCCACACGGCCTTTGGTCAACTCTTCAAGAGCGCCCTTCAAGTCAAAGGTGACAGTCTGGGTCTTGGGGTTGGGCATCAGGCCCCTGCGTCCAAGAATGGGTCCCAGGCGACCGACGTCCTTCATCATGTCAGGTGTAGCAACCGCCACATCAAAATCCATCCAACCGCCACGGATCTTCTCGATCAGGTCGGTGTCGCCGACAAAGGCGGCACCGGCATCAAGAGCTTCCTGGGCCTTCTCACCTTTGGCAAACACAAGGACGCGCTTCTGCGCGGAGAACTGGTTGGGGAGCACTACGGTGTCACGGACACTCTGGCTCTTCTTAAGGGTCAGCTTTACAGAGATCTCGACAGTCTCGTCGAACTTTGCAAAGGCTATGTCCTTGACAAGGGCTGCACCTTCATCGAAGGAGTACAGCTTCTCACGGTCGACTTTCTTGATACATTCGCGATATTTTTTTCCGTGTTTCATCTTACTGCTCCACCTCTACGCCCATACTGCGAGCGGTTCCTGCAACGATCTTCTTGGCAGCCTCAATGTCATTGGCATTGAGATCCTCAAGCTTGGTCTTCGCAATCTCGGTAAGTTGGTCTTGTGTTAACTTGCCAATCTTAGTCTTGTTGGGTGTACCGCTTCCTTTGGTGATGCCAAGCGCTTTCTTGATAAGCACTGCAGCAGGAGGGGTCTTCAGGATAAAAGTAAAACTCTTATCCGAGTACACAGTGATGATGACTGGAAGAATGAGTCCAGGTTCATAGTTCTTCGTCTTTTCGTTGAACTCCTGAACAAACTTTGGGGCACTGACACCATGAGGTCCAAGCGCGGGCCCGATTGGGGGTGCCGGCGTAGCCTTCTGGGCAGGACACTGCAGTTTAATAACTACAGCTACCTTTTTCTTTGCCATGTTTCTCTCCTTACGCGACACCCTGCCTGAAGGGGCGGATAATCCGGGTTCGCGCTGGTTTTAACGCCTGTCATACGATCAGGCTCCCACCTCAATATCTTGAGGGAGTATTTTGCATGCATACGTGGACCTAACTATCAAAAAACTAGTGAGAGACGCTCCTAGAACCCAGTCCGGGGGCTCCTAGAGAATCTTTTCTACCTGAAGGAACTCAACCTCGACGGGGGTGGACCGACCAAAAATCCCGACGCTCACTCGCATGCGGGCCTTGTCAAGATTCACCTCCTCAATGACGCCGGTAAAGGTATCAAAGGGTCCTTCGACAATACGAACCTGTTCTCCGATGGCAAATGTCTGTTTCGGCTTGAAGACCTTTTCAGCCGGCAAATCGCCAGTCTTCTGAAAAATCCCCTTTACCTCGGCTGCTGTAAGCGGCTTGGGCATAACACTGTCATCGGGGGTCACAAAGCCGGTGACGCCCTGGATTCTCTTGATATGAGAGCACCAGGTCTTCCAGCTGTTTTCAGGCAAATCAAGCTCGACAAGAATATAGCCAGGGAGGATCTTTCGCTTCACTTCGCGACGAACTCCATCCTTGACTTCAACCAGGGTTTCGAACGGAACCTTGACATCTGTGCAGATCATACTGAAGTCTGCATCAGTTTCTCGCATCTTGTTTATTATGCGTTCAATTTTCTGTTCATACCCAGAATATGTATGTACTACGTACCAGCCCTTTGCCATGACACCGTCCTAAAAGATGAATAGTATACCCTTGAGGAGAATGAAATCAACCAAACCAAGGAATACTGCGACGATCACAGTAGAAACCAGTACGACCTTAGTGGAAGAGACAACGGCTTCTCGGGAGGGCCAGACAACTTTCTTAAGTTCCTTGTGCGACTCCTTGAAATACTTGATCAGTTTCTTCATGTAAAGTCTCCTTTGGGGGTAGAAAAATCAAGAAGCAGACAGGCCAGGAAGGATTCGAACCCTCAACATCCGGTTTTGGAGACCAGCGCTCTACCAATTGGAGCTACTGGCCTATTTGCTTCTCGATACAAAATCCTTTCGGACTTATTTGATCTTTGCTTCGCGATGCAAGGTGTGCTTGCGCTCAAAGGGACAATATTTGTTCAACTCGAGCTTACCTTGCGTATTACGACGATTCTTCTCGGTCGTATAGTTTTTTTCTTTGCATTCGGTGCACTGCAGAGCAATTTTCTCCACGGGACCCTTTTTCTTCGCTTCACCCATATGATGCTCCTTGGTGAGTATTCACCTTTCACTAATCCCAAAAACAGGAAAGAAAATACAAGAGCCCTCGAACGGACTTGAACCGATGACCCCCACCTTACCATGGTGGTGCTCTACCACTGAGCTACAAGGGCAATGAACCGCATCAGTATATTTTCTACAAAACATACCTGCGACATGCAAAAGCTAACTTACCAGAGCTAGAATAAATTGTCAATACGCTCAAAACATTTTCAAGGCCAAAATTCCGGCTGGTTGCTCAGAGCCCATCATTCGTATATAGTTTGCAGCAGAGAGTCATCCTATTTGATAATAAGGAGTTTTTCCATGAAAGACAAACTGAACGTACGCTTTGGGCATACACCCCCCGAGCTGGCATTGGATTTTGCCGAACACCTCAAGTACAGCCAAGATGCAGATATTTTCCATACAACACAAGAAGACAGATACACAGCCCTAGCCCTCACCATCCGTGACAGGATCATACACCAGTGGAACCTGAGCAGGAAAACCCAGAAGAAAGCCAAGGCAAAGCGGGTCAGCTACCTCTCCCTTGAGTTCCTCATGGGAAGGGCGATGACCAACAACGTCATCAACTTGGGTGTTGAGGACGAACTCAAGGAGGCCCTCTCCTCGCTTGGATACACCTACGAGGAGATCGCCGACGTCGAGCACGACGCGGGCCTGGGCAATGGAGGACTGGGAAGACTGGCAGCCTGCTTCCTGGATTCGCTTGCAACCCTTGAGTACCCTGCATACGGGTACGGCATCCGCTACAACTACGGCATCTTCCGCCAGCAGATCAAAAATGGATGGCAGGTAGAACAGCCGGACAACTGGCTCAGACACGGCAATCCCTGGGAGATCGAGCGTCATGATGTCGCCTTTACCGTCCAATTCGGCGGGGAGGTCAGGCTCATCCGTGAAAAGGGCAAGGACAACTTCAAGTGGATCGGAGGCGAGCAGGTCATCGGGGTCGCCTACGACATGCCGATCATCGGCTATGGGTGCAAGACGGTGAACACCCTCAGGCTCTGGTCTGCAAAAAGCCCTGACGAGTTCGACTTCCATGAATTCAACGAGGGCGACTACACCGAAGCTGTCCGTTCAAAGATATCCGCAGAGAACCTCTCGCAGGTGCTCTACCCCAACGATACGCTCTACATGGGCAAGGAGCTGCGTCTGAAGCAGCAGTACTTCTTTGTAGCCTGCTCGCTTGCAGATATCGTACAGACCTTCAAAAGGGGAAATTACGCATGGTCGGAGTTCGCGGACTTTGCCGCGATCCAACTCAACGACACCCACCCCTCCCTGGCAATCCCCGAAATGATGCGCATCCTCATGGACGAGGAAGACCTCTCCTGGGACAAGGCATGGGCCATAACCAACAGCGTCATGGCATACACAAACCATACGCTTATGCCGGAGGCCCTGGAGAAGTGGTCCCTGCCGATGCTGCAGGCCATCCTGCCCAGGCACCTGCAGATCATCTACGAGATCAACCACAGGTTCATGCAGGCCGCGGTATCCCACTTCCCCCTGCAGCCGCAGGTGCTCAGCAAGATCAGCATCGTGGAGGAATCCAACCCCAAGCAGATCCGCATGGCAAACCTCGCCATCATCGGAAGCCACAGCACCAACGGTGTGGCCGCCCTCCACTCGGAGCTGCTCAAGCGCACGATGTTCCCCGAGTTCAACACAGTCTATCCTGACAGGTTCAACAACAAGACAAACGGGATAACCCAGAGACGCTGGCTGCTCGACTCGAACCCGTTGCTCGCTGCGAAGATCACCGAGGCAATCGGTGACGGATGGATAACAGACTACAGCCAGATCGCCAAGCTCGCCCCCTTTGCAACGGACAGCGCCTTCAGGTCCGACTTCGCAAAGATCAAACTGGCGAACAAGGTCAATGCGGCGGCATTCCTGAAGAAGGACTGTGGCCTGATCATCGACCCCAACTCCCTCTTCGATGTGCAGGTAAAGCGTATCCACGAGTACAAGCGCCAGCTGCTCAATGCCCTGAACATCATGCTGATCTACAATGACATCAAGCAGGGAGGAGAGGCTACAAAGAACATGCCCCCGATGACCTTCCTCTTCGGAGGCAAGGCTGCCCCGGGCTATGTCAATGCAAAGCTCATCATCAAGCTGATCAACAACATAGCGAACGTCATCAACGCCGACAAGAAGGTCAACGACCTGCTCTCCATCCATTTCATGTCCAACTACAGGGTGACGATGGCCGAGAGCATCATACCCGCCACCGACCTCTCCGAGCAGATATCCACTGCAGGAACCGAGGCCTCGGGGACCGGGAACATGAAGTTCATGTGCAACGGGGCACTGACCATCGGAACGATGGATGGAGCCAATGTGGAGATCGCAGAGGAGGCGGGCAAGGAGAACATGTTCATCTTTGGGCATACCGAGGAGGAGATAACCAAGCTCGGACACTCCTACGACCCCTTTGTCTGGGCGATGGGGGACAAGGAGATCAAGGATGCCGTGGCACTGCTCACCACCGGATACTTCAACGTCAACGAGCCCAACATCTTCGAACCCCTTCGCAGGAGTCTCTTTGAAGAGGGGGACAAGTACTTCCATTTTGCCGACCTGCGCATGTATGCCGATGCGCACAGAAGTGCCAGGGAGCTGTATATAGGCAACCAGGATGAGTGGAACCGCAAGGCCATCATCAATGTGGCCTCCAGCGGGAAGTTCTCCAGTGACCGCACCATCAGCGAATATGCAACCGAGATCTGGGATCTGAAAAAGTGCCCGGTAGAGCGTGGCAACGGCATTGAGACCGCATTGCAGGATGCAATGAAGAAATAGGCAACAGGGCCAGAACAACAGGTCCCCAATCGGGGGCCTGTTGTTCTATAATATAGCAAACCAACCTGGGAATGACACGAATACAGCATACGTATTTCACTATATCTTTTCCATGGAACAAGATGGAATCGTCATGATAAATATTTGGTTTTTATGACGCATTTTTAGCAATCACGAGAAAAATACTGGTATATTCTTACCATGCAAAAATTCTGGGAACGCGTAATAACCCTGTTGGGGTCGCCTAGTGTAGTGGAACTCGCCGTGATGCTCGATGTAAAGAGAAGCACCCTATCCAGCTGGATTCACAACGACCGCCGTCCTCCTATGGACGTGCTGCTGAACCTCACCGCCCAAACAGGGCTGAGCCTGGAGAAACTGGAGTACGGCTTTGACTGGGAACCATCGGACGATGAGGAAGCAGCCGAGAACCACTCGCCAAAGTTCAAGGCGATCATGCAGATGGTCTCAAAGCTCAGCAGTGAAGAGCAGGATGTCGTCTACAGGCTGCTGTCCTGCATGACTAGGAAATAAGCCTGGAGAAGAGCACCACCACAGGGGGGGAGAGGATTGCCAGAACCGGGGCTATGAGCATCGCCGGTAGGAAGTTCCCCGTCTTGCTCTTTCGTATATCCAACAACCCCAGACCAATCATCATCAACAACACTCCGCCTACGGCAGAGAGTTCGTTTATGCCCGATTCTCCTAAAATGGGGGAGATGAAGCCTCCAGCAAGGGTGAAGAACCCCTGATAGACAAGGATGACAAGGGCACTCGCCATCACACCAGGGCCATAGACCGCACTGAAGATGATCGCCATGCACCCGTCCATGACAGACTTCACCAGCAGCAGCTGGTAGTCGCCTGTCGTCCCGGCCTGTATGGAGCCCACCACGGTCATAGCCCCCGAACAGAAGAGCAGGGATGCATTGAGAAACCCAAGGGCAAAATTCCTGGAGGCCTCTTCATCGCCATGCTTGCTGCCCAGCTTTGACTCGATCCATGTCCCTAAGGAGAGCACCCCTTCCTCGATGGAGAGGGCATACCCCACAAAGCCTCCCAATATGGTGGCAAAGATGAGGATCAGGAACGATCCGGTCTGCATCGCCATGGAGATGCCGATGACCAGCGTGATCAGCCCTGAGGAGGTGAAGACCACCTCCTTGTAGGAGCTTTTGAGACGATTCTTCAAAAACAACCCGAGCAGGGAGCCAATAATTACCGCAAGACAATTTATATAGGTGGCAAACATATTGGATAGGAGTATAATGCGTAAGAATGACAAGGACAAGGAACAACCATGCAAAACATACTTCTTGCAGCAGGGTTAGGCACAAGAAGCGGAGGCGAGAAGCTCCTGCTCCCCTATAAAGGGCAACCGATCATAGCACACGCTGTACAGCAGTCTCTCTCGGCGGGGCTCCATACGATTGTGGTCACCGGCTTCAGAGGCGAGGAAATAGAGCAGGCCCTCACCAAGTTCGCCTGCCCCAACCTCGTCCTGGTCCATAACAGCGGGTACGCCCTCGGTCAGGGCTCCTCCACACAGGTGGGGGCGAGGGCCCTCCGCCCTCATGAGGACTTCTTCATCTCACTGTCGGACATGCCCCTGATCAGAGCCTCCCACTACCACGCCCTTATGCACCACTTCGCCTCTTGTGATGCGCTGAGACCCCTCTACAGAGGTCAGGTCGGCCACCCGGTCCTGCTGCGAAGCAGCTTCAAGGCCCTGATCCTGGAGCGGGAGCTTCCCTTTACCATGCGCGCCTTGCTCCAGGAGTTCCACGTAGAGCAGTGCGAGGTCGATGACGAGGCGTATATCCTGGACATCGACACCATGAACTCCTACGCAGAGCTGCTCATGCGCCCTATGCCTTGACCGCCACCACAGCATCCCCCTCACGCGTGAGGCGTATGGCGTCGGCAGAGAGGAAATCCCCTGCAAGCAGCTGGACAGAGAGCGGGTTCTCAACCAGCCTCTGGATAGCGCGCTTTACAGGACGCGCCCCGAAGGAGGCGTCAAAGCCCTCCTGGAAGACCAGATCAACAACATCATCATCCCAGCTCAGGGCATGTCCGCGCCGCTCGAGCCTGGATGCAAGCTGGCCTAGCTGTATGCCCACAATCCTCCTGACCTGTTCGGAACCGAGGCTCTGGAAGATGATGATCTCATCCAGGCGGTTGATGAACTCCGGCTTGAAGGAGTCGTGGATGATGGAGAGCACCTGCTTGCGAGCCTCACGTTGGTCACCGGGTTGCAGCAGCAGCGAGCCTCCCAGGTTGCTGGTAAGGATGATCACCGTATTGGTGAAGTCCACGAGCCTACCCTGCCCGTCGGTGAGCCGCCCGTCATCCAGGATCTGCAACAGGACGTTGAAGACATCCGGGTGCGCCTTCTCGATCTCATCGAAGAGGATGACCGAATAGGGCCTTCTTCTGACGACCTCGGTCAGTTGCCCGCCCTGGTCGTATCCCACATACCCCGGAGGGGCTCCGATAAGCCTGCTCACCGAGTACTTCTCCATGTACTCACTCATATCAATGCGGGTAAGGGCTTTCTCATCATCAAAGAGGAATGAGGCAAGGACCTTTGCAAGCAAGGTCTTTCCCACGCCCGTAGGCCCTGCGAACAGGAAGCTCCCCAAGGGTCGCCTCTCATCTCCTATACCCGCCTTGTTGCGCCTGATGGCATCAGAGAGGGCCTCTATGGCCTCGCTCTGCCCGACAACCTGTTCTGAAAGGGTGTGCTCAAGCTGCAGGTATTTCTGCATCTCGCTGCCTTTCATCTTGGTGATGGGCACCCCCGTCCAGTTGCTGACAATCCGGGCGATGTCATCCTCGCTGACCTCCTCGCGCAGCATCTGCTTGCCATCGACCTGGCTTTGGGCCAGGAGCGAGCTCTGCTCTTCAATTTCCTTGCGCAAGGCAGGGATCGAGCCGTGCTGTATCTGGGCGGCCTTTGCAAGGTCTCCATCCCTCTCAGCCTGCTGCTCCTCGAGCTTCAGCTGCTCAAGGCTCGCCTTCTTCTCACGCAGCTTGGCGATGGCGTTGCGCTCATTGCCCCACTGCAGCTGCATGCTGTCGCGCTTGCCCTTCAGAAGGCTTACCTCTTTGCGGATCTTCTCCAGACGCTCGAGGCTGGTAGCATCGGTCTCACGCGTGAGTGCCTGCTCCTCGATGTTCAGCTGCAGTATCTTGCGCTCGATCTGGTCGAGTTCCTCAGGCTGGCTCTCGATCTCCATCTTCAGCTGGCTGGCGGCCTCGTCAACGAGGTCGATCGCCTTGTCAGGAAGGAATCGGTTGGTGATGTAGCGGTTGCTCAGCGTCGCTGCGGCCACAAGGGCCTCATCCTTGATGCGCACCCCATGGTGCACCTCATAGCGCTCCTTGAGCCCCCGCAGTATGGCAATGGTGCTCTCGACGCTGGGCTCGCTGGTATAGACCGGCTGGAACCTGCGCTCCAGGGCCTTGTCCACTTCAATGTACTTGCGGTACTCATCCAGCGTAGTCGCCCCTATGGCATGGAGCTCCCCTCGTGCCAAGGCTGGTTTGATAAGATTCGATGCATCGGTCGAGCCTTCGCTTGCGCCGGCACCCACGATGGTGTGCAGCTCGTCGATGAAGAGGATGATGCCCCCCTCACTGCTGGTAACCTCCTTGATGACAGCCTTCAGCCTCTCCTCAAACTCACCACGGAACTTTGCCCCGGCAACAAGCGACCCCACATCAAGGGATAGGAGGCGCCTATTCTTCAGGGACTCGGGCACGTCGCCGCTATTGATACGCTGTGCAAGGCCTTCGACTATGGCGGTCTTTCCCACTCCGGGCTCCCCGATGAGCACGGGGTTGTTCTTGGTCCTTCTGGAGAGGACCTGCATCAGGCGCCTGATCTCCTCATCGCGCCCGATGACAGGGTCGAGCTTGCCCTGGCGGGCAAGGACGGTCATGTCCTTGCAGTATTTTTCCAAGGCCTGGTAGCGGCTCTCTGGGTCTTCACTGTCGATGCTCTGGTTGCCTCTGATGCTTTGCAGAGCCTGCATGATGCCGTCACGGGTCACTCCAAGGTTTTTCATTGCCTTGGAGGCGGGACAGGGGTCGTCCAGAATGGCAAGCAGGATGTGCTCTGCACTGAGAAACTCATCCTTGAACTCTGCGGCTATCTTGTCAGCAGCGTAGAGCTGGTTGCCCAAGGCTGCAGAAATGGTGCGCTTCACGCTCCCCCCATACGCCTTGGGAAGGCGGTTTGCAAGCCCCTCCAGGGAGGCTTGCACCTGTCTGGGAGGGACTCCCAACCGCTCGAAAAGCGGAGAGAGCAACCCCTCCTGCTGGTTGAGCAGGGCGAGAAGCAGGTGCTCGCTTGCTATTTCGGCACTCCCCCTCTCATTTGCCAGAATGTCAGCATCCCCGACAGCCTGGCGAAGCTTGATGGTCATTTTGTCTATATTCATCTGTTTTCCTCACTTGTTGGATATGAGGCAACGCACCCCCTGGGGGGGCCTATCCTGTACACCATAAATATACTGAGGAAATGTACTGCCGGCTAGGGGCGGCTTACAACCGGAGTCCGTCTGGGCTCCGACTTGAAGAACTCCAGGTAGTTGGCGACCAGCTCCTTGGAAAGGGCCATCTCAAAGGTATCCAGGAAGGCTACCTGGAAGCAGGAGGACTCCAGCAGGAGCAGGATGTGGTTGGCAACCTTGTTGATGTTGCACTCGATGATATCCCCGCTACTGATGCCCACGCGCAACAGCCTCTTGAACAGGATGGTGAGCTTGGCTGTCCGTCTCATGACAATATCGTTGAAGTCACGCCCCTCTTTCTTCATCTGGAGCATCACGTCCACCAGGGAGGTAAGCTCCCCTTCATGCGCTGTGGCAGTATCCATGATCTCAGAGCAGATCCTCTTGATCCTATCCATGTAGTTGTCCTCAGAGGCCCAGGCGAGGGTTGCATACTTGGCGAACATGCGTCCGGTCACCAGCTTTACGGCATAGTAGTAGATCTCTTCCTTGTCCTTGAAATACTGGTAGATGGTGGGCCGGGAGATTCCGCACTCCTGCGCAATGAGAGAGAGATTGGAATCACGATACCCTTCACGCCCGAATACCTTCAACGCTGTCTGCAGTATCTTTTCCTTTCTTGCCTCATGGTCAATCTTCTTGGGCATGCTCTAAAATCCCCCTAAACCTATCTGTACGCTATTGTTATATTACAATATACCATTATACTGTAAAAAACACTATATTGCAGAGAGGTTTTTATGTTTGTCGTATCCGTACTTTCAGCCATTATATTTACACTGTTGGCAATAAGTATTACAAGAACTTTCACCCTGAGACGAAAAAAAGCAGAAAAACCACTCGCAACGGCTCTGCCTCATGCAGAGCCAGCCATAGAGAAGCTGCAGAGAGCCATCACCTTCAGGACCGTGAGCAGCGCCGAGGAGGGCAAGACGGACTGGAAGCAATTCACGCTCCTGGGTGCCTACCTGGCAGAGGCCTTCCCCCTCTGTGAAACATATCTGAAGCAAGAGTGCGACTCCCCTTACAACCTCATCTACCGCTTTGAAGGAGAGGATCAAGGCGCCCTGCCCGGCCTGCTAACGGCACACCAGGATGTGGTCTTTGCAAACGAGGAGGAGTGGTCCCACCCCCCCTTTGCCAAAACACTGGAAGGGGGGTATGTCTGGGGAAGGGGGAGCTTTGACTGCAAGCTGCAGCTCATCGCGATCCTGGAGGCTTTTGAGCAGCTGCTGCAAGAGGGGAAAAAACCCAAGCGAACCTGGTATGCCGCCTTCGGCTGTGATGAGGAGGTAAATGGAGGGGATAAGGGGGCGACCCTCATAGCGGAGCAGTTCCAACGGATGGGCCTCTCCTTCTCCCTGCTCCTTGATGAAGGGGGCGTAGTTTCAGAGAACTACATCAAGGGCATAGACCGCCCCATTGCAGTTGTGGGAGTTGCAGAGAAAGGGTACATGGATACGCTTTTGAGCTGCAGGCGCGAGGCAGGCCACTCCAGCACCCCAATGATGCCTACAGCATTGGGTAAGATTGCAAAGGCTGTGTCAGCCATTGAGTCGAGCAGGCAAGAAAGTAGAATAACCAAGCCCGTAGAAGCGATGCTCAAGAATATCGGAGAGAAGGCCCCCTTCCCCTTTGCCTTCCTCTTTCTGAACCTCTGGCTTACCAAGCCTTTGATCAAGCTGATATTCTCCAGGAGCCCCACCCTCAATGCCCTCATCAGGACAACCAGCGTACCTACCATGATAGAAGGCAGCGACAAGAGCAATGTCATAGCACAAACTTCTACAGCCGTGGTCAATACGCGCCTACTAGGAGGTGACGACCAACAGAGTGTCCTCAAGCATCTCAAGGCTGTCATAGCGGATGAGGAAGTCTCCCTTACTGTTAGGCGCTATGAGGAGCCCTCACAGGCCTCACCCACTGCAGGGGAAGCGTTCGACCTTCTCAAGGTAACCATTTCCAAGGTATTCCCAGAAGCCATCGTCACCTCCTATTTGATGCTCGGGGCTACGGATGCACGCAAGTACCAGCAACTCTGCAAAAACATATACCGCTTCACCCCTGCCCAGATGGACAAGACCGAGGTGCAAAGGATGCACGCCCCTGATGAGCGGATGCACACCGACAATGTCAGGAAGGCGGTTTCCTTCTTCGCTACCTTGATACAGAGCTGGTAGCAGGACGCAAAAGGGCCCCGCAATCTTGGCGGGGCCTCTTTGTACAGGATGGGTTGCCTCTTAGGTATTCTTAATCTTCACCTCGATGCTCTTGGGCTGTACCACTTCCTTTTTTGGAAGGGTGACAGTGAGCACTCCGTTGGTGAAAGATCCTTCGATCTTGGACTCTTCCACATCCTCGGGAAGGGAGAATGCCCGTTCAAAACTCTGGGAGCGTCGCTCACAGATGAGCAACTTCTTGTCATCCTTCTCTTCCTTGGTGGTCTGCTTGGCTGAACTGATCCTCAGCACATGCTTCTCGATGTTCACCTTGACATCTTCCTGTGTATACCCTGGCAACTCGGCCTCTAGGATGTAGGCCTTGTCAGTTTCGGTAATGTCTACAGGAGGAACTTTCGATGGGGTAAATCCCCAGTCACCCAGCATGTTGCTGAATAGGGAATCGAAGGGCGATACCACCGGCGTCCGATAATTGTTTCTTGTAGTAAGATATGCCATTTGTACACCTCCATGTGTTTGTTTATCTATATTGTTATCCCTTTCGGGTTTCACAAATATATATGCACAAAGCGTGCCAACATCAAAAATATACACCAAAAGTCATTTTTAGCCATAAAAAGTAAGGAATGTAGCCGGAAACAAGCAATACAAATACCCTTTGCACGACCAAAAACCACCAATGGGTCATACTGCACAGGCTGAGAGGATAAACCTCCCAAAAATGTGTCAGAATGACCCACAGGGTGATAAAACAGCAATAAAGCGGGACAATCCCCTTCTAGAGCTTGTCACTCATGGTTGCCACCATGACCGCCTTGATCGTATGCATCCTATTTTCCGCCTCGTCAAAGACCACCGAGTGCTTGCTTCTGAAGACTTCGTCGGTGACCTCCAGCTCGGTAAGACCATACTGCTCATGAATCTGTCTTGCCACGGTGGTATTGAGGTCATGGAATGAGGGAAGGCAGTGCTCAAAGAGCACCCTGTCATTGCCGCTTGCCCGAAGGAGGTCCATGGTCACCTGATAATCCCTCAAGAGCGCGATGCGACTTGCTGTCTGGTCCTCCTCCCCCATCGACACCCAGATGTCGGTGTAGATGACGTCAGCACCCTGTACGGCCTCGTATGGATCGGTGGTGGTCGTTATGACCGAGCCGGACGCCTTGGCTGCTGGGGCTAGTTCTGCAAGCAGATCCTCTGAGGGGAAAAGCTCCAAAGGGGCGGCAATGCTGTACTGCATCCCTACCTTGGCCGCCCCTATCATCAGGGCGTTGGAGACGTTGTTCCTTCCGTCGCCTATATATGCCATCTTCATCTTGTTAAGGGGTTTTCCAGTATGCTCCATGGCGGTTAGGAAATCGGCAAGCACCTGGGTAGGGTGGTCATCATCGGTGAGGCCGTTCCATACGGGCACACCACTATGGAGGGCAAGGTCTTTGACAATCTGCATGGCAAAGCCGCGGTACTCGATGCCGTCATACATCCGACCCAGCACCTTTGCAGTATCCTCGATGGACTCCTTCTTGCCCATCTGGCTGTTGGTAAGGAAAGTCACCTGAGCCCCTTCATCAAAGGCGGCGACTTCAAAGGAACAGCGTGTCCGCGTTGAGGTCTTGTCGAAGATAAGGACGATGTTCTTCCCCTCCAGCAAGGCTCCCTCGAGCTTCGCAGCGTATGGCGCCTTCTTCTTTTTCGCCTTGAGCTCCTTTGCCAGGTCCAGCAGGTAGTGGATCTCCTCGGTTGTATAATCCTTGAGTGTGAGAAAGCTTCGCCCTTTGAGCGTTATCCCTGTCTTCATGCGCTCCTCCCTTGAGTGGAAAAATAATACATATCCATGCATAAAATAGCAATGCAACTGCATATGTATGCAAGATTTTATCTCATATATTTTGATGCAAAAAGCCCTCCGACGCAAGGAAGGAGGGCCATATTTGCTGGGAATATGATTATTTGGTTACAAGCACCACTTCACCGTTGACATACTGCTTGGCAACATATGCCTTGATCTTATCACCACGGAGGGCCTTGACCAGTGCAACGATGCGGGCATCGTTCTCGTTGCCCTGCTTGACAGCCACAACGTTGACGTAGGGGCTGTCGGCGCCTTCGACTAGGAGGCCGTCGCGTGTTGCGATGAGGCCTGCAGGGATGGCGTAGTTGCCGTTGATGATCGCTGCATCGACATCCTGCAATACGCGGGGAAGGGAGGCAGCTTCGATCTCACGGAACTTCAGGCCCTTGGGGTTCTTTGCAATGTCCATGGGAGTTGCATCAAGGCCCGCATTGGCTTCAAGGGTGAGCAGACCTGCACTCTGCAGGAGCAGAAGCGCACGTCCTTCATTGGTGGGGTCATTGGGGATGGCAATGGTCGCACCCTGGGGCAGTGCTGCTAGGGTCTTGTGTTTCTTTGAGTAGAGGGCGAAGGGCTCGACGTGGATGCCCCCTGCATTGGCCAGGTGGTAGCCACGGTCCTTGTTGAAGGACTCGAGGTAGGGGATGTGCTGGAAGAAGTTCGCATCAAGCTCGCCTGTCTCAAGTGCTTCGTTGGGTGTCACGTAGTCTGTAAACTCGCGCACCTTGAGTGTGATGCCCTGGGCGGCAAGATCTTCAACTACAAGGTTGAGGAAAGCGGCGTGTGGCTCGGGGGTCGCGCCAACAGTCAGGACGTTTGAAACGGACTGTTCCTTTGTTCCGGCAGCGAACAGGGTTGCTGCCACGAGTATTACCAATGCGATGGTTAATGTCTTTTTCATATTCTTCTCCTAACTCTCCCGAAGGACGGGAGGTATGTGCAGATAGTGTCAGCGCTTGGCCAACAGGTGCGAACTGATCTTGTTGCCGACCACCTGGATGATCTCCACGAGCACCAGGATGATGATCACTGCAACAACCATGACGTCTCCTCGGAAGCGTTGGTAGCCGTAGCGGATGGCAAGGTCTCCCAATCCCCCTCCACCGATAGCCCCGGCCATGGCCGAGTATCCGATGAGGTTGATGATGGTCAGCGTCACACCGCTTACAAGCGAGGGAAGGGCTTCCGGGATAAGGACTTTTCGAATAATTTGCCAGTTGGTGGAACCCATTGCGCGGGCGGCCTGAACGACCCCCGGATCCACCTCCTTCAGTGCGGTCTCGATTACTCGGGCCACAAACGGTGCTGCCGCGATGGACAGCGGTACGATAGTAGCGGTGGTACCGATACTGGTTCCGATCAGAATGCGAGAAAGGGGAAAGAGCAATATCATAAGGATGATGAAGGGG
>Ga0265295_1004120_pt1 | contig 19955 bp, 16 predicted proteins | sample Munlansysbiofilm_FD_192503 | JGI IMG/M metagenome (GOLD analysis project Ga0265295, IMG submission 192503) | Leachate microbial communities from a municipal landfill in Southern Ontario, Canada - Methane capture system biofilm | ecosystem: Engineered > Solid waste > Landfill > Unclassified ... | reverse complement strand
AGTCCCGATTCCGGATTTTTAATTGGGAAAAATGGTTCTATGCTGGATACTTTGCAATATTTAATCAATCGTGTGTTTGAAGACAATGCTCAAATTGAGAGAATTTATTTGGATGTTGATGGCTATAGGGAACGTCAGGCAGAAACTTTTTTAAAGCCCTATCTTCCTCAAATTCTGCAAGTTAAAATAACCGGCAAACCTATAACTCTGGAACCAATGCCTGCTGCTGAAAGAAGAATTATTCATCGCTATGTGGAACAGGAAAAGGGCTTACGAACCCTCACTATTGGCGAAGGAGAAAAGAAACGCATAGTTGTTTTTTCTGCCGAACAAAATGAAAAAGAAGCACTTTCCCAAAGCAAAACAGAACCCAAAAGGAGAAACAACAAAACCCCAATGCATACTCATAAACCCGTTCCCACACCAAATACTAAAACCGGAAATACCTCCTTAAAAGTGAAAAAACCCAGTCGCCAACAAAAACAACCCAAAGTTAGCGGCACCAAACATCAATGAAGCAAATTTTCCCTGTCTCGGCTGGTTACTATTGGTCTGACTGCGGTGCTTTTATGGGTGTTCTTCCCTATCCCTTATGGCATACAAAGACCATTCTGGATCAGAGACAAAGACGCCAACTGAATTTAAACCTGCTTCTTATTCAAAGTGGCAAGCGTAATATTTTAATAGATACAGGAATCGGAAACCGACTTTCCGATAAACAAAGAGATATTTATCAGCCGAGCGAATTTCTCCTACCTTTCTCTCTTACGGAATTGGGACTTAAGGATAGAGACATTACCGATGTGATTATGACTCATCTGCATTTTGACCACGCAGGTGGAATCATTACTAACTTTGGAACTTATGATGCCCTCACTTTTCCTAAAGCACACTATTGGATTCAAAAAGCGGAATGGGAAATAGCAAAAAATCCTGATGAACTGAATCGCTCCGCTTATAACTTTGAACAGCAATTGGCTTTGCTGGAAAAACAGGGAAATATAACTTTAATTGATGGTGAAGCAGAAATTGAACCCGGAATTTTGCTTACCCTTGTTAGCGGACATACTATTGGCAGTCAAATTGTTACAATTGATTTCGGCACTGACTATTATATCTATGCAGGAGATATTATACCTACCCTGTTTCATACTTCCCTGGCAATTACTTCCGCTTATGATGTTTCCCGCATCCAGACAGTTACCGCTAAAAAACTAATTTACGACCGATTAAAAGAACATAATGGAACACTTATTTTAAATCATGATACAACACAATGGCAGATACCATACTCGGAATTGGAACACAAAGATAAAAATTGAAATAGTTTAGAGGGTTTAGAGGGTTGAGAAGGTTGAGAGGGTTGAGACGGTTGAGAAGGTTGAGAGGGTTGAGAAGGTTGAGATTTTTTAATTCCTTGAAAGCCCGAAGGGCGAAACAATGATATAGAAGGGTGTGTAAACCCCTCGTTAAAATAAAGACACAATCACTAATTTCTTTTTTCTTTTCCTGTTCCCAAAAGCCCGTCAGGGCGACACAATGATGTAGAAGGGTGTGTAAATCCCTCGTAAAATAAGGTTGAGAAAGTTGAGAAGGTTTAGACGGTTGATAAGGTTTAGAGGGTTGAGATGCTCTCTGCCCTCAGCTCTTAGCCATATACCAAAAGCCCCGAAGGGCGATACAATGATGTAGATGGGTGTGTAAACCCCTCGTTAAAATAAAGCCACAATCACTAATTTCAATTCAGTCAGGAGTTGTCATCGCTTATGTAACTTTATACATTGTCACAAATTCATTTAGCGATGAGGACTCGTGACTACCCAAGAACTCAGATGACTGGATCAGCAGGATTTTATACTATATTTATATTGCAAAGACATAAATATCTTGCTAAACTTATGTGTATTCCTGCTTTTTCAGGAATGACAAAGTTCTTTTCCCCTTCAAGAGAGAATGTTACAACTTTGCACCTTGAACCTTGAACTTTGAACTTTGAACTCTCAAAATGAAAAAGTTCTTTTTCCTTCAAGAATGAAAGTTACATCAGTTCAGAAATAATTCTATTCATCATCGGACGCGTATCTTCAACTTTCATAAAGGATAAAGGAAAGCCAAAGACATAAACCTTCCCGTTGGAAGAAGTTGTTCTTCGGAAAGCAACTGTTTTACCATTATATTTATCAAATTGCTCGCTGGTGGGTGGATAAGTAGGATAGGTTGTAGGTTTACAACCGAATTTATAAAGAATATCACCCGAAAAATTACCATTCTCAAAATAGGATAAATAACCTAAACCATCACGTAAATCAATAATCGGATGAATAGCAGGTGAACCTGTAACATCATAATGCAAATTCAAATCGTTATAATCTGTTGTATAATTAGAAACAGCTTTTTGAAAGAAAGGACTGTTTGAATCATTTAGGTAAGATACTTTGGGAATTTTATTAAATCCCAGATTGGTAACAAAGGTTTTTCGTAAACCTCCATTAGCAATTTCCGTTAATTGTGCTCCTAAAAGATTAGTGTGTGAAATTAACAGATTCCCGCCTCTCATTAAGAATAAACTATAGGCATCAAAGTCAAGTTGCAAATTACCCGTCTTCTGATAATTGTCAGTATGATAGATAACTAATTTATATTTTTGGAGGTCGCTAAAAGCAATGGCTCTTTGACGAATATCTTCATTATTTTCTGTTCTGGTTATTACATTTACATTTCCGTTATATCCTTCAAGCATAGATTGATACCTTTGAGTAATTAGTGCATCGTTTACTTGAGCACTAACCGGATCATCATCAATTATCAGAACTCCCTGCCGATTAGCAGGTTCTATGTAACGATGTAAATAGAAAGTAAAATCCACGGGGGTAGGATCATATTCATCTTGTAGGTCTACTACTCTAACTTCAAATTTGTGTTCTCCCGGTTCTGTTGCCGGAGGAAGAGGTAACTGACCACTTGTAAGAACGACTGTTTGTGCCAAAGGAGAATTTACAGGAAGGCGCAACCATTTTTTCCCGTTTTGATCGGTAAAGCCATATTTGCTAAAAGGATAAGGAGGATAGTTATAGGGTTCACCATCTAAACGAAGATCAAAGGCAGTTATTTCGCTAAAGTAATTCTGCCCTGTTCGGCTATCCAAAACCACATCCACTTTTTTATTGTAAGGAGTTGTTTTGATTTTAATTGTATCACCATAAGTAACAGTTTCCCCTCTTGTTTCTCCATATTCTCCCCACCAGCCCCAACGGATCCAAAGTTTAATATTTGTAGAATAGACAGCAGTATATTTACCCTCAAAATCTTTAAAGAGAGGAAGAGCATAACGCGTTACTCCCTCGGTTACCACTCTGGGTATAACTTTTATTTCTTCGGTGGAATCATCACCATAATCTTCAAAATGATGGTTAGTTAGAGCATAGGTTTTGGTTGGATAGATAAAAGTATGAGGTCTAAATCCCGGACGGACAGAGAAAATCATCATAGAAGCATCATCCGGAATAGATATAACTCCTGCCAAATCTGTAACCCGAGATATAATTTTGGTTCTTTGGTTTTTGAATGCCAATGTGACTTCATCATAGTCATAAGATAAAGGTGGGTTTGTATATTTTGTAAGCAGATACTCATTAATTCTATTAGTTCTGTTATCTTCACTGGTAGTGGAAAACCAATCCGATTCAGTTCCTGGTATCACTGCTCCCTGGTTAGTTATTTTCATTATTTTAAATTCATATTTATAGGGAACCGCAGTAATAAAAGGATCGGTATCGCTCATGGTGAAGGCAAGTTTTAATCCGGAACCTACATCTTTGCCATTAGGGTTACCTTTAGTGGAAGAAATCATACATTTTGGACGATCCGATTGAGTACGGAAATTCCTCCAGGCAGGATGAGGAGTAATGGCACCTCTATTATCAATAGCTACCACTTCAAATCTGCTAAATTTAACAATCGGATTCCCTATAGAATCAGCGGAGGGAAAATTGATTACAGCATATTTTTGTGAAGTCCAAATAGAACGACGTGCATGTGGATCATCAAGTGGTATATTTTGATCCGCTCCAGTCATATAGTGAATTACCCATCCCGTTCCCAAAGCGAGAAGATTATCAGGAGTAAGCTCTCCGGTTAAATCTATATATTCATAACCGGGAGTAGGAACAGGATTATTATTTTCATCCAAAATTCTGAATGCATAGCCGGTAATTACTCCATCAGGATCGGTGGCATGCCAGTAAATACGCTGCTGAAAACTATAAACCTCAGTTGTATCGTAACCGGCACTAACATAAGTTGTATCCCAGCCCTCAAAAGAGGTTATTTGAATTGTTGGTGGCTGATTGGCAAAACGGTTTCCGGATTTCCCGCAACCCGAAATCAGCAATACACTACTTATAATCATCACTATGATGAATAAGAGTTTAGCACTCTTCAACTGCATCATTCCTCCCAAACATCGGAATTAGTAAATTTCATTATTTAACATCAAAAATAAGATGGATATATTCGTCAATACTTTTGTTTGTATTTCTGGATTTAAGACAGGCATCAACCAAATTCAAAAAGAGCACTGAGGTAGTAATTCTGCCTATTCCTCCGGGAACTGGTGTTATAGCCAATGCCTTATCGTAACATAAGCTATAATTAACATCACCCACATAATTGCTTTCTCCGTTTGCCAATTTAATTTCATTTATTCCCACATCCAAAATAATGGCATTTTCTTTTACCATTTCAGGAGTTACAAATTCCGCTTTGCCTATTGCCGTAATGAGGATATCTGCCTCCCTGGTAAATTCAGCAAGGTTATTTGTTTTGCTATGGCAAACAGTAACCGTAGCATTCGCAAAATTCCTTTTCCAGAGCAGAATATTAGCTAAGGGCTTGCCAACTACATTACTGCGACCTAAAATTACTATATGCTTACCTTGGGTTTCAATTCCATAATAGAGCATACAAAAAAGAACTGCAGCAGGAGTACAGGGAAGAAAACCTTCTTCTTCCAGCATTATTTTTCCCAAATTTAGAGGATGCAAACAGTCCAAATCCTTTGCCGGATTGATAGCTGAATTAACTTTGCTTTCGTTTATATGTTTAGGAAGCGGTTTTTGTAACATTATGCCATTAACATCGGGATTGTGATTGGCTTCGTTCAGGATCGCTAATAATTCCTGTTCGCTTATATTATCCGGCAGGATTTTCATTTGACAGAAGCAACCCAATTTCTTTCCGCTATTGATAATGCTTTGGACATAGTAAGTGGAAGCAGGATCATCCCCTACCTGGATCAAAACCATTTGCGGTTTCAATCCATAATTAGCTATTAAACTGGAACAAGTCCGGTTTATCAATTGGGCAACGGGTTTTCCGTTTAAAACTTTCTCCATAATTTTATTCAATATTTCTTCTTATACGCATAATATTTAATGCTTTCCCTGTTTCGGAATCCAATTCCAGACAAACAGCATTAACCTGTAAACCTGAGTCGGAGGACTCAAAACGGTTAGGAACAGAAGTGCGGAATTTTTCAATAATAATTTCTTTCTTCACTCCGATTACACTATTATGTGAACCGGTCATACCTATATCCGTAATATAAGCTGTTCCCAAAGGCAAAATCTCTTCATCGGCGGTCTGAATATGAGTATGAGTACCTAAAACAGCACTTAGCTGTCCATCCGCAAACCAGCCCATAGCTCTTTTTTCGCTGGTTGCTTCACAATGAAAATCTAAAATAACAGGATAAGGCAAAGGAAAAAGGGAGACCTGTTCAGCGTCTTTTGTAAAATGTAACTTTATAAACTCAGACAATGCTGTAAAAGGATTATTACACGGTGGCATCAACAATTGACCACAAAGACAGAGAACTCCCAAACGCAGGTTTTCTTTAGCTAAAATAATATAAGGATTTCCTGGAGCATCTTCAGGATAATTTAGCGGTTTAATTATTCTGTTTTGACCGCGAATATATTCCAGAGATTCTGTTCTATCCCATAAATGATTGCCCCCCGTAACAGCATCAACTCCTGCATTAAAAAGCTGGTTAAGTGTTTTTTCGGTAACTCCTTTCCCATCTGCAAGGTTTTCACAATTAGCCAAAATAAAATCCGGTTGAAATTCTTCTTTCAATTCCGGAAGAGTAAGCTGAACTGTTTGCCTGCCTGCTTTACCGTAAACATCACCAAAGAATAGAACTTTCATTACTTTGCCATTGCTATCTGGCGTGTTTCTCTGATAACCGTAACTTTAATTTGACCAGGATACTGAACCTGTTTCTCAATAGAAGCGGCAATTTCAGTTGCCAATAAAGCAGTTTGATTTTCATCAATCAAAGACGGCTCTACAATTATCCGTAATTCCCTGCCTGCCTGAATGGCATACGATTTACTTACTCCATCTATACTATTGGCTATTTCTTCCAGTTTGGATAATCTCTGCATATAGGTTTCCAACATTTCTCTTCGGGCACCTGGTCGGGCACCAGAAATAGCATCCGATGCTTGAGTTAAAGCGGCATAAACAGAAATTGCCTCCACTTCTTCATGGTGAGCTTCAATAGCATTCACAATTATTTTTCCCTCACCGTTTTTGCGTGCCAAATTGGCTCCAATAATGGCGTGGGAACCGTCAAATTCGTGGTCTATAGCTTTTCCTATATCATGCAATAAACCTGCTCTACGAGCAAGTTCTTGATCCAGACCCAGTTCAGCAGCTAAAATTCCACAAATCCAAGCGGACTCTATTGAGTGCTCTAAAACATTTTGTCCGTAGCTGGTTCGGTAATGCAAACGCCCCAAAACCTTAATGAGGTTCGGTGAAATATTGTGTATATTGGTTTCCAGAACTGCTTTTTCTCCAATCTTAACCAAATTCTCTTCCATTTCTTTAGCTGTTTTGGCTATTATTTCTTCAATGCGACCAGGATGAATTCTACCATCGGCAATAAGTTTTTCCAAAGCTAATCTGGCTACTTCACGACGGACAGGATCAAAACAGCTGAGCACAACTGCCTCGGGAGTATCATCAATAATTAAGTCCACTCCGGAGACCTTTTCAAAAGTGCGGATATTTCTTCCTTCCCTGCCAATTATTCTTCCCTTCATTTCATCGGAAGGAAGCGATACAACAGAGACGGTTGTTTCGGATACATAATCTACTGCCATCCGTTGAATAGCAGTGGAAAGAATTTCTGCAGCTTTTCTGTTGGCATCCAGTTTTATTTGTTCAATAGTAAGCCGGGCATCATTTGCCGCAACCTGCCTTGCCTGCGAAATTAATTCTTCCCGCAAACGGGCAATTGCTTCTTCACGACTGAGCCCTGCAATTTCGGCCAGCTTATTTTTTTGTTCAACAATGATAGCATCAAATTCATTTTTCTTATTGAGCAGTTCTTCTTCTTTGTTTCTTAATTTTTTTTCCTGTTCCGCAAGGGCAGTTTCTTTTTTATCCAGAGAGTCCAGGCGTTTATCTAAACTGCTTAAACGCTCATTGTATTTTTTTTCTTCCAGCCGCAGTTCTTTTTGGCGTTCTTTAATTTCCTCATCCAGAAGCCGTTTTTGTTTAATCCATTCTTCGCGTGCTTCCAGTAGAGCTGCTTTTTTAGCATTTTCGGCTTCAATTTTAGCGTTCTTTTCTAACTCTTCGGCAATTTTAGTTGATTGCGAAATCAGTTTAAAAGCAGTATTACGCTTTATGAAATATATAATAAGAGCAATGGCAAAACCGCCTGCCACTCCTATGATGAGTGCTATAATAGGATTTATAGTCATTGTTATTTCCTTATTTCAATCTATTTAACTTTGGTTTATAGCCAAAGCGAATTATTCAAGTGCCCGCATGAACCGTGTACGCTTGTCATTAGAAAGCCAAGCTTGAAGTGGGTATCTACCTTGTGAGCTTTATGTATCCAGGACCAGCTGGCGCGCATGCCACTCATGGCTCGACACCCGAAACTATAATAGCTTTTATGCAACCCATATCACGAATTCTGCAGGCACTTTTTATATCTTTATTTTTGAAAGCATCTGATTCAAACGCTCAAGTTCGGAGCTTAAAGCACGATTCTTGGCGTCCAAAGTTAAAACTTCATCCTGTTGCTGAAGACAAATCAAAAGCAACAGTTTAGTAAAATCCAAATTATCGTAGTGTTTGGAAAGTGCATCTATTTGGTCGTTAATTTCGTTTGCAATTTGTTTTGTCCGTTCAGGATCATCACTACGCAAACGAAATCTGCGTCCAAATATTTCCACTTCCACCGACTGCATTATCAAATCTCTTTTTCGCTGGAGGCGAATAATCCGTCAATCTTTTTAATAGCACCTTCAGCAACACTTTCTAAACCGGCAAGGATTTTCTGCAGTTCTTTATACCTGTTTTCCAGGGTATTATATTCTTCCTGTAGTGTCTTATATTTTTTCTCCTGTTCGCCGGTTGCTTTTCCGCTGGTTTGAATTTGGGCAATCAATTGAGAATTTTCTTCTGCAAGTTGCCGATTTTTCTCTTCCAGTTCCTCAACTTTTTTAGTTGCCAGAGTATACTGGTCTATTAGTTTTTGTATCTTGTCCTGTAGGTTAATTACATTACTTTCCATAAGTTACCTCATTTTTATCTGCCAGGTCTCCCTTAGCTTTTTTATTATCAAATCAATAAGATAATCTACTCGTTCATCTGTCAATGTTTTTTCTTTGTCTCTAAATTTCAGGCGTAAAGTCAAGCTCCTCTTACCTTCAGGAATTTGTTTCCCCCGGTATTCATCAAAGGCAGTTACTTCGCTGATTATATTTCTCTCAATTTCCGCAATTGTTTTTATTATTTCGCTGTAGGGAATTTCTTCCGCAATAAGAAAAGAAATATCTCTTGTTACGAAGGGAAAACGGGGAATTTCTTGAAAGTGTGTTTTAAGGGTGCGAGTAGCATTGATAATGTTTTCCATAGCGAATTGAACTATCCAAATATCCTGTTTTAATTCAATGGTATCAATATCAAATTTTTCTGCCACTACAGAATTTAATTTTCCATAATAAGCCAGTTCCTTATTTTCCAGATAATAAGAGGCACTTTCAGTGCGGGAAAGAAAAGGCACTTTAGTTTCCTGAACAGACCAATTTTCCAGATACCACAGGGAGAGCAGTTCTTCTACGATTCCTTTCACCCAAAATAAAGTAATCGGACTTGCTTTATCCTGCCAATGTTCTTCTTTATTCAGTCCGGTTACAATTCCGGCTAAAAAGTAGGGCTCGTAAGAGAGGGCTTCCTGCCTGTGATATGTCTTTCCCAGCTCAAAAAGTTTGATGTTTTTTTCGCCACGGTTCAGATTATAAGCCAAATTTTGTAATAACTGCGGTATCAAAGAAGTCCGCATAGCGCTTTGATTACTACTTTGCGGATTTTTCAAAGTTATTACTTCCAGTTCGCTATCGCCATCTTCATAGCCCAATTTATAGAGCAAATCCGGTTCGGAAAAACTATAATTAAGTGTCTCGTAAAAGCCGCGACTGACTAAATAATCCACAGCATTTTTCTTTATCCGATAGGAATGACGGTCCATAATCCTTTGTGGAAGGGTTTTTACAGGTATTTTGTCATAACCGTCTAAACGGGCTATTTCCTCAATTATGTCTATTTCGCGTTCCAAATCAACCCTGCAATGAGGAATTTCATAATATTGAGCTTTAATACTTTTTTGTTTGTTCTCTGAAGAATAGCTCTCAATTTCCGCAATATCATTTATTTTCCCTGGTTTCCAGGTTCCGTATTGTAAAAATTTAAGCCCCAGGCGTTCCAAATAATCCCTAATTTTTTCATCTTCCAGTTCATAACCGATTACTTGTGTATAGCGATCAGAACGGATACCTAAAATCAACGGCTTGGGAGGAAAAGGAAAACTATCATAAGTAACTTCGCAAAGTTCTGCATTTGCCAGTTCACAAATCAGCTGAGTAGCCCTTATTGAGGCATCTTCAGCAGAATATTCACTTAAATGCCGTTCAAAACGATAGGAGGAATCGGTGCTGATTTTATGCTTATAAGAAGTTCTCCGAATGGAACTTGGATTGAAGGCAGCGCTTTCCAAAACTATGCATTTCGTAGTTTCACTGATGGCAGAAATATTTCCACCCATAACTCCTGCTATGGCAGAGGGCTTAATGCCATCAGCAATAACCATTTCCTGTCCTTCCAAAAGATAGCTTTTGCCGTCTAAAGTAATTATGGGTTCATTTTGGTATGCTCTACGAATAACAATTGCCGGTATTCCTGGTTTTTCAGGAAGCGCAGCAAGCTTATCATAATCAAAACAATGCAAAGGATGTCCATATTCCAGCATTACATAATTGGTAATATCCACAAGGTTGTTTATAGGACGAAGTCCAGATTTTATCAATGCGCTCTTCAGCCAAAGCGGTGATTCTTTCAATTCCACCTTGTTAAATAAGCGGGCAATATAGCGTGGACAAAGTTCAGGAACTTTATTAACCAATTCCAAAGGCATTGTTTCCGCTTTGCATTTTGCCTCGGGAATTTTAATTTCCGGCATTTTTAAAGAACGATTCAATTTAGCGGAAAGATCACGCGCAATACCGATATAACCAAGAAGATCAGGACGGTTGGGTGTAATTTCCAGTTCAAAAATTGTATCGGGAAGTTCATAAAGTTCATTAGCAGTTATTCCTATGGGAGTTTCTGTACTAAGTTCAATTATACCGCTATGATTATCTGAAATCCCCAATTCTTTTTCGGAACAGAGCATTCCACAGGAATCAATGCCTTTAATTTGGGCTTTGGCAATAGTCATTTCAGGCAAAACCGAACCCGGAAGCGCAATTATAGCCATCATACCCGTTCGGCAATTGGGAGCTCCACAAATCACTTGCAGATAGCCATCTTCCGTTTTTTCGGGGTAAGGAAAGTTACCAATATCCACTAAACAGCGTTTCAAATGGTCTGTTTCAGGAACCGGTTCCGCAGAAATGATTTTAGCACTGAAAACGGTTTCCGGTAAAGCAGGAATATTTTCCACCGCTTCTACTTCTATACCCGAAAAAGTTAATATTTCTTCCAGTTCCTTCGTATTTTCTTTAATTTCAATATATTTTGCCAGCCAGCTCAAAGCTATCTTCATCTAAATTCTCCTTTGAACTGCCTTAACATTCTTAAATCGTTTTCATATAAAATACGCATATCTGGAATATTATATTTCAACATCGCTATCCTTTCAATTCCCAAGCCAAAAGCATAACCGGTATAAAATTCGGAATCAATCCCCAATATATCAAAAACATTAGGATCAACCATTCCTGCTCCACCCATTTCCAACCATCCGGAATATTTGCAAACCCTGCAACCTGTTCCACCACAAACAACACAGGAAATATCCATTTCCGCACTGGGTTCCGTAAAGGGGAAAAAATGCGGTCTGATTCTGCTGGAAACATCTTTGCCAAACATAATGGAAGCAAATTGAGACAGCATATCTTTCATATCTGCCAGAGAAATACCTTTATCTACAACTAATGCCTCAACCTGATGAAAAACAGGCGAATGAGAAGGATCGGGCTTATCATTTCTATAACAACGACCAGGGGAAATTATCTTTATTGGAGGTGGGTATTTTTCCATCACCCTTACTTGAACAGTGGAAGTATGAGTTCTTAAAAGTCCCCCTCCTTCCAGATAAAAAGTATCGGCAAGATTACGCGAAGGATGATCTAAAGGAGTGTTTAAAGCATCAAAATTATGGAAATCATCATCAATATCAGGTCCCTCAGCAATTTCAAAACCTAAGCCCAAAAAGACCTCATCAATTTCACGACGGATAATTGTTAAAGGATGCAAGCCACCCCGGGAACTGAAAATCCCAGGCATTGTAAGATCGGTGCCTACTTTGGCTTCGTTTTTCTTCCAGGCATTTTCTTTGATGACTTTATTCTGTTGTTCTAAAAGGTCTTCTATGCGTTTTTTGGCTTCATTTATCAAATTGCCGAAAGCAGGACGTTCTTCAACAGGTATATTTCTCATTTGAGCATAAAGAGAGCTCAACAAACTTTTTTTGCCCAAATATTTGGCTTTTACATTCAATAGGTCATTGGGACTGGAGCAAGCAAAAATATCTTTCTCTGCATATTCAACGAGTTTTCGTAATTCCTCTTCCACCTTTCCCTCATTTAATCTGAACGCAGATTACGCTGATTACGCAGATTTAATTATTAGGTAAGGGATTTATGAGATTATAAGGATGGAAAAGGATGTTATTTTTATCATTCCAGAAAATGTTCGGAATTTTTCTTAACGCATCTATAGTAATATAGTTAAACATCTTTTTCTCCTTTAAATCTATTTCATTCTTAAAATCCCATTGCTTTTTTACCTGCGTAATCTGCGTGCTATTACCTTTTTTTTAACCTTTAGCGATTTCTACCAGTTTGGCAAACGCCGGAGAATCATGCCAGGCAAGATGTGCCAATGTTTTACGGTTGATTTGAATATTTGCCTTATGCAGACCGTTAATAAATTGGCTGTAGTTGATATCATTCATCCTACAGGCAGCATTAATTCTGGTTATCCACAAACTCCGAAACTGGCGTTTTTTCTGTTTACGATGTGCAAAAGAAAAAGCCATAGCGCGTTCAACTGTTTGTCTGGCAGCACGATATGTTTTGCTCCTACTTCCATAATAGCCACGAGCTTGTAGCATATATTTTTTTCTTCTGCGGTGAGCGGAAACATTATTAGTTGTTCTTGGCATTTCATCCTCCCTTAATTATAAACCCAGCATCCTGTAGATTCTTTTTTCGTCGGGCTTTTTGACGATTTCACTGCTTCGCAGATAGCGTTTCAGTTTAGGCGATTTTTTTGTTTTAATGTGCGCACTTTTAGCATGGTGACGCACAATTTTCCCCGTTCCGGTAATTTTAAATCTTTTAGCTGCCGAACGGTTAGTTTTGAGCTTAGGCATTTTTATCTCCTTATATTGTGACTCTTTTCCCTTTATTAAAAGTTCCATTACGGAAAGGGAACTTCCGGAATGTTTCTATTTTCAATATGTCTTTAAGTATTCGGTTCCGACTTTTCTACAGCTGGAATAGGTGTTTCTTCCTTTTTGGTTTCACTGGCTAAGATACGGTCAATATCCTTTTTGGGTGAGACAACCATTGAAATCATATTTCTGTCAGCAACCGGCTCACCATCAATATCTACCAGGTGCGCAAGGTCTTCTTTCAGTTTATCCAAAACCTTATAGCCAAGTTCCTTATGAGCCATTTGTCTGCCCCGGAAACGAACTGTAAATTTAACCTTATTATGCTGTTTCAAGAACTTGATAGCATTGTTTTTCTTGAAGTTATAATCGTGTTCTTCCGTATTAGGACCGAACTTGATTTCCTTCACTTCTACTTCATGCTGTCTTTTTCGGGCTTCTTTTGCCTTCTTTTCCTTCTCAAAATAATACTTGCTGAAATCCAGAATCCGACATACTGGCGGAACAGCATTAGGAGAGATTTCCACTAAATCCAAATCCATACTCTCTGCTTTACGCAATGCCTCTTTCAAAGATATAACTCCTATCTGTTTTCCGTCTGGACCTATAAGACGAACCTTTTCTGCCGTTATCTGATTATTGATTCTTTCTTTAGGCACAACTTCATGCGTGCGTGCCTTTCCTTTCTTAATCCGGATTATAAGAACCTCCTTCTTACCGGAAACAAAACAAGCGGTTATCTTTTTTATCGGAAAACCGCCTGCTTCACAGTAAATACTTTTGTATTTCTTTTTATATGGGTTTAAACCTTATCAGCACAATAATCAAGCCATAAGGTAGAAGCAAGCAGCTTCATTTTCGGGAGCATTTTTTTTGCCCTGCCAAGTCCTGTCAATCACTTTTTCTGCGAAGTATGAAACAAAGAGGAAAAGAGAATGGCAAGATGGAAAAACAAAGAGAAAGAGAAAAATGAAGAATTGAAAATGATTGAGAAGGTTGATAAGGTTTAGAAGGTTTAGAAGGTTGAGATGGTTTAGAAGGTTGAGATGGTTGAGATGGTTGAGATACTTTAAAGCCCGTCAGGGCGACACAATTATAGCGATGGTGGCGTAAGCCCCTCGGAAAAATAAGGTTTAGAAGGTTAAGAGCTTTTAAAAGTTTTAGATTTGTTAATTCCTTTAGAGCCCGAAGGGCGACACAATTATAGCGAAGGTGGCGTAAGCCCCTCGTTAAAATGTAAGCCCCGAGTTCCTTTTTCCTTTTATCTTCTCCTTTTCCAAAAGCCCGTCAGGGCGACACAAGGATGTTGAAGGTGGCGTAAGCCCCTCGTTAAAATGAAGAATGAATTAAGTCCGGAGTCCTCATTGCTTATATAAATTTACACATTCTCACAAATTAATTTAACGATGAGGACTCGTGACGACTAAAAAAATAGAACTCAGATGACTGGATCAACTGGATCAGCAGGATTTCACATATCGTGCAGATTGAAAATGCATAAATATTTTTGTAGCTTATGTGGATTCCTACTTTCGCAGTAATGAAAAACGGTTTATCATTCAAAAAATGATATTACTTAATGGTAAATAAAAGAAAATATCCCTGTAAATCCTTTTAATCCTGTTTATCCCCTACCTATTCAAATCTGCGTCATCTGCGAAATCTGCGTGAAACTGTTATCTGTATAATCTGTGAGAAACAAAAAAAACTGGTCGGGATGACAGGATTTGAACCTGCGACCACTTGAACCCCATTCAAGTACGCTAGCCGGACTGCGCTACATCCCGAACCGTTTAATTTACCTTAAAAAATAGGGACGGGATTTTGACAAGTAAAAAATGAGGTTGACAGCAGAAGTGTTTTCCTAAAATAGCTTTAAGCAAGCTGGAATGCTGTCTTCCAGCAAGAAAAAAATATTATGAAAGGGATAGAAAGATTTGAGCTTAATCCAGGTTATTGATGCCGGACTTGAATTTGCCGGTAATTATGTTCTAAGGGGAATTAATTGCACTTTAGAATATAACAGCAGAATAGGACTTATCGGTTCCAACGGCAGTGGAAAAACAACACTTATCAAATTGATGTTAGGCATAATTCCTCCAAGCGAAGGCAAAGTTTTGCGTGCTAAAAAATGTCGGATTGCCTATCTGCCTCAAAATCCTGTTTTGGAAAAGGACATCCTGATGGGTAACTATATCCAAAAATCCCGTCCTGATCTTCTAATTTTACAACAGCAAATAGATGAACTCTCTTCATTACTGCAAATAAAACATACTGAGCGCACGGAAAATGAGCTAAAAATAGCTTTGGATAAGTTCCAGGCAAACGGAGGCGATGAATTTGCCAATTCAATGAAATATGTAATTACCTCGCTTGGTTTTAGTGAAGATGACTATGAAAAACCCTTATATTCTTTTAGTGGAGGAGAACAAACACGCTTATGCCTTGCTTCTATCCTGCTTATGCCTTATGATTTATTGATTTTGGACGAACCCACAAATCATTTGGATATAGCTATGATTTCCTGGCTGGAAAAATATTTAAACAACAGCAAAGCTCCTTTTTTGCTCGTTTCGCATGATCGCATTTTTCTGGATAATACGGTTTCCACTATTTTTCAGCTGGAAAATACGCAATTAAGCATAACTAAAGGGAATTATTCTTCTTTTGCGCAAGCCAAAGCAATAGAGCAGAAAACGCAGGAAAGGCAGTTTGAAAAACAGCAGAAATTCATTGCCGAAACCGAGGATTTTATCAGTAAAAATATTGCCGGTCAGAAAACCAATCAGGCAAAATCCCGTTTAAAAATGCTTTCCCGCATAGAAATAATTCAAAAACCACAACAGGCAAAGAAAATTAAGCTCAATATTCAAACGGCAGGAAGAAGCGGAAATGATGTTTATACCTTAAAAGATGTAGAATTTGGTATCCCAGAAGGACCTCTTTTAGCCAAAAATGTAAATCTGCAAGTTCACTATCATGATAGGGTTTGTATTATTGGTCCCAATGGCTGTGGCAAAACAACTTTACTAAAAATCTTGCTGGAAGAACGGGAGATATTTTCCGGTTCTCTTAAAATTGGAGCTTCCTTAGAAGTCGGCTATTACGATCAGCATCAGGTTTTTCTGGATGAAGATTTAACCGTGATGGAGACATTATGGCAAATAGTACCAAGCGAGACAAGAGGTTATGTGTTAAGTTATTTGGCTCGTTTTGGTTTCCAGGCTTTGGATGTTGAAAAGAAAGTTGAAATCCTTAGCGGAGGTGAAAAATCGCGTTTAATGCTCTGTGTTTTAATTCATCAAAACCCTAATCTGCTGATTATGGATGAACCGACAAATCATTTGGATATGGAAATGAGTGACAGTTTGCTTTCTGCTTTGCAAAACTATCGGGGAACCATTATTTTTGTAAGTCATGATCGCTATTTTATTCGTCAGCTGGCTACAAAATATTGGGTGTTTCATAAAGCGTTGGAAAATAATATAATTTACCCAACTATCAGCGAAATGGATACAAACCTGGAAGAGGCATTAGAGCTGGCTTTTACAATTCCCGAACCTCCAAAAGCAAAAGTAAATATACGGGAAAGAAAGAAGAAAATCAATCCTTATTATCTGGAACAAATTCATAAGCAAATTGAAAATGAGCAGACATCAATTACAAAAAATCATAGCCAAATTGAAAAAATAAATTCCCAGCTGGCACTTCCTTCTACATACAGTAATGCTATGCGGGCAAAAGAATTACGACAACAAATAGACCTGCTGCTTAACGAAATTGAAAATAGCAAAAAACACATTGCCGAACTGGAAACCCAATATCTGGAGCTGAGCTATGATTCCTAAACGAATTGGTTTTACTACTTCTTTTCCGGTGGAAGTTATTTTTGCGGCAGGACATATTCCTGTTGATTTAAATAATGTTTTTATCACCAGTGATTCTTCGGTAAAAGTGCAAAAAGCCGAACTGAAAGGTTTTCCCAGAACCCTTTGCAGCTGGATTAAAGGAAACTATATAGCGGCTCTTTCTTCTCAGTTGGATTTGATTATCGGTATTGTTGAAGGGGATTGTTCAAACAGCAATTCGCTTTTGGATATGTTTACCGAAGAGCATCTTCCGGTATACCGTTTTTCTTTTCCGGCAGATAAAAATTATGCAGACCTGAATAAGGAAATTTCCCGGCTGGAAGATTATTTTGGTGTTTCCCGCAAAGAGACATTAAGGGCAAAAAAACGCCTGGATGAAATTCGCCGTAAGCTTATTATCTTGGACGAATGGACCTGGAAAGAACACCTCGTTAGCGGATTAGAAAATCATTTTTGGCTGGTTAATTCTTCTGATTTTATGGGTAATCCCGACCGCTATGAAAGCGAATTGGATGCCTTTTTAACAGCAGCAGAAAAACGAGACCCATTACCTGCAAAACTGCGTTTAGCATATTTAGGAGTGCCTCCAATCTATAAAAATATTTACGAAACGATTATAGAATTAGGTGGGGATGTCCTTTTTAACGAAGTACAACGCCAATTTTCTATGCCATACCTGCTAACTGATATAGTTCAACAATATTTGGCTTATACTTATCCCTACAGCGTTTTTGACCGTTTGCAGGATATTAAACCAGAACTGGAAAAACGCCAAATAGAAGCAGTAATTAGTTACACACAAAGCTTTTGCCATCTGCAACTGGATAACTTGCTCTTAAGAAAACATATAGACCTGCCTTTCTTAACTTTGGAAGGTGACCAACCTGAAGAAATAGATGCCAGAACTTTGCTGCGACTGGAAAGCTTTTTTGAAGTACATAGTAAAATTGATAAATAGGTATTGGATAAACAGGATGATTAGAATTTAAAGGATTTTGAGAGATAATGGAGGGTTGAGAGGGTTTAGAAGGTTTAGAGAGTTGAGAGGGTTGAGAAGGTTTATAGGGTTTAAAAGGTTTAGAGGGTTTGAAGGTTGAGAACATAAAAAGTCCGTAGGGCGACACAAATATAGCGATGGTGGCGTAAGCTCCTCGGAAAATTCACGATGTAAACAGCTGGAGGTTTTAACTTACAATTTTCACCTGCCTTCAATATTCCCACACCCCGTAATCATTTTTAACATATAACCGCTTTTTTTATTTGTCTCCAAACCGAAAAATTGTGAGTTAAAACAGAAACATAATAGTTGTGTATGAATTCCTGCTTTTTTGCGTTATGCAGCGGATGAGATTCCCATATCATTCCCATATTGCGATATGGGAATGATATGGGAGTCATATCGGAGTGTTATTGAATGAATTTTGGGATTTCTTTGGGAATGATATTTATTAAGTGTGCTAATGGAAAGATGGGATTTGAGTTAGCAAGTTCTTTCTGCAAAGAAAGAATGTACCGACCAGTTTTTAAAAAATGTTTTGTTTTTACTCACAAATTCTCAGATTTATTAACCAGTTGCAGATTGGTTGTAAGGGAGAAAAGAATGTGGGGTGTGGGAATATTGAAGGTAGGTGAAAATTGTGCGAATTTTTGTTTTAACTCACAATTTTTAGGTTTGTAGACCAGTTGTAAAGCAGTTGTAAGTGACAATGATTGTGGGGTGAGGCGACATTTAAGGCAGGTGAAAATTGTGAGTCAAAACATCCCAGTGATTAAATCGTGAATTTTCCGAGGGGCTTACGCCACCATCGCTATATTTGTGTCGCCCTGACGGGCTTTTGGCAGAGGGAAAAATAAAAGGAAAAAGGAACTCGGAGCTTACATTTAACGAGGGGCTTACGCCACCATCGCTATATTTGTATCGCCCTGACGGGCTCTAAAGGAATTAACAAATCTCAACCATCTAAACCTTTTAAACCTTCTAAACCCTCTAAACCTTCTAAACCCTCTCAACCTTCTAAACCTCCTCAACCTTATAAACCCTCTCAACCATCTCAACTTTTTCAACCCTCTCAACCCTCAAAATATTATACAATAAAATCCTGAAAATCCCCAAAATCCTGGAAATCCCCTACCTATTAACAAAACTTATCTACAAGAAATTAAACCGGAAAGCTAATATCCAGCAACTGATTAAGCCATTCTTTTTGATACAGTTCATCGGACATTACTATAAATATCGGCTCTGTTCTTGTCGGCATTATAGTAGCCAATTCGGTATAAATATAAGTTCTTAACATTGCTATAAAGGGGTCCATATATACCCAACCGGTAGAAAATCTTCTTAACTTAAATAATTGCAGAAAGTAATTGCTATCAGCAACCTGCATTGCTATAGTTGGATAATCCAACCCGAAATCGTACTGAACCTTTGTCTGATAAATTTTCTGCCAGCTTTTATCTTCGTGTTGAATATAGAATAAGCCGTCATTTTCACCCTGCTGATGTTTCCGATGGAAACAGAAATTAAAAGTATGATATCTGATAGTTCCTGTGGAAACAACAACTTCAGCAAAAATAGCTAAAACCGGAACTCCTGGTCTCAATAAATAATACTGCCGGTAAATATATCCCTTAAGCGGTTCAAATTTATCTATTGTAGTCGTAATCGTTAGTCCCTGCCAGCAATTTCCATAGTTATCTTTAAGAGCAATAAAATCCGCTTGATGGCTTTCCGATTTTAATACACTTGCATCTACAGCATAAGGTTTTATAATTATTCCTCCAGTAAAAGGATTGAAAGTGGATCTGGGTGCATAATCCGGATAACTGTTTTCCAGCCATTCAATTCCTTTCTGCTTCAAAGAGATAATGCCTGGGATTTGAGCATCTTTGGCAGCAGTAATTTGTAAACAGCCATTATCAGCAATTAGCAGTTTATCCTTTTCCTGTTTTTTAACTTCACCCTCGGAAAAGAAAATAAGCTGTTTGCGTTCTATTACGGTGTTATATAATTCGCTTTTGCAAGTTAACAATTCCCAGGGTTTATGCGGTTTTCTGTTTAATTCCCAGCTACATTTCCTTTCCCCTATCTCATTTCTTTGCATTTC
>Ga0265295_1004119_pt1 | contig 19957 bp, 13 predicted proteins | sample Munlansysbiofilm_FD_192503 | JGI IMG/M metagenome (GOLD analysis project Ga0265295, IMG submission 192503) | Leachate microbial communities from a municipal landfill in Southern Ontario, Canada - Methane capture system biofilm | ecosystem: Engineered > Solid waste > Landfill > Unclassified ... | reverse complement strand
ATAGGGGGAAATATATACTATTGAAAACCTACTAGTTGAACGATTAGGGGGTGGGGTTGCACGATTGAACGATTACAAGGAGAGGGGTTGCATTTAGAGTTTAAGTCCCATCGGTTGTACCATATAAGAAGCATTAGTTTGATACAAAGGTATCAGGCCTTTTTTCTTGCAAAAAGGGGATTTCCTCCCTATATTCCAAATTTTTCGACGATATTAATAGCTAAAATCGTAGTTATATCTTGCATGATTCTTTATCGATGTCTAACCTTTTAACGATTACCCAACCATTTACACGATTATTTTGAGAATAATTTAATGATGAATCGAAACCTTCTATGGGGGAAAATGGCGGATTGATTTCTATAATGATTTGATAAATTTGTTAATGGAAATACTATTTACTAAACTTACATTCAAATTATTTCGAAAACATGATACAATAGTGTTAATAATGCGTTAAGAGGAGTATAAAATATGACATACGCCCAAAAAATCAAGAAGTTACGAGAGATTTTGCTAATTACACAACAAGAGTTAGCAGACCTTTTAGGTGTTTCTATTGTCACTGTAAACCGCTGGGAAAATGGAAAATATGAACCGACAATGAAAATAAAGCGCAAAATTGTTGAACTAAGTAAGACCAATAATATTGAACTCGAGGGGATTAAATTATGACAGATAGAGAATTAAAAGCATTAAATGATAATTTATGGCATTCAGCAGATATCTTAAGACAAGGTGCTCATCTAGCGGCTAATAAGTACGGACAACCTATATTAGGATTGATTTTTTTAAGATATGCAGATATCAAATACAAACAACACAAAAAAGATATTGAATTAGAATATAGTAAAAAAAGAGGAACTCGTGCAGAACGCTCTATAAAACAGATTTCTATTGAAAAGTGCGGTTTTTATCTACCGGAAATAGCGTACTTTGATAAGATAAATGATGCACCTGATACTGCAGAAAAAGCAAATCTAGTTAAGAACGCAATGGAAGCTATTGAACTAGAGAATCCTTCTATGATTGGTGTACTTCCAAAAGAAGTATTTGGAGCACTAGTTCCAGAAGAAGAGCCAGAATTACTGTCGAGAATTGTAAGGATCTTTAAAGACATACCCGAAGATATTTCTGTTGATTTATTTGGTGAAATCTATGAATTTTTCTTAGGTAACTTTGCGTTAAGCGAAGGTAAAGACGGAGGAACATTCTATACTCCAGCAACAGTCGTGCGATATATGGTAGACGTTTTAAATCCAGAGCCAGGTGACAAGCAATTCTTAGATCCTGCATGTGGTTCTGGTGGTATGTTCGTTCAAGCGGCACGATATATGCATCAACACAATGCTTCTGAATCAGAAATGATGAAATTCAGATGCTATGGTGTCGAAAAAGAACCCGATACAGTGAAATTAGCTAAGATGAATTTACTTCTTAATAATGTCAGAGGGGAAATAAATCAGGCAAATTCATTTTATTCAGATCCTTATGATGCATATGGAAGATTTGACTATGTCATGGCTAATCCACCATTTAATGTTGATGAAGTTGTTTTGGATAAAGTTAAAGATCAGCAACGATTTAACGAATTCGGAATTCCTGCTAGAAAAGCTAAGTCTAATAATAAAGATGGCGACAAGAAAGAAACTGTTCCAAACGCAAACTATTTGTGGATTAGTTATTTTGCAACTGCTCTAAATAGAAATGGAAAAGCTGCACTAGTCATGGCTAATTCGGCTTCAGATGCTGGAGGTGCCGAACTTGAGATTAGAAAAGAAATGATCAAAAAGGGTATCATTAAACAAATAGTCACTTTACCATCAAATATGTTTTCATCAGTAACTCTTCCAGCAACGCTATGGTTTTTCGATAAGCAAAAGGAATTTAGTGATAAGAAAGATGCAATATTATTTATTGATGCTAGAAGTGTTTTCACTCAAGTAGATAGAGCACATAGGAAATTTAGCGATGAACAAATTAAGAATCTGGGAATTATTTCAAAATTATACTACGGGGATAATAACTCGTTTAATGATTTGATTAATGAATATAGAGATAATGCTAAGACTATGGATAATAAAGATTATTGGCTAAGTCAAATAGAGTGGTTATTAGAGAAATTTCCTGATGGTAAATATCAGGATGTAATTGGTTTGTGCAAAGTTGCATCAATTGATGGTGAAGACGGTATAGAAGATCAAGACTGGTCTTTAAATGCAGGTAGATATGTAGGAGTAGTCATCGAAGATGATGGATTGAATGATGAAGAGTTTAGGTCTAAAATTTTAGATTTGAATAATACATTTGATAAATTAAACAATGAAGCAAACTCTATAGAATCAATTTTAAAGAAAAACATAAAAGGATTGTTTGATATATGACAGAAATCAGACTAAATACGGTCTCAGAGATTTTTTCTGGATATGCTTTTTCAACTGAAGATATGAAAGATTATGGAATACCAATTTTAAAGATAGGCAATATCAATCCTGATGGTACTTTGCTATTGACAAGCGACTCAAAATATCCAAATGAAGTAACTAAAAAGATTGAAAAATATTATCTTCAACCAACAGATTATCTTATTTGCATGACAGGAGCTACAATTGGGAAAATTGGTAGATCTACTTCAATAAAGGCAAACAATTTTTTGGTAAACCAACGGGTAGGAATAATTAGACCATATAATACAGTAAATTATGACTATCTATACTACATTCTCTCACTTAAGGATTTTAGAAAATATATAGAAATAGTCGGAAGTGGGGCTGCTCAAGCAAATATATCTGCAAAAGATATCGGTAAATTTAGACTTTCGTGCACTACTGACACAAAAGAACAAACAAAAATTGCTGAAATCTTAAAGAAGTACGATGTACTTATGGAGACCAATACTAAAAGAATTGAGATTCTTGAGCGATTTTCAGAAAATCTTTACAATGAGTGGTTCATAAGATTTAGATTTCCTGGACACAATAATTCTCAGTTTGAATTTCAAAATCCAAAGGGGTGGATGCTTTCAACTTGTGAAGCAAAAATGAGGAGACCTTTTGGGTGGAGATATGATGAACTCATCAACATTGCAGAATTTAAAAGGGGGAAAAACATTACCGCTGCAGAAATGATTGAGGGCGATATCCCCGTTATATCTGCAGGTTTAAATCCGTCAGGTTATCACAATGAAGCAAATGTATTTGGTAAAAATATAACAGTAAGTTCATCTGGTGCTAATGCGGGTTATTTGTCATATCACCTAAGTGACATTTGGGCTGCTGATTGTTCATACTATCAATGCGATACAAATTTATGGTTCGTGTATAATGCGCTTAAGTTTTTACAGCCAGTTATCAGCAACATGCAAGTTGGATCTGCTCAACCACACGTATATGCTAAAACCATCAATAGATTATCAACCATAATTCCACCGAACGAATTGATTGAACTATATTGTGAAAAGGTTAATCCAATATATGAACAAATAAGACTATTAACTCTTGCGAATGAAAACTTAGTGAAACAACGCGATGCGTTATTGCCAAGACTTATGTCAGGTAAATTAAATCTCGAAGGGAAGGAGATTGTATAACATGCCAAAGAATTTTATATCAGAGGATGATATTGAACAAGATATTATAAAAACACTTCAAGAATCAAGCTTTGATTATAACATTTTAATCTGTGACGCTTCTCCCGAAAAAAAAGATGACTTAAATGATGGTACAGGTAGAAGTTCAAAAAGACAAAGCGTTTTGCCTAACATTTTAAAGGAGTCATTGTACCGTATTAATGGAAACCTTCCTCATGAAATAATCGATGAAGAAGTCTTTAAACTATCAAAAGACTTTACAGAAACGGATATTGTTGATACCAACTATAAACTTTACAAAAAAATCAGGGAATCAGTCAAGATTTCAATAAAACGTAACAACAAAGAAGACTTTGATTTCATTAAACTAATCGATTTTGATAATCCCAACAACAACACATTTACAGCAGTATCACAAATGTGGATTCAAGGTAAATACAATTATAGAAGACCAGATGTTCTTATATTTGTTAATGGGCTTCCCTTAGTTTTTATTGAACTAAAAAACAGTATAGTCAAAGTCGAAGAAGCGTATAATAAGAATTTAAAATCATATATTAAAGATGTTCCAAATCTATTTTCATTTAACCAAATTTGTGTTTTATCAAATGGATTAGAAACAAGATTGGGTGCATTTAATGCTACCTATGACTATTTCTTTGAATGGTTCAAGGAATCAGAAAATGATAAACTTGATAGACAAAAAATATCTGAAGAAGGACTCTCGATTAGTTTCTTTATCAATGGATTATTAAAGAAAGAAAATTTGATTGATTACATAGAGAACTTCGTCTTGTTTGAAAATCAAAGAGTTAAATTAATCGCTAAAAACCATCAATATCTAGGTGTTAATAATCTAATGGAGTCGTTGAAACAAAAAGAAGCATTAAACGGTAAATTAGGTGTTTTTTGGCATACACAAGGTTCTGGTAAATCTTATTCCATGGTTATGTTTACTCGAAAAGTTAAGAGAAAGATTAATGGAAATTTCACCTTTTTGATTATTACAGATAGAGACGATCTTGATTCACAAATCCACAAAAATTTTGTCAGAACCGAAGTCATAGGTAATCAAGATGAAACACAACCGAAAGATAGTGAGCAGTTAAGAAAATTCTTAGGTCAAAACAAAGAATTCATTTTTACATTAATACACAAGTTTAGATATGATAAAACTAAAAAATATCCTATACTGTCTAATAGGAATGACATTATTGTTTTGGTCGATGAAGCTCATAGAACTCAATATAAAGATTTAGCTGAGAATATGCGAACAGGACTACCAAATGCTAATTATGTTGCCTTCACAGGAACACCACTTTTAGGTTCAAGACGATTAACTAATCAGTGGTTTGGGGACTATGTTTCTGAATATAATTTTGCTCAATCCGTAGAGGATGGCTCTACTGTACCACTATTCTATTCGAGACGTGTACCAGAAGTCGCGCTGCAAAATAATTTTTTAGATGACGATATTGTGGATATTATTGAAGATGAAAATCTTAACGATACAGAGACTAGATTACTTGAAAACTCATCATCAAGAATTTTAGAAGTCATTAAAAGAGATGATAGATTAGACAAGATTGCAAAAGACATAGCATATCATTTTCCAAGACGTGGTTTTTTAGGAAAAGGTATGGTTGTTTCAGTTGATAAATATACAGTCGTTAAAATGTATAATAAGGTTCAATACTATTGGCAAATTGAAAAACAAAAACTAGTCATAGAAAGAAATAATGCTGCAACCAAAGATGATAGAGAAAGACTGACGAATATCATTAATTATATGAACACTGTTGATATGGCTGTTGTTATATCTGAAGAAGCAGATGAAATTGAGAAGTTCTCAAAAGTTGGACTAGATATTTCAGCACATAGAGCTCGAATGAATCAAGTTGATTCTGATGGGAAAGATATCGAAGATCAATTTAAAGATCCGTATAACAATCTCCAATTAGTATTTATTTGTGCCATGTGGTTAACAGGTTTTGATGTCCCGAATCTATCCACTTTGTATTTAGATAAGCCCATGAAATCACATACACTCATGCAAGCAATCGCAAGAGCAAATAGGGTTTATCCCAATAAGCCATGTGGTATTATTGTCGATTATGTCAATGTCTTTAAGTTTATGAGACAAGCTTTGAGTGATTATGCGACGGGTGACGAAGGCAAAGAGATGCCTGTTAAGGATATTGAACAACTGATTACCAATCTTGATGAGACCATTACTCAAATTGATGAATTTCTTAACACTTTAGGTGTTGATTTAGAGGAAATCATATCTGAAAGCAGCACATTTGATCAACTTGAGTATCTACGGCAAGCATTAAATAAGATTGTAGAACATGATGACGATAAGAATAAGTTCAGAGTGCTCTCAAACACCATGATTAACCTTTATGAAGCATCTAAACCAGAAATATTCGAGATTAATTGGATTAATGAAAAATTCTCACCAATTAACTATATAAATGGATTATTCTATAACCTAATAGATGACGAAAAAGTTAATAGAGCAAGAAATAGGATGCAAAAAGTTCTTGATACCAGTGTGACTTCAAGTGAAGCTACTGATCAAAATCAATATGTAATAAAAGGAACAAAAGTTATCGATTTAACTCAACTAGATGTTAGTGATGTTAAAAAACGATTAATAGAAGCACCTTATAAAGCAATTGAAGTTGAGGATTTGAGAGAATTCATAGAAAAAGCTCTAATTCAAATGATCAATAAGAATCAGGGTAGAGTAAAATTTTCTGAAAGATATAGAAGTATAATTGATAGATATAATGCTGGTGGTACTGAGAATGAAGATTATTATGAACAGCTGCTTCAACTAATAGAAGATCTCAAGAAGGAACAAGAAAGACCTTCATTATTAGGATTAACTGAAGAAGAACTAGAAATCTATGATCTACTTACTAAAGATAAGAAATTAACTCAGGCTGAAGAGCAAAAGGTGAAACTAGCTGCCAAAAACTTACTTAATAAACTCTTATTGGATAAAAGTGATTTACTTGTTGTTGATTGGTACAAAGATGAAAGAACCACATCAAAAGTAAGAACAGCAATACTTGATTCACTTGATCAGGATCTGCCTGATTCATACGAGAAAGATTTTTTCAATATTAAAACTGATTACATTTTATCGTTGTTTATTGATAAAGCAGTTCAAGGAATGTCGATTGTAAGTTAAAGTTTTTTATATTAATGCATTCCATGCTTATTAGCGACATAACTCTTAATTGAGACAAGTCGCTTTTTGCCATAGAGTGACAATTTTTACTAATTAATTTGTATGTTTATGTGAAGGATATGAAGGTGCAAAAACCACTTGCAGAATAATGTTGCAGATAGGGAAAAACTCCTATCGGCATGATTGTGCAGCATATAGGGTTAAAATCCCTATCGGCATATTGCTGCCGAAAGGCCTTATATATATGTGTTGCAACAACACGCTGACGCATGTTTGTAAGATAGGGCTTGTAAGCCTGCTCTATCCCAAACAAATGCATCATCGTCAGCACTTGCCTATCTGCACCTGAAAAATCGAAAAAGTAATAATCTAGTTTCCAGAATTAACCAACTTCATTTTTATATTTACATAAAACAATATTTAACAGACGTAAATAATACGTACAGAAAGGTAAAAAAGTCCTATTTGTAAAAATTACGGTTTTTACAGGAAAATAGGGAGAAATTACCTATACGTAAATGTTACGGAAAGGCCTTATATATATGTGTTGTACGTAACACGCTGACGCATGTTTGTAGAATAGGGCTTATAGCACGCCCTATTCCAAACAACGCCTCATCCGTCAGCACTACCTTTTTTCACAAAAAATTCAAAAAAATAAAAAACTGGTTAGCAAATACCATAAATTTAGTTCGTTTCAAATTTTAAAATGCTTACCATTTGATATCACTCATTAGGTATAATATTTTCATGTGAGGTGGTAAAATGCACATTCAATGTACCAAAGCAATGCTAGAATACCTCAAACCGAATCTAGCTGAACTGAACACAGATAATGACATGTATGCTTGGCATGCTCATTTGGTAAAACGAAGCAGAAAGAATTTATTGGTTTTAATGCATGACCTCTCTCGCTTTACATTGGTCTTTTATGGAGTTAAGAAAAGCGACTTAAAAGAACTCAATCACATGATCAGTGTTGCTATGGCAAATGGTATGATTGATGTTGGATTCACACCAAAAGAAATCAGTGCATACCTTGATAGACAACCAGAAGTAATGACATTTGGTAAAACCAAGAATAGAACATTGGTAGCTAGATTAAATAAAGCTGTTGAAATGACAGACCATGTTCTAAGTACAGAAGGATACTACGAAGATGTTATTGAACAACGACACGCTAGTTTATTTAACAACCAGTTACTCGTTTGCGAAGATAATTATAAAGTCTGTTATTATCCAAAAGATAAGTTTAGAGAGTATTTAGATTTATTTTTAGAAAATTAACCCCCCCGGTCGATGGTGTATCAAGTCGCTGGGGTACCGTCCGAGGGGCATTTCATTTACACGAGACCAATTTTTTGAAAATCTGAAAATTAGTTCTATATTTTGATAATTACTTGGAAATAGTTGGAAATAACGAATTCATTTAAACTAATACCCGATAATTTCGATTTTTGTATAGTTATTAACTTTGGTGGACTCGTATCGACGTTTAATCCGCCTGATAATCCTTCAACGATTTGACATGTCGGCTTATAACCACTCTATTGAATAGAAACTAGGGTTTAATATTCAAACAAATCGTTGAGCCTAAAACTGGCTTCAAAAAAACAATAGCAACAGTCATTGCATAACTTACAATTCAATGTTAATCATTTCAATTACACACTCATTCAATTATTTATGTTGATGGGTGTTTTTTCTTTTATAAGTCCTCAACGATTTTACGCATAGGCTTTTTTTTATAAGTTGGATAAATACTTGGTCTAACAAAATAAACAAAACGTTGAAGAAAAATCGGCAAATCATATTATACCTCGCCATTTAAATAGTGAAGGAGGTTGATCATATGATTGACGAAATGAAATCAAAGATTTATGAGTTAAGAAAGTTGGGTTATGGATATAAGAAGATTGCGAAAGAATTATCTCTCACACCAAGTGCAGTTAGACATGTCTGCAATAAAATGAGCGAAGAAGAATTACTTAACGGTAGATGTGAAAATTGTGGTATTAAAATCAAGTCTATCAAAGGGAAGAAAAAGAAAAGGTTTTGCTCAGACCAATGCAGATGGGATTGGTGGAACAATTACAACAAGAAAAAATGATTGTATCAATATAGATCATCTTTACCGCTTATTCACTTGACTAATACTCCAAGTTAAGTGATATATGGTAATGATCAAAGGAGGTCTAAATCATGACTAAAAAGATAACTAAAATAGATGCATTACCCAAGTTAGAGAGTAAAAAAAGAGTTGCTGCTTATGCAAGAGTATCTAGTGGTAAAGATGCAATGCTTCATTCACTTTCAGCACAAGTTAATTATTATAAGAAACTCATACAAGAGAATCCTGAATGGTTATTTGTAGGTGTTTATGCGGATGAGGCTTTAACTGGTACGAAGGACTCCAGAACAGAGTTTCAACAACTATTAAAGGATTGCAGAGCTGGTAAGATTGATATGATCATCACGAAGTCCATATCAAGGTTTGCTAGAAACACAGTTACATTATTAAAAACAGTAAGAGATCTTAACGCGATACATGTCGATGTATTCTTTGAGGAACAAAACATTCATTCCATTAGTGGTGAAGGTGAAATGATATTGACCTTTTTAGCCACATTTGCTCAAGAGGAGTCAAGAAGTGTTTCAGAGAACATGAAATGGAGAATTAAGAAGGATTTTGAACAAGGAATCATGTGGGGTGGTAAACCTTGCTTGGGATATGATCTTGAAAACAAGCACTTGATTCCAGTTCCTGAAGAAGCTAAGATTGTACAATTCATTTATCAACTATATATTGATGGCAATGGTGCAGACACAATAGGCAAATTACTATCTGCTAGAGGAATTAGTCCACAGAAGTCACCAAGATGGAATCGTTCCACCATTATGCAAATACTATCAAATTATAACTATACAGGTGATTTGATGCTTCAAAAGACATTTAGAAAGGATCATATATCTAAAAGAAAAGTAATTAATTATGGCGAGGTAGATAAATATATAGTGAAAAACAATCATGAAGCAATTATCAGCAAAGAAATCTTTAATAGGGTTCAAAAAATAAGAAAAAAACAGGCAGAAAAAATACAACCTAATCCAATAAAAAAACATCGAGTATTTCGTGGAATGGTTAGATGTGGTGTGTGTGGTAGAGCTTATACGTATAAAAACACTCCACATAATGAGGTATGGAGATGTTCTCTTACTGTTACTAAAGGAAAAACAGCATGTACAGCAAAGCAAGTACCTGATAGCAAAATTATAGATGCAGCAAATAGTATTCTTAATAGAAATGAGTTCAATGAAGCTTACTTTAATTTAAATGTTCAAATGGTCTTGGTTATGCCGGACAATAAACTTTCATTTCAAATGAAAGATGGAACAAGTATAGACTACCACTGGAAAACATCTAGAAGTGATAGTTGGACACATGAAATGAAAGAACAAGCAAGACTAAGAGCGCTTAAACAACATAAAGGTGGTGTAAACAATGGCTAAAGTTACAGTGATTCCATCAACCATCAATCCATTAACACAAATGCCACTTGATCAGATTTCTGTAAAGAAAGTCGCAGCATATGCCAGAGTTTCAACGAATTCAGATGAACAATATACAAGCTATGAAGCTCAAGTGAATTATTACCGTAATTTTATCCAAGATAGACCAGATTGGGAATATTCAAACGTCTATGCTGATGAAGGCATATCAGGAACCAATACAAAAAGACGCGCTGGTTTTAACAAGATGATTAATGACGCATTGAATGGAAAGATTAATCTTATTATTACCAAGTCGATATCTAGATTTGCTAGAAACACACTAGATACCATTTCTTATGTAAGAAAATTAAAAGACAATGGTATTGAAGTGTTCTTCGAAAAAGAGAATCTCTGGACACTAGATCCAAAAAGTGAGCTTATCTTAACCATTATGGCATCCATTGCTCAAGAAGAATCACGCTCAATCAGTCAAAACGTGACGTGGGGTAAAAGAGTCGGTTTTCAACAAGGTAAAGTGTCATTTGCTTATAAAGCGTTTCTAGGGTACAAGAAGGAAGATGACAAGATTGTGATAGATGAAGATCAAGCTGTGATTGTTAAACTAATCTATAGAAAGTTCCTGGTTGAAGGTAAGACTGCTACAGGTATTGCTAAATATTTGAAATCACAGCATATCAAAACACCAACAGGAAAATCTGCAAATTGGCAAAAAAACACTGTCACTTCCATTCTCACAAATGAAAAATATAAAGGTGATGCATTGCTACAAAAAACTTACACAGAAAACTATCTCGAACATTCAATAGTTAAGAATAATGGTCAAATACCTCAATACTATGTGGAAAATAATCATCAAGCAATCATTGACAGGGATATGTGGGAACAGGTTCAAGTAGAACTGAAAAGACGCGATGAATTGGGTGCACAGTATTCTTCATCTGATATATTTGCCTCTAAACTTATATGTGAAGACTGTGGTGGTTTCTATGGCAAAAAGAAATGGCATTCAAACAGTAAGTACTCAAGATTCGTTTATCAATGCAATAACAAGTTCCATAAACATAAAGAAAAGTGTCTAACACCTAATCTTAAAGAAGAGGATATTAAACTCAAGTTCCTCAAGGCTTATAATTTCGTTATGGAAGATAAGAGGAGGATCATTCAAGATTCAGAAGAAATCATCAAATTACTGACTGATACGACAAAGATTGATGATGAAATTAGAGATTTAGATGATGAACTATTCATAACTTCAGAGTTGGTAAGCAAGCTGGTAAATGAAAACTCTAAAACAAGTGATAGCATAGAAAATTACAACAAGAAATATGAAGAGTTATCAAGTCGCTACGATAAGTTGCAAGCCAAACGAGAAGAGCTTCTTAAACAAAGAAATGATAAGCAAGGACAAGCGCTTAGAATGAAGGCTTTTATTGCAAGCCTATCTGAATCTGAAGATGAACTTAGTGGCTGGAATGAGCGTATTTGGATGCTCTTAGTAGATGGGGCAACAGTACATAGAGATTCAAGTATTACGTTCAAGTTCCATAATGGTATTGAATCAAAAATAAGATAAAAAGAGGTCTATCAATCGAATAGTTGGTAGACTTTTTGGTTTTTCTCATTTTTATAATTAAGAAGGTATGATATAATTTTACTTAAGAGGATATCTAGGGGGACACATCAGGATAACTACCAAATTGTTATTAATGAAACTGGTATAGCTGCACGAATTCTAGGTATAGAAATTCATTACGTGCAGCTTTTAATAATTAAGATTGGTCAAAAGGAGGCGAATAACTATTAAATCACAAGACTTTATTGAAGACTTTTATAATCAAGACTTTCAAAATTATAAAGATCAATTATTTTCACAACTCAAGAAAAATGATTTTAAGTTGTACAGGTATGTTCCTGTTCATCAATTTTTATGTGGTAATAATGAAATTAAACAAAATCTGCTATCTAATAAACAATTTGGAGTAGATTCATTACTAAATAAGTTTATCTTTCACAATAAACCTAGTTTTTTTAACGACCCTTATGATTGTGTTTTTGGTATCAGTACCAATGCATTTTTTAGAGAGTTATTAAGGCAATTTACAGAAATTAAAGTTGTGGGAGAGGTAATGCAAAAACTACAAAATAATCCCCATATCTTTAATCTTGATGAAGCAAGAAACGAACTTAACCAATATGAAATTGCACCTAATATAAAACATTTTATAGAATTCGTGTTTGATTTATCTGAAGAAGTTATAACCAAACAAGAGACATTTGATATAAATAAAGGAATGATATCATTTTCAAGAAAATTGATGGAAAATCCTGAAATGTATATTGATTTATTAAAACCTTTTATAAGTCAAGAAATCGATAAAGAGAAATTGACAAATGAAATGAAAAAAATGCAAGCTAGAATTGGGGAAGAAAACGTTACAAATATAAAAGTAGATCCTAGCAATATAAGGATTAATGATTTTAAAGAGATGTCTAGATTTGCAGGAATTGCACCTGGATTTCAGCAAGCTGAAGATAAAATTAATGATTCAGTGGGTAATTTTAATGACAAGATATTCAGTTTTATTGATGATCGATTTGGGATTGCTTCATTAACAACCAGATACAATGATGCTCTAATGTGGTCTCATTATGCTTCTTCACATACAGGAATATGTATAGAATATGATTTTAAAGATTACATAGAACAACTCGATAAGACACGTATGTTGTTATTTCCAGTGAGTTATAGTGATAAACGAGTGACAATAGATCAAACAATATTAGATAGAATTGATTTAAAGAATATAGAAGAACACGGTAGAAAAGATTTACTCAGATTGTTTTTTGAAGGACTTTACACAAAAAATACCGTATGGAAATATGAAGATGAGTGGAGATCAATCACTCTACTTAATGACAAAGAAGATTATGATTCTCGGAAAATAAAAATCAATAACATTTCGGCTATTTATTTTGGAAACAAGATGAATGCTCAAACAAAGAAAACTATGCTCGCATTTTTGGAACAAGATGATAAATTAAGCAAAGTGAAAGTATATGAAATGATAAACGATATATCCGAATATAGACTGAATGGATTACTAATAAAATAAAAAGATGAGACGAATAGGTAAAATATTTATTGTAGATATTCTAAATAAATAAAAAATCACTATTTAGTGAGTGAACTGGAAAATTGATTTATGTTTATTAAACATTTTTATAGAAATTTAGATTGTGATGGGAGGACTAATTTATATGATCGAAAGTAACAAATTAGCGGATTTATTTAAAGATAATCCAAGAAGGGGACAAGAAATTTTACCTGAATTGATAAAAAAATTAATAATTGCGTCAGCAAATACAAAACTCTCATCATTAAGATTTCCCTCTGGTGATTCTATTTGGACTCCTGGCTTTGATGGTTATGTTACTGACATTACAATAGAAGACAAATATCTGCCCTTAGGAAATTCTGTATGGGAATGTGGGACAAGTAGAGATTATAAAACAAAGATAAACGATGACTATAAGAAAAGAACAGAAGAAGTTACTCATTTTGATAAATCAGAGTATACTTTTATTCTTTGTACTCCATTTGTTTATGATGCTAGTTTTACTAATTTAGAAAATGATATGCAGAATCAAAAAATCTGGAAAAATGTTAAAATTTTCGATGCTACAATCATAACTGATTGGCTCAATGAACATATTGAAGTCATTATTTGGTTACTAAGAAAATTTAATAGTAGTAACACAGATCTAAGAATTTCAACAGCAGAAATTACTTTAGACACATTTCTAAATTTGACAAAACCTCAAATAAGTTTAGATTTTATTATGTGCAGTCAAAATAATAATGATGGAAATCAAATTGAAATCTTTCAGGATAACTTAAAATCACAAGCAGTTGGCACCTTAATTTTATTTTCTCCTGTAAGCGTCGAACATGGTGTTTTGTTTTCTCTTGCAGTTATTAGTACTGATACAGCTATATTTGAAAAAACAATTGTAGTTGAGAATATTGAATCCCTTATATTCGTTGAAAAAAATTATTCAAAAAAAATTGTAATAATAAACTTCTGCTGGAATGGATTAGGTCAAAGATTAAATAATAATAGATATGTCTATGTAGTAAATGATGAAGGAAAGTATCCACAGCAAAAACTAAACAACATTAGATTTGATGACTACAAGATAAATATTGAAAAAATGGGCTTTGATTCTGGAACAGCACATAATATTACTAAGCGTACCAATAGAAACATATCGTGTTTTAAAAGAATGTATGCTGTCGATCGATTACTTAAGATACCATTTTGGGCACAGGAAATGCAAAGAGATGTCATAATACCACTTGCACTCGTTTCAGAAGTAGACAAGCGATTCGAGGGTGATATTAAGATTCTAGATCAATTATATGGTAATCAAGAATACATTAAAATCCTCGAATCTCAAATAAATAAATATGAATCTCCAGTGTTTCATTTGGACAACTTATATAGAATAAATTATAAAGAAGAAGTCCTATTTACATTGAATATTGACTGTCAAGATAGCTATGTTAAGAAGTTAGAAGGTATTTTTCAGAGTATAATGAGCACCGCTGACCCGTTATATTTACAAGATGTGACAAAATGGGATTATAGAAGAGAAAATTCAATATATTCAAATTCATTGATTGAAGGAATTATCGAAACATTCATAATTTTAGTAATAAAAAATTCATCTAGCCAGTTGTACTATGATAACTTTGTCAAAAAAATAATCAATAATGCTTTATGTGATTTTGCACTGTTAAATTCAGTAATTGTGTATTTACCATTATTGGCAGAATTATCTCCAAAGGCAGTTATTAATTTTATTAATGATGCAATTGAAGAAAATAATGATATATTCAGAAAATCATTTGAAACAGAATATGGGGTTTCGTTTATTCAAGACAAATCAAAGTTTTACGATTATAAATTTGCAATTGATAAGTGCTTATATAATGAAGAAACCGCTATAGATTCCTTAAGGTTAATTTTTAAACTTTACAATAGCGATTATAAATTTCCTAAAGGGTTTAGAATATCATCATTCGTGAATGAATCTTTTTGTCCTTTCACATCTTTTATCATTCCAGTCAAACCAAGTGATAAATTTAAATTATTGAAGTCACTAATAAATGATGATAATCGTGATAAATCTCTCTCAATAATGGAGGCATTCATAAATGGAAAAGTCACTAATTTTATGTATGGAACACCAATATATAGATATAGAGAGAACCCTGAAAAGAATGATATAAATATCAATGAACTTCTTTCTGTGAGTCTCGATGCAATATTATTTTTGCTTGATAACACATGCGACAGGTTGCCCTTGTATAACGATTTATTTAAGCAGTTATCGTTTTTGGATAAAAAAACGGTGGATGCTATATTGGCTAAGATTGAAAATGACATTGAGAATGGAGACGATGAGTTTAAATCACACATAAATTATATTCTTTTAGATAAAATTTATGATATACGAAGATTTGTTGAAAAAAGTTCGAATGACTCATGGAAATATGTATCTGTCTATCTTGATCAATTAATTATGTTATACGAATCTTCTATACCAACAACTCCGTATTTAAAATATAGATATATAATAATAAATCCTTCTTACGATATCCCTTATCTGAATCCAACTTCTTGGAGCAGTACAGATAAAATGCCAAACTATTATGAAGAAGAAAACGAAAAAAGAGCGGCGATTTATAAAAAGGCATTTGATGAATTGTTCGCTTCCAATATCGAAGATTTATCTACTAGAATAATCAAAGACATGAAAGATGAGGGTTTGATCGGTAACTACTTATCTCAAAAATCTAGTGACAAACTTAACGACATTAAAAAAATAATTGAAATGAATAAATTGAATGCATTAACTGGATATATTAATTTTATGAGTGCCAATGAGCTAAAAATAATTTTTGAGGGTTTGGACGAAGAAGAGAAAAAAACACTAATAAACTGCTTAGGACAGAACGAGAATGCATTTTTAGTGATAAAGGGTACACAATATGAAGAATTGTATTGGAAGAAATTTAACCATCTCTATACTCAGAAAAGCAAAGATTTTGAAGAGTTTGCAATATTTAATCTTCTAAGGCATAATCCCTTAGCTCTCGCTAGCCACTATGCGTATTCTGGCGAGAATATTTCATATGATGAAAAAATATTGTTACTTGAGTCTTTAGCTGTCAACATCAAAGATATAATGGATTCTAAGGATACACATAATATAAATTCTATATCGACATTGGTTAGTAAGTTGGATGATGAGTATTATGATGAGAGACTTATTAGTTGTGAACTCGCGCTTTTACCAATATTATTTTCCTCTACTGATAATTATACAAAAGGTATTAAAAAGTTTTTCCTTGAAAATCCTTTGTCTCTATACCAATTTTTATCTGCGTGTTCAAAAAGCAATCTAGGGGATAATACAGTTGCTTCAAAAGTAGTATCAGATTGTACTATCTCGATTCAAAGAAATACCATAGTATCAATTGAGTTAATTCGTGATAATTTGAAAGAAATAACTGAGTACAATAACAAGATAAATAATAAAGTCAAAAAAGAATCACTATTGGAAACATGGTTTAATGTTATAATGAACGAACTAGAAACTGAACAAGATAAGCGTGTAATATATATGGTAAGAAGTTTTCTAGTTTTAGTTTTATCATTAAGTTTCTCATACAACATTAATAATGAGCAAGATTTAATTGTTGCAAAACTCGTTGAAAATCTTGGGATTGGAAAGAGTTTTGAAGATAGGAAACAAATATCAGTTAAGTTCTACACTTCCAAGTTTAACAGTTTTGGAGTAAGAAATGTTGGAGATGGAAGCAGTGAATCGATTATTGCGAGTAATTATTTAGAGCTATCAGAAATGTACAAAATAGAATATCCTATTGTATCAGAAGCCTTAAAGATGTTATCTTATGAATTTAATTCAATTAGCAATCAAGACAGACAAAGAAAAATATTAGGTGAATTTTGATATTCAATTTAATAGATGTATTAGGGGACACATCCTATTAAAATAGAACTTGTTTTCTAATATTTGATTTGTATAGCCCTAAAATTCATGCATTCATGGACTCTCTTAAACCTATATGTAGTAGTTCTTGTGAAAGGGTGCGTAAAATCAACAAAGGGTGCGTAATTGTATTAAAATAGGTCACCCAATCCAAGAAGCGCTTACTCAAATCGAACAAATAATTTTAGACGGCAAAACCCATAATCCTGGCAAAAAAATTAGCAACAAAGAAGTAAGAGCGAAATTCGTTGAAAGTGATTTGGGCAAAAAATATGAGGACGCTACGATGACCCAACAGCTTTTAGAAGCGATGTTTGGAGTAGATAGCGTAGTTGATAAAACAATCGAACAAGCCGAAGAAAAGTTAATGTATATTCCTCAAATTGTCACAAAAGACTTTGGTGAAGAAACATATCATATATCTAGTTTTAACCTTGATTTCACAGATTTAGTATATGTTCCTATTCGTGATATTAATCTTATTAAGAAGAGTCTAACTGATAATTCGCAAGTAATCATTGAAAAAGATGGGGGCTTCATTTTAACCACCGAGAAACCCGAGAAGATTCTCATTGATGCTATTCGCAAAGTCAGTGAAATTGATTATGAAAAAGCCACGGCAACAATTCAAAATGTGGTTATGCAATTTTTAAGTCACTATCGCGCTCAATTCAGTGAAGACGATGTTGTTAATATTTGCACGATGTTTATAAAAGACATTACAAGCAAATTGAAAAACCAACTCCTTCAACATTTAGCGGTTACCTACAAGGGAATAGTTGAAATGGTGAGCAACATTAGTACGTCCATCGTAAATAATGTCATTGATTACTCTAATGGACTTACCGATTTATATAAGGCGGCGCCTACTGGTACAAGCATCAAAAGCTTAGTGTATACTGGTGGATCAAAATCTGTCGTCAGTCCTTATAAGTTTGATAGTGACCCTGAAAGAATTTTTGCAATTGTATGCGAAAACTCGCCAGAAGTTAAGCAATGGTTAAGACCAAATAGAGAGCAGTTTAATATCACTTATAATCGCGGCAAAAAGTATCAACCCGATTTTGTTGTAGAAACTAGCGACAAGTATTATCTTGTTGAAGTAAAAGGAATGGACCGAATTAATGATCCAGACGTCATTGCGAAGAAAGAAAGAGCCATTCAATATTGCAAACTAGCAAGTGAATACAATACTGCCCATAAATACAAACCCTTCATATATTTGTTCGTTCCTGAGAACCAATTCGATAGCACAACCACTTTTAACACCATAAAAGATCGGTTTTCCAATAATTGACCCAATCATTCCTCGAACTTTCTGTTAAACAACTTTAATGAAATACGGAATCAAAATTTCAGCAATGGGTGAAAAAGCATCCGATTTCTTTCCTATAGACGACAAGCATTTTTCATTGAGCGACAAGAACTCGTAAAAAAGGGCACTTTTCTTTATCAGTACTAGCATTTTCCTATCCACAACAAAAAAAGACACTTTCCTTAAAATCGAAAAACTTGCGGATTTTCTCTACATAGATGGTGGTGCAATCAGCGAACGTGAAGGCAACTTAACAAACTCAGTTGCGAATTGGTCTACCAACACAACTTGGATTTTAAATACAACAGTCGATGAAACTAATGTAGATAATGGCGCTTTTGCCGCTACGCAGACTGAAGATAATTCAGCGCTCCTTTTTCTACGGTTTGGAACAGCAAATGCTGGGCCTACTACAGTTGATTTTCGCGGCAAAAACTTTCCAGCAATTACCAATCCACAAAATACACTTAACGGCATTAGCCGGATTACGATTGACGCTGAAGCTGGTGCAGCTGGACAGTTAACAGTCAGTGTTGCGGGAATCGCTCCAACCTCATATGCGATTAATTATGGTACACCAATCGCTGGTTCAACAGCGACGATGGCGGTTAATGCCGTCAATGGGGCTTATTCTTCATATACATTCTATTTCCCCTATACGGTTATTGGGCGGATTCGCGTTAGCTATACAAATGCCGCGACACCCGGCTTCTTAGATTTGGGAAACTTTTCCGTTGTTGGCTATAATCTTGATACTACCCAACAAGTTGAGACGTTCGCCAATATGCTTAACCATACTGATAGTTGTAATGTGGCAAATTATGAAAATCTAAAAGTTGTGTATGATTACATTGCTAGTTTGAATCTTGAAGGAGATTTAGCAAACTATCAAATGGATTTGCAACCTGGTTATACAAGCAATTTAAGCGCTGCTGAGCTGTGGAGTATATTATCGGCCCGTTATAGTGTTCCAGCTGGACAGGCCATGATAATTGACGAAGAAGCAAATGCGACGCGAAATGCAACTTTGTTAGTTGTTTTCTTTGGCGCAGCGATTACTATTTATTTTGTCTTTGAACAAAAAAGAAAAAAATCCAATTAATTGAACCTTTCTTAGAACAATAAGATGCTGTGAAAAACAGCATCTTTTTTAATTGTTTTGATTACCTAAAATGGTAAAAAAATTAAGAAGATAATCCAAAAAAATCAATTATAATAAAAAACTCAAATTGTGAGAACAAGTTGTTTGAAGCTAAAT
>Ga0265295_1004118_pt1 | contig 19963 bp, 5 predicted proteins | sample Munlansysbiofilm_FD_192503 | JGI IMG/M metagenome (GOLD analysis project Ga0265295, IMG submission 192503) | Leachate microbial communities from a municipal landfill in Southern Ontario, Canada - Methane capture system biofilm | ecosystem: Engineered > Solid waste > Landfill > Unclassified ... | reverse complement strand
GGATAGTTCTATTACTGTGATTGTACCGCTCGGAACAAGCGATAGTGAGGTGCAAAACCTGCTGAGCAAGAACGAATATAAGATACATAAGTATCAGGCCAAACGTGCGCTCCTGAATGAGAAGGCGATCAAACGGGAACTGGTGAATGGGCAATCCTTCCTCTATCTGGGCAGAAACTACTATCTGCAGTATAGCGATGAGGTTGATGGCATCCAGTTCAGAGGCAGGCATTTCTATGCTCCAGAAGGCTCTGAAGATAAGCTGAGGGATATGTTCAAAGAGTTCTATCGCCACCGGGGAAGGGTGTTTATCGAGCCCAGAGTACAACGCTTTGCGCAGGTGATGGGGATCAGTGTAGAGACAATCTCTATCATTGATCTGAAGAATAGATGGGCTTCATGTTCAGTTAAGCGACCCAAGGTCAATTTCAATTGGAAGATCATGATGGCACCGGTGAGCGTGATCAACTACCTGATCGTGCATGAACTGGCACATTTCAAGCACAAGAGGCACAGTAAGGACTTCTGGAATGAAGTGGATAAGATCGTCCCGGACTATCAGAAGCAGGTGCAGTGGCTGAAGGAATATGGGGCGGGATTGGATGTGTGAAGCTCTATATGAAGATAAAGCATACCGATGCATGTTGTTTTGCACTATTCTGGTAAGAATAAAGGTTGAGAGGTAAACAATGTCAGTAGCAAATGACGATACCGTAACACTGAGGATACCTGATTATTGGGTCGAAAATGGCTTCAAGGCGGGGAATATTGTAAAACAGCTGGGATTTAGGGAAAGAGAGATTGATGGAGTTATTACTGTAATACAGAAAGGAAGAATTAGAATAAGATTATCCAATCCAACTCCTTTCGAATATATAGAGATTAGAGCAAGGAAAACTAGCAATGCTATACATGATAACACTCCCCTGTTGTCATTAAAAGACAATGTTGACGACCTATCGAAAATCACCCCAAACAATATCATAGAGTGGAGTTACTATCCTGATGAATACGTGATTCGAAATAATGATAAGATAGTAGACTCATGGTTTGGGAAATTTACTTTCAAGCAAGAGGTACAAGAAAGATCAATTAAAGGACTTAGACTACCTCAAGTAGGGGCAATTCACTCTATAGCAGCATACATGAGTGTTAAGAAAACTGACCCAGTCACTATCGTTTTACCGACTGGTACGGGAAAAACAGATACGATGATTGCCTCAATGATATTGTGCCAAATGGATCGTATTTTGGTAATCGTACCATCGGATGCATTAAGGAATCAGCTGTTTAATAGTTTCCAGAGGCTCGGCTGTCTACAAAAAGTCGGAGCAATTGCTGAAGATATTACTTTCCCAAGGGTAGCATTGCTGAAGAAAGCACCTAAAACTAGTGAGCAAGTCGATGCTTTAACATCAAATATAAACGTAATTATAGCAACACCACATATCCTACGAGTGATTGACGAAGTTTTAAGAAATGATTTGTTTATGTCAATGAATCATTTGTTTGTTGATGAGGCACATCATGTAGCGGCGAAGACTTGGGATGACATAAAAAATGCATTTCAAGGAAAGAAAACAATTCAATTCACTGCAACGCCTTTCAGACAAGATAGGAAGAACATAGATGGCAGAATTGCTTATAACTTCCCATTAAGTGAAGCTCAGGAACAAGGATATTTCAAGAAAATCGAACTTCATCAGATTACCGAATACTCAGATCAATTATCAGATTATGCTATCGCTCATAAATCTGTTGATTTACTTATCAGTGACCTAGCCAATTATGATCACTTGTTAATGGTAAGAACGGGAAGTCTCAAAAGAGCACAAGAAGTACTTGGCATTTATCAAGAAATAGCACCCCAGTATAATCCTGTTTTGTTGAATTCAAACATGAGGGAGTCTGATAAAAATTCTGTACTATCAAAACTAACACAGCGGCAAAGCCGCATTATCATTTGTGTTGATATGCTGGGTGAGGGATTTGACCTGCCAAATCTGAAAATTGCCGCTCTTCATGATGTCCACAAAAGCCTAGCAGTAACACTACAGTATATTGGGAGGTTTACTCGGAGCGCTTCTAACGTTGGAGATGCATCTATGGTGTTTAACAATGCTGATGTAAGAGTTAGGTCTGAGATTGAATCACTGTTTTCCGAAGATGCGGACTGGAACATCTTGCTTAGGTTAATGAGTGAATCTAGGATAGATAAAGAAATTCAACTTGCTGACACAATTGATGGCTTTAGTAGAATTGAAAGCACTCTAGGAAAACTACCTCTTTGGAACCTGCACCCCACATACTCGATTATTGCATTCAGGACGATTCTACAATCATGGGATGTGGACTCATTAATTGCATATCTCAAGAACGAGAACTACTATATAGCATACAATCCAAACAAGAAAGTAATCGTTGGCGTCATACCGCAAATTCAGCCAGTTAATTGGGGTAAATACCAAGACATTAAGAACACTATCTATGATCTCATTATCATATATTGGGACAAAGATCATAATTTACTGTATTTACACTCCACTGATAGTACTATCGAATCAGCATCTTTATTGAGCAAACTATTCACCGGAGACATTACGTTGATTAACAACGAGGATGTTTTTCGTGTATTCTCGAATGTTGAAAGACCGATCGTCAGAAACTTGGGCTTATCAACAATCGGATCAATAAGCTATACAATGCTGTTTGGCAATAATGTCACTGAAGGCATTAATGATTTCGAGAAGTCCAGAGCCGATCTAAAGAACATTGCAGGATGGGGATATGAGGGCGGTCGTAAAGTATCTTGGGGTTGTTCAAAGAAAAAGGGAAAGATATGGTCAGTTCTAAGTGGGTCTATTGATGAGTTCATTAACTGGTGTAACTCAATCAGTGTAAAAATCGATGATGATACTTTAGAAACGGCCAGCATTGTTAAGGGATTCATGCGTTTTGAACTGATTTCTGAGTATCATTCATCATTTCCAATTAGCATTCAATGGGGAGATAAAACTATTAGCCAGCGTGAGGACAGGGTTTTACTCGTAATTGATGGGCTTGAAGTGCCTATGTATGAAATTGATTTAAACCTCTTGTCATACGGTAGAAATGACACTCTCGAGTTTGAGATCAGACACAATGATAAATTCGGAGCTTACAAGCTACATATCTCCAAACGTGGTTATAAATACAATCTCGTTTGTGGTAGCGATGTAGTTATTCGCTATGGTAAATATGTGAATGAATCACTAAAAGACTATCTTGAAAAAGACCCAGTTATTATTTCTTACATAGATGGATCGGTATCAGCCAACAACTATTTAGCAAAAACAGCACCTTATAATAACCTTTATGACTCTGATAAAATAGAAGTTGTAGACTGGACAGGTATTGACTTATCGAAAGAGTCTCAAGGGAAAAATAGAGAGACAAACTCAATTCAGTACAGGGTCATAGACTTGATTAAGGATGATTATTCCATCATCGTAGACGATGATACCTCTGGAGAAGCAGCAGATGTTATTGCTTTAACTCTTTGCGAAGATAACACGAAGATATTAATGAGCCTTTACCATTGCAAATTCTCTTCTAGTGATAAACCTGGTTACAGGGTTGATGACATGTATCAGTTATGTGGTCAAGCTCAGAAATCTATCAAATGGAAGCATGATAGCTTTCAAAATCTCTATGATCATGTAAAACGAAGACACTTGAAGTGGGTTGAAAATGGTTTTGATAGGTTCATCAAAGGAAGTCTTTCTCTTCTTCATCAATTCAAGAAAATGACTCACACTCACGAAATAGTTTTTGAAGTAGTGATTGTTCAACCTGGCTTGTCCAGGTCAAAAGTTAGTAAAGAGATACTAGCCTTGTTAGGCAGTACTGAGATGTTCTTGCTCAAAACATCAAATGCAAGATTCAGAGTAATGAGTTCTGAGTAGGTGATCAACGACGATATGAATCATTTCTCAATAACAAGTTAGTTAGTTTGGAGGATGTAAATGTTCGATATACAGGTTTCCATTACCCATGTAACAACGGAGTATTTATCAAGGCTTCTTCCTGTTATCAGCGACAATTGGTGGAAGGAAATGGTTCTTTCTGCATTGAATCCAAGGCAGAAATACATTTTACTCAAATCAAAGGATACAGTCCTTGATAACCTCGACCTTGCAGCTCTACTTCGGATATTTGATCAGAACTGGTTCCGCATATCTGCTCATATGGAGTATGAGCCAGAACAGAGGCATTATCTTAAGGAGATGATTTCAATCCGAAATCGTTGGGCGCATCGAAACAGCAATCCAATCAGTGATGATGATCTATATCGTGACCTTGATACTGCACAAAGATTCCTTAAGATGATCGATGCGGATGGCAAACTAATCAATGACATCCAGCTACAGAAGCAAGAAGTTTTCAAAGGAAGAACTCAAGAGCGTGTTCATTCCACAGAACAAAAATCAACTGAGGGATTTCATCAAGGCCAGGTTGTGCGATTGAAATCCTCCCCGGATAAGCATTTTGCTGTTGTGAGTATTCTCAGCAGTGAGCCAGAGAACAGGATCGATGTTTTTGGAGAGGGCGGCCCTCAAAGCTTTTATAAATCTCAGTTAGAGGAAGTCCCTCAACGAGTTTTACACTACATGACTCTGGATGAGTTTAATGCAGCAATTTCTTCCCTTCAAATAAGACAACCTAACCTCACTACTCTTTACTCCCTGAACTCGGCTAGGATAGATTTCATTCCATACCAATTCAGGCCTATATTGAAATTCATCCGTTCTGACCGTCCTAGGCTCTTAATCGCTGACAGTGTTGGAGTGGGAAAAACTATTGAAGCCGGGTTGATCCTCAAAGAACTTCAAGCGAGAAGAGAGCTTCAATCAGTATTGATTATCTGTCCCAGGCCTCTGGTGGCAGAGAAGAAGTGGCTTACCGAAATGAAGAGGTTCGATGAGTCATTTCGGCAGCTAGATGGAAAACAGATAAGACTCTGCATTAATGAATGCGATCTTGATGGAGAATGGCCTCAAGATTACAGAAGATCAATCATCCCATATTCATTGTTTGATGAAACCCTGCTACATGGAGAAAACAAGCGAGGCAAAAAGAGACTTGGTCTACTAGACCTTGACCCTCCTCCACACTTTGATCTGATCATTGTTGATGAAGCGCACCATATCAGGAACACTAATACATTTGCGAATCAGATAGTAAGCTACCTGTGTAACAATGCTGATGCTGTGGTTTTTCTAACTGCCACACCAGTGCAGACAAAGAGTGAAGATCTCTTTGTTTTGTTGAACACTCTCCGTCCTGATCTGATTATTGATCGTAACAGTTACAGAACGATGATGGAACCCAATCAATTTATCACACAAGCCGTGAAAAGCATAAGGCAAAACAAGCCTGGCTGGCAGGAGCGAGCAACAGAGGCCTTAGTTCAGATCAAGACGACCGAGTGGGGGCGTTTGATTGCCCAGAATAACCCCATGTACAAGTCTGTACTTGAGGGTTTGAATGAAGAGCCGATGACTAATGAGCAAAGGGTCAGGTTGATATCTCAAGTGGAGGATTTGCATACATTATCAGGCGTGATTAACAGAACCAGAAGAAGGGATATCGGTAACCTGGTTATCCGAAAGCCAGAGACTGTGTTGGTTAGTTTTACTCCAGAGCAGGCTTTGATCCACGATGAAATTCTGAACATACAGCGGAGAATACTGGAACAAACGAGTGACAATGTATCCATCAACTTCCTAATGTCGACAATTCGCAGACAGGCAGCAAGTTGCATCTTTGGTTTGTTGCCATTGTTGAAGGATATCTTGAATCGAAGACTGGATGAAGCGCTATGGGATGATCTATTCGACTTCATGCCTGATGTTGAAACAATTCAAAGTATAAAAGCTGATGTTAATGCGTTATTAGATCTGGCTTCGCAGGTATCCGGCAATGATCCTAAGCTAGATGCTTTGGTGGGCGTGCTGAAGGAGAAGCAATCCCTACCCAATAATAAGGTTATGGTTTTCAGCAGTTTCATTCATACGCTTGAATACCTCTATCAACATCTGCAAAGTGCCGGAATTCGGGTAGGTTTCATTTATGGTGGGGTTGATGATGAAGATCGTCTTGAGCTGCGCAGAAGATTCCAATTGCCCAAACAAGAACAGGATAGTCTGGATGTGATGTTGTTCTCTGAAGTGGGATGTGAAGGTCTCGACTACCAATTCTGTGATACAATGGTCAACTACGATCTTCCATGGAATCCCATGCGGATCGAGCAGAGAATTGGTCGCATAGATCGTAAGGGACAGATGAGCGAAAAGGTACTGATTTACAACATGGTCACAGAGGGGACAATAGATGATGATATCTACAATCGTTGTTTGCTGCGGATAGGCATATTTGAGCATTCAATCGGTGATTCAGAAGAGATATTGGGAGAATTGGCTGTTTCGATCAAGAGTATTGCGGAAAACCTCAAGCTCACCGATGAAGAAAGGAAGATCAAACTGCAGCAACTGGCGGATAATAATCTTCGCAAGATGCAGGAAGAAGAGAAACTGGAACAGCAACAATACGAACTATTCGGTATCGAAGTTCCCACGAAGCAAACTGAACAAGAGATAATGTCAGCAAGCAGCTATTGGCTTTCCCCCAGGATGTTGGAGCATCTGATCGAGTCATACTTAAATCAAAGACTTGGCACAGAGCAGAAATACATCCTTGGGGAAAAAGACCCCAGGACACTACGCTTGTCTCAGGAAGCCAGGAATTTAATACTTAATGACTACAAATCGTTAAAACTCAACCCAAATGCAACAGGAAGAGCTTGGGAAAAATGGCTCAAAGAGGCTAATCCCCATCTGAGCCTTACATTCAATACCGAATATGCAAGTGAAGACACTAAGGTAGTTCTTGTCAACGCTTTGCATCCTCTCGTGAAACAGGCAGCTCATCATATTGATAGCTTTGATTTTCCTTATACGGAGCTGCAAGTCGCTGACTCTGATGTCCCTTCTGGAGATTACGACTTTGTGATTTACAAATGGGAAACACGGGGTATCAGAAACGACCTTTCTCTAAAGCCAATTTGCTCAGATCCGAGAGTGGTACCCCAACTGATTAATCTGATTGAAAGAGCATCTGACAGCCAGAATAAATCGGAACCAAAGCTAAACCATTGGGATCATCTTGAATCCCGACATTATGAACTTTGGAAAGAAGAAAAGCACAGGCACATTGATCGAACCAAAGAGCTTGCCGAGTATAAAAAGCAAAGCTTGAAGACCAGTCATCAAGCAGTAGTAGCATCAATTACCGATAGAATGGAGCAAGTATCTGATGAGAAGATCTTGCGTATGTATAGGGCGCAACTGGCATCATTGGAGGCCGCATACGCCAGGAACATTCAAGCATTGGATATTGCTGTGGAAAAAGCAGATATTGTAACTACTCCAGTAATGTTTGGCATTATCAGGGTAACCAAGGAGGTATTGTAGGTGAGCAAGCAGTACGAACATATTAAGAGAATAAGAAACGAGTACGGATTGAACGATATAAAGGCAATAGAGTCAAGTCGTACTGTTAGGAATTTGCATAATGCAATCAAAAAGCTGGCAAATGACCTCTACAGCAAGGAGACTCATTTTCTCTTGGAGCTAGTCCAAAACGCAGAAGACAATGAGTATAAAACAGACGCATGCTTAAGCTTCAGTCTTCTAAAAACTGACCCGACAAATACTGAAGGTTCTGTAGGAGCATTGCTGATCCAGAATAACGAAGTAGGTTTCGGAATCAACAACATTGAAGCAATATGTGCAGTCGGAGAGTCTACAAAAACCAAGGCAAGCGGTTATATAGGGGAAAAAGGTATAGGTTTCAAGTCAGTTTTTAGAATAACCTCCACTCCCCACATCTACTCAGGAGGATACTGCATCAGATTACCCGAAAAACTCGAAGGCATTGATCTTGGATACATTGTCCCTGAGTGGATCGAACATCTTCCCATTTGTGTTGATAAAGATCAGACTAGCATTATCCTTCCACTGGATAAAAGTGATGAATTTGATTTTCAGAAGATAAGAGATATGATTTGTCAATTCACTCCGGAAACTATTCTTTTCTTGAAGAAAGTCACTAAGCTTTCCTTGTATGTTGAAGATGATTATACATTAGACGTGGTAAAGAAGCAACTTGATCTAAGTGAACTGACCATAACAGCAACTGGTAATGATAAGGGAAAAGAGATATGCAAAACTACATCGTATTTATTATATGAAAAATCGTACGAAAAACCTTCAGATCTTGACGTAAAGGAAAGGCAGTCTGTAAATCATAGTACTATTTCGTTGGCTTTCCCTTTACATGATAACCCTGAGCCTGGGGCACTATATGCATATTTACCTGTGCTAGAGAATACTGGTTTCCCATTCATAATAAACGCAGACATGCTTTTAACCAGTTCAAGAGTGGAAGTGCATCAGAATAACAAATGGAATCTATGGCTGAGGGATCAGATAGCATCCCTAATTACTTCAGCTATTACCAGTTTGGTTCAAAACGATAAATACAAACATAGAATGCTTAGTTTTGTGCCTCTATCAGCAAACCATAATTTCCTGGTACCCGTAATAGACCCGGTGAAATCCTCATTGAGAAATGCCTCAATAGTCGCTACAGAGCCAGATAACAAACTATGTAATCCAGTAGAAGTGAGTACTACAGTCAACTTCCGAAAATTGCTTGATTCGAAGGATTTCCCCAAGCCTCTATTATCATATCGCATAGTAAAAGATGAGCTCCAATCACAGATTCGCAAAGCTGTTTGGGATTCCTTAGGCGTAGAGACAATCAATAAAGAAACTGTGATTGAGTGTTTAAAAGACAGAAACTGGATTAAGAAACAAGATTTCCAATGGATTCTATTGTGTTACGAATACCTTAGAAATATTAAATTTGAAAAAGGAACACTTCGGAAATGTCCAATCGTGCCTGTGAAGAAGAATCAAGGAGTAGCTTATACGTGTGACGACGATCAGCCTATATACTTCGAATGCACTCAAGAGGATAGGAAAACACTTGCAAAAAGACCTTCTTGTGTTGATAAGAGCGTTGATTTTGTTGATCCTGATTTCTACAGTCTCATAAAAGATGATTCCGAATTGAAGGATTGGATGACAAAGCATCTTGAAGTGTATCCATTTTCTATTGGCAATTACGCTGTAGATGTCTTGAATTGGTTGACCGAAAGGAAGTCAACTATATCCGATAAAGAGCTTGTGGCAGTGTCAGCGTTTATTGTAGAGAACAAGAACAAAGACTCAGACTTGAGAGAGTTACCTGTTCTATTGATTGATGGAGTTAGGATGAATTTAGGCGAGATTTTGGATCAACAAGCCAAACAACTAGTGGTTCCCATAAATCATGATCCAGAAACTGGGTGGCAGAATTTATTCAAAACCGAATCAGATCGAAAGCATCTATACATACTCTCGGATACCTATCTTGACCTATCAATAGATAGATTCAACCTTTTGATTAACTTTATGCGAGCTACAGAGAACCCTCTCCTTGATGATGAGCACTTTCCTTCGATCTATATAGATAACAGTCACTATTCCTACTATATTAAACCAGGATTGCTTCTAAGTGATTATGAGATAGATGAGTTAGAAGTAGCAGCGAAAAATTCTACTGGTAATAGAAGACATTTGATTGAGTACAGTAGAAAAAAGCCAATTTCATTTGAAGCAGAACAGATTAATGAGCAGTTCTGTAACTCTCTTGTAAGATGGTTAACCGGTATAGGAAAGCAAGCGCAATCAAGACGCACATCGGTGGATAAGCTCTTTCAATCAAAAATCAGTTATCAATATTATGGGGAAAATACAAGAGTAATAGACTCAATGACCTTGAAATTCTTGAAGGAAACAAAATGGCTTTACACAACTATGGGATATTGCGTTCCCCAGGAAGCCTTTATCAAAGATCAAAAAGTCGAAGAGATACTCGCCGATTCAGTTCCCTATGTTCTATCTGATTTACCTGATAATGTTCTATCTATGCTTGGTGTCAACTCTGATGTTGGAACAGATTTTCTAATCGAACGACTCCTGCTCCAATCCAAAATGAATTCTGGTTCGGCGAGATTTGCTGAAAAAGTATACATCACATTAAGATCAAGATTCGACACTGGGAATAGCTGGACAACCAATCAACAAATATCGGTTCTTCGAGAAGGGAAATGCATCCTAGTAGGGATTACCGAGGATAACTCAATAAAATGGGCTTATCCCGCAGATTGTATCTGGATGGACAGAAGCGATATATTTGGCGATAAGTTCATATATCTCAGCACACTATACCCCAAGCTAAAAGATTTCTTTGTTTCGCATCTTAAAGTGCATGAAGATGTAAGGGACGAACATTTCGGTAGACTTTGGCTCAATATCCAGGAAATGCCGGTAGAAGACCATATCAAGATTGTTAAATCCATGAGTATGATTTATGAGCGAATCAGCGTAATCATAAAATCAGGCTTGATAAATCTTGAATGGTTGAAGCAGCTAAAACAGAACGCTAGAATTTATACAGAAAGGGGAGTGTTTGAAAAGCCCAGCAAAGTGTTTATCCCCAATGATGGCAAACTTAAAAAGCTATTCGATAACTATGTTGAGTTCACATGGCTCCCAGAAAACACAAGTTATAATCAATGGTCTCGGCTGTTTGGTTTCTTTGGAGTCAGACCGTTAAAGCACTCTGTGATGGTGACACTTGATAACACACAGGTTGATGAAGAAGCTAAGAAAAACAGGTTTCTTACATTTTCGTGCAAATTGCTAATAGCAATGTGGTTAAAAGAGAAGAAAGAAGACTTGTATATAAACCTTCTTGATAATGGAGTCATAGGACAACTTATCAACACTAAGGAGTATTCAGCGGCTGAGATTAAACTCACACACAAATTAGATATTCATAAAGTCTCTGAGACAAGTGAGTGCTTCTGGGATTCCGAAGCAAGCCGCTTACTTCTTACTCAAAAAGCCAATAAAAGGACTATTGCCGACTCAATCTCAAGAGAGTTATGTAACAATAGCTTTTCGGAAGAGCTAAAGAACTGGATTGAGTCAAAACTGGGCTACTCAAGGACTGATTTTCAAGCAGTTATGGCTGAGGAAAATTGGCAGATACCCGAAGAGCTAAAGGCGTTTATGGGTAAACAAGAGACCACACTTGACAACTCGGATCATGAGGAATCACCGACTGAGAAAGCCGGACGAACGCATGATGAGGAAATCATTGAAGAAGATGCAAATCCTCAAGATGATAAAAACGACAGTGATAGCTTTACTCCAAATGACAGGTCTGAGGAAGCCAGTGATTCATTTTCTTCAGATAATGAACAACAGAGATCTAAAAGCCAAGGGTCAAATTCACGAGAATCTTCAGGCCATAGAGCTGGGGAAGGTTCAGAAAACAAGACCAACTCAAGTGAAAGATCTGATTTCGAAGAGGATAGTGAAGAAGAGACAGAACCTAAGCAAAGCTTTGCAGAAGAGCTGTTCTCTGGCTTTAATACGAAGGATCAACCGATACAGGATGATGATTGGAATGAAGATGGTGCGTACTCCGACGATTCCCAACGCCGCTACGAAAAGGAATATGATAGGGCGAGTGATAAGCACTCAAATAGTCGCGCTCAAGCTGATAGATACAGAGAAGTAAGAAGAAGAATACTTGATGGACCTGATCCCCTTGTGCGAGAGTCACTTTACCGATGGTACACTGGAAGATGCCAGATTTGTGGCTCGACATTTTTTCAGAAGAACGGGAGACCATTCTTTATCTCGCATTTTTTGGTTCCCAGAAAGGTCTCTGATAGTGCGGATATGATAGGAAATTCAGTTTGTTTATGTGCCAACCACTTTGCTCAGATGGTCTATGGCAGGCGGAAAAGCCCTAATGTGTTAAAACAATTAGAGAGTATTGACCCAACAAGTGAGCACTTCGAATTGAGTTTTACAATAAATGGAGAAGAGCTTTCTATCAAGTACAATCAGAAACACGCTATAGCTCTAAAAGCGTTTTATGAATCAGCTAAAGAGAGTTCAGACAGTTTTGTATAGCATGAATTATGAGGTCACAATGTTGTTTGACAAATTGGTGACACAACCTGCCAAATTGGAGTCATGATTTGACAAATTGCTGTCACTTATGACGGCCTGAGGACTCAGGTGATTTGACAATATGGTGTCACAGACTAAGGGCGTTTCCGTTGTTTTGTCAAGTGGGTGTCACGATTTGACATTTCAGGTGTCACTTCTTAATGATTAGCGATTTTCTGTCAAGTAGAATCGGAGCATTTTGTCAGCGACTGTCATTTGCCCACATCACTATTTCCCCCCTTTCTGATATTTTACTTGACAGTATGTCAATTCTTTTTACAGTTGCGTTGTAAACTAAGGATTCAGGAGAAGGAAATATGCCTGAGAAGCTTTATCATAAAATGCATGAATTTGTAACCGAGCGCTTCGATTTGAACCGTGTCTTGGAGCCGCTAAAAGATAATAAACGCAGCCATTTGCTGGAGATCACCGGCAAGTCCGGCTCTGGGAAGTCCTACCTGGTAAAACCGATCATTTCGGCCTTGGAAGAGCAGTACAGTAAGATAGTTTATTTTACTCCACATCCGCTCTATTTCAATCATATCCCGGAATTGATCAGGATTATTACAGGCCTGGACGAAGCCGAGCAGATGAAGATCTATGAGACTCATTTTGAGAACTATCATACGGGTAAAAAGTATGATTTCTTCTATTATCTCACGGAATTGCTCTTACAGAAGAAGCTACTTCAGCCGATGGTTTTATTGATAGATGATAGCGATGTTTTGGATGCCTATTCCAGGGACTTTTTGCAATATCTGGTGCAATATGCGGCGGACGAGGCGATTCAGATCATAGTCCTTTCGCAGAGCCATCTATTCCCCTTTTCCACGGTAGAGTATCTGCCTTCTTTGGGTGCCGAAGACCTGCAAAACCTGCTGAGTAGCATCTTCCCCAGCACGCGCCTGAGCTATATATCAGAGGGTGAAATCCTGCACAATATTTCGGGTGGGAATCTTATGATCCTGGAGCGCATCTTTGCGGAAATGGAGGAGGCCCAGCCCAAGGGTGGCTTTGATCTGAGCCCTTATCTGGAAAAGACTTACGATCCAGAAAGCATCTATTTTCAGAATCTGGACGGGATCAGCAAAGCTCAGAGTGAATTCCTCACCGCCATGTATATCATGGATGGTTTGGACACCGATCTGATCGCCGAAGCTTTGGGACGCAAGGGCATCAAGATGGACAGGAAAGCCTTGGTGGACAAAGGACTCCTGGCAGAGGTGGAGGATCACTGTGCGGTACAAAAAAAGCGTGCCTTCAGTCAGTGGCTACGTGCTGACGCAGAAAGGCTTCCCTCGCAATTGGTGAGCAAGATTCTGGGCTATCTGAAAAAGAAAGAGCTCAAGATTCAGATCCAATTGCGCCTGCATATTCATGGAAACACTTATAGCGCAGAGCCCTTCAATGCTATGGATCATCTCTTTGAGATTATGAGTGATGCCGAGAGTAATCTTAAGATCAATGAATATCTGGTCTCGATCAGCACAAATCCCCAGGACCAACTGCTTTATACTCAGAAGATGGCGGCCTGTTATGCCAATTTATCCCAAAAAGACAAGGCGGTGGATTACTATCGAGAATGTCTGCACATCTGCACAGAGAATAATCTTCCCGCCGAAGAAACGGTGTACCAGCTCTCGAAGAATCTTTTTGCGGTGAATTCCAGCAGTTTTGCCTTGGAGATCATCAAGAAATACTCTCCGGCTACCATAGACGGCTATTGGAAATCCAGCATCCTGTTGCTCAGAGCCGATATCCAGGCCGAAAGCGAAGACTTTAACGAAGCCTTTGAGACTCTGGATACTGTGATGCAATCCTTAAGCGGAATCGATGATCAGCACAAGCGTTATCTCATCCAGGCCGAAGCCAAGAAGATAAGGGGTAAGATCCACTATTATATCAATGAATGGGATCAGGCCGAAGAAGCTTTCCGCGAATCTGAAACCATGTATAAGCTGGCTGATGATCACTCCGGTTTGGCCGCGATCTATAACAACCTCGGGGTTTTGTATATGTTCCAGGGCGAATGGGAGCAGAGTGAGAGCTTTTTCCTGGCGAGCCTGGCACTGGAAAAAGAGGCTTTCAATCTCAATGGCATCTCGGTGTGCTTCAACAATCTGGGTGGCCTGATGGACGACAAAGGTGATGCTACCCGCTCGCTATACTATCTGGAAGAGGCACTGAAGATTCAACGGCTGCTCTCGGAGCCCTATAACATTACCAATATATACAATAACATCGGCGTAACCATGATGGATCATGGGGACTATGCCCGTGCGGAAGATGCGCTGAAGAAATCCCTGGAAACCGCCATTGAATTCAATTTCTTCCGCAATACCATTGCCTCCCTGAACAATCTGGGTGCGCTCAGCTTCAAAATGGGAGATTGGAAAGGCTCCATCAGTTATTATGAAAAGGCGATCAAGCTCTCTCAGGAGAATAACTTTGGTGAAGGCCTGCTGCGCAGCTTTAATAATCTGGGCGAAGTATATGAGAAAAGCGGTGAATTGAATCTGGCTTACGATCTGTATTTCAAGGGTTTGGAGCTGCTGCCTACGGTGAGCGATGATTATATCAAAGCAGAGCTGCACGGCAACCTCGGCTCTGTGCTTACCAAGCTGCACAAATTCAAGGAAGCCTACCGCTACCTGATGGAGAGTTTTGACTTCTTCAAGGCTTTGGGGGCGCGGGATAAGATCGTGGAAGGCTGTCAAAACCAGGCTTATTACTTTATCATGACCCACAATGCTGAAAGCGCAGACTATTACATCAATGAAGCCTTGAAACTGGCCACTGAGCAACAGAATGACTTTGAGATCGGCTGGACCTACTATCTCAAGGCACTCCTGGAGCGCAAAAATCTGGAGAATGCCAAAAACTATCTGGAAGAAGCGATCAAGAACTTTGTGGCTTCCGGCAATAACTACGAGCTCTCCCTGGTGAATTATGAATTGGCCGGGGTGCTGCTGGATCTGGAAGACTGGGAGCAAGCCCTGCAGATCTTGAAAAACAATAAAAAGGTGATCCAGCAATACGGCTCAATCAAGCTTTTAGAGCAAAATGACATCCTCATGCAGAGAATTGCGCGCGAATATTCCTCGCAGATGCAAGAGGTGAAATTCGAAGAGAATCTGCTCAATCAATTCTATGAGATTACCCAAAAGCTGAATACCATCACAGACCTGGATTTGATCATCGAACAGTCCCTTTCCAGTTTGATCGAAATCTCGGAAGCAGATGGCGGCATCCTCTGCCTGCACAATAGCTCCAATCTGCCTGATGTTTGGGAGTATAAACTCTTCAAAAACTTCTCTGCGGAATCCCCGGACTACGATATGATGATGAATCTCTGTGTCCAGGTGCATCAGGATAATGAGCTGAAAAACTATAAACAACCGCATTTTGCGGCCAAATACAACAACATCTTACTACTCCCCCTCTCCATCCGCAAAAACAATCTGGGAGTGGTGGCCCTCTTCTGCAAAAGCGGCTCGCACTACTTCAGCGAACGCATTATCAACCTCCTGAATGCTCTGTCAAATCAGATCATCGTGATCATCGAAAACATCCGTGGGGCAAACCTGGAAAAGAGCCATGCTACCATTCGTGAGCAGCTTCACAAAGGTAATCTCTATGCCAATATCATCGGCAAAAGTCCGGAGATGAATAAGATCTTTGAGATCATCGAAAAGGTGAAGGATACCCCCACCACCGTGCTTTTGGAGGGCGATAGTGGCACGGGTAAGGAGCTGCTGGCCAGAGCCTTGCACTATGGCAGCAATCGTGATAACAAAGCCTTTGTAGCCCAATATTGTGGGGCACTACCAGAATCTCTGTTGGAGAGTGAACTCTTTGGCCACGTCAAAGGCAGCTTCACCGGCGCCGCTTATGACAAAAAGGGACTCTTTGAGATTGCCGATGGTGGTACCTTCTTCCTGGATGAAATCTCAGACATCAGCCAATCCACCCAGGCCAAGCTCCTGCGCTTCTTGCAAGAAGGCGAAGTCAAACGCGTGGGCGCCACCAAGACCGAGAAGGTAAATGTGCGGGTGGTCTGCGCTACCAACGTTCCACTTTTGGATAAAGTTCATAAAGGCGATTTCCGCCTGGATCTGTATTACCGGCTCAATGTGATCCGCATCCTGGTCCCGCCGCTGAAAAACCGCCCCGGAGATGTACCGCTTTTGGCCATCCATTTCCTGGATAAATACAATAAACGCATCGGTAAAAACGTGCTGGGCTTCAGTGCTGAAGCGATGAAGATCCTGGAAAATTACGAATTTCCCGGTAACGTGCGTCAGCTTGAAAACGAGATCGAGCGCGCCGTCACTCTGGTGGAGGATAATACCTTCATCATCCCGGAGGACTTCTCTGAGGAGGTGCACGGCCATCAAGAGCAAATCCGCACTATCGACCTGCTCAGTAGCAAATTGAACCTGAAGGAGGCCGTGGAAGAGCTGGAGCGCAAAATGATAAGCGTCACTATGGATAAATACGATTGGAATCAGACCCAGGCGGCGCGGGAACTGGGGCTTTCGCGGCAGGGCTTGATCAAGAAATTGCAACGCTATAACCTCTTTAAGGATGAATAATGACATTCTCAGAAACACTGAATTTTGTAGCCATAGATATTGAAACCACAGGGCTTTCGGAGCAGCGGGACGAGATCATCGAAATCGCTGCGGTGAGATTCGCCAAAGGCAAAGCAGCAGAGAGATTTGTGAGCTTGGTGAAGCCGCGGGGCAAGGTGCCCAAATTCATCCAGCAGCTCACCCATATTTCGCCGGCTGAGCTCAAGGACGCGCCAGACATCAAGGACGTGCTTCACAAGCTCAAAGACTTTGTGGGCAAAGACACTTTGCTGGGGCATAATGTGGGCTTTGACACCGGTTTTATCAATCATAATTTTGCCCTGATCGGCGAATTTCCCTTGCTGAATAACTCATGGGATACTGTCGAGCTTTCCCGCATCTATCTGCCCTTTGTGGCAAATCACAAACTGGGCACGATGGTGCAGCATTTTGGCATCCCCTTGGAAAATGCCCATCGGGCAGACGCAGATGCCGAGGCCACAGGAGAGCTCCTAATTGCTTTGGCAGAGCATATTAGCAAGCACTACAGCATGGTGGTGAATGCGCGGATTTTGTCTTATTTGACGATGGCGCAAATGCAGAGCCTTAGCTTTATCGAAGAACTCATCCGCTTTCAACGCCAAAATGCGATCTCGGCACCGCCCTCGGCCAAGCTGGAAAGTCCCTATTTCAATGTGATCGACAATACCCTCCCTGCTGCTCAAAATCCCAAGCTGGATGCAGTATTCTCTGAAGATGGGCTTTTTGCTGAGCGCTTTCCAAATTTTGAATACAGGGCCGGACAGCTTCAGATGGCAGAGGCGGTATCGCAGGCCTTTGCCAGGGAAGAACATCTGGTGGTGGAAGCTGGCACCGGCGTGGGCAAGTCTTTCGCCTATCTGGTTCCTTCTCTGGAGTTTGCGCATCGTAATAAAGACCGGGTAGTGGTTTCCACAAATACCAAGAATCTGCAAGAACAGCTTTTTTACAAAGACCTGCCGCAATTGGCAAAGATTCTTCCCGTTCCTTTTAAGGCGGTACTCATCAAGGGCCGGGAGAATTACATCTGTGAACGCCGCTGGGAAGAGCTGCTCTCTCAAAGCGGCAGAGAGCTCTCCACCTGGGACGCGGAAGCGCTGCTCTATCTTTACATCTGGAAGCTGCATACCAAGACCGGGGATATCTCGGAAAATTCCAGCTTCGATCGCTCTCGCTTCAGCATCAGTTGGCGTAAAGTCTGCTCAGACCGCTATCTTTGCGGCGGCCGCAAGTGTCCGAATTACCGTAGCTGCCATGTGATGAGCCTGCGCAAAGAGATCGAAAACGCCTCCGTGGTGGTGGCAAATCACGCGCTGCTCCTGGCCGATATGCGCATGGAAAATAGCACCCTGGGAGAGTACAAATATCTGGTCATAGATGAGGCGCACAACCTCATGGCTTCGGCCTCAAAGCATCTTGGCTCCAGCCTTTCTTATGCGGATGTATCCATACTTTTCAATCAAATCGCCAGCTCCTCCCGCCGGCGCAAAACTGACTTTATCAGCAATCTGCAAAAGGCTTTGGACAAAAGTGCTCTCAGCGAGCAGAAGAAAGAGCAGTGCGCTTCCCTGGCCAAACGCCTGGAGCAGTTGATCTCAGATAGTCGCAATCTGGTGACGGATATCTTCAATCTGGCTGGTGCCAAATGCGATGCTGCCGATAGTTACAATAAACTCCGCATCAAGGCTGTGGCCGAGGTGCCGGAAATATATGAGCTTTTGAAGACTTTCAGCCTGGCCTTCAAAGAGATTCTCAAGGCAGCCGTGGCTCTGGAAAATGTGATTAGCTCCCTGGAAGCCAAGCAGATGCCGGCCTACGATCAGCATCTGGAAGGTATTTCCGCCTTTGTAATGCGCCTCTCAGAAATGGAAGGCGTCCTGCTGAGTATCCTGAATCCTGATTTGAATAATTTCGCCTTGTGGATCGAGAATCCCAGCCGGCCGGACCGCAATTCCCCCTCCTCCGTCCTGAATTACGCGCCTATCGAAGTGAATACCTTCCTTACCAAGATGCTCTATAAGCAGATTCCGTCCATCGTCTTTACTTCCGCCACTTTGGCGCTCAGAGGTTCGTTCAAATACTTTTTGGCTCAATCTGGACTTGATCTTATGGAGGATAAGCAGGTGGTCTGCCGCATCGTGGATTCCCCTTTTGACTACGATACCCAATCCAAGCTCCTCATCACCAGCTTCCTGCCGGAGCCCAAGGATAGATTCTTCCACACACAAGCCATCGCCTGTTTGAAACAAATACTGGCGACTACCGATGTGGGAACCATGGCACTCTTTACGGCCTATCGGGATCTGGATGCGGCCTACGATCAGGTTTCTGACGATATGTTTTATGCCAAGCGGCCTTTCTTTGCCCAAGGTAAAGGCGGCAGCCGCAGCAGCATCTTGGAAGAGTTTAAAAAAGCCAAAAACGCCGTGCTCCTGGGCACCTCCTCTTTTTGGGAAGGGGTGGATGTGCAGGGAGAATCGCTCTCGCTTTTGATCCTCTACAAGATTCCCTTCCAAGTGCCCTCAGAGCCTTTGGTGGAGGCTTATATAGACAAGCTGGAGCGGGAGCAGAAAGACTCCTTTATGCATTATATGTTGCCCAACGCTTTGCTGAAACTGCGTCAAGGTTTTGGCCGCCTGATTCGCTCCAAGACCGATCGCGGCATCGTGCTCATCATGGACAGCCGCGTGAGTAAGAAACGCTATGGCAGTTACTTCAAAGAGATTCTGCCCGGCAAACATCTGGAGCTAAAAGATGAACTCCAGCTCATCACTGAGATAACGAGGTTCTTTTCACAGCTATGAAACGCGATTTTCAAGACCAATTTCCGCTGCTTTATGAAAGCGGGCGTCTGCTCTTTGATCAGCCTTTGGCACAGCGCAGCAGCTTCAAGATTGGAGGCCCGGCGGATGTGCTGGCTCTTCCTAATACTCAAAAGGAGCTGATCGCACTGCTTACTTATGCACTGCAAAAGCAAATCCCCTATTTCATCCTGGGCAAAGGGACCAATCTGCTCATCTCAGACAAGGGCATCCGTGGCCTGGTGATAGGCATGGAAGGCTTCCAGAAGATCACCCGGGATGAGAACTACGTCTCCGCTTTTGCAGGCGTAAAGCTAAGGCACTTATGTGAATTTGCTCAACAAGAAGGCCTGGCCGGGCTGGAATTTGCCCA
>Ga0265295_1004117_pt1 | contig 19969 bp, 20 predicted proteins | sample Munlansysbiofilm_FD_192503 | JGI IMG/M metagenome (GOLD analysis project Ga0265295, IMG submission 192503) | Leachate microbial communities from a municipal landfill in Southern Ontario, Canada - Methane capture system biofilm | ecosystem: Engineered > Solid waste > Landfill > Unclassified ... | reverse complement strand
GCCGAGGCCGGTTTTCCTAACCATTCTTTACCTCTCTTTCCACGATTTCCCGCGCCAGCTCCAGGTATCCGGCGGCGCCGCGCGAGTTAATATCATAGAGAAGTATCGGCTTGCCATGGCTCGGCGCCTCCGACAATCTGACATTCCGGGGGATTACGGTTCTGAAGGTCGTCTCGCCGAAATGGTTTCTGATCTCCTCACTCACCTGACGGGACAGGTTGTTCCTTCCATCGTACATGGTCAGCAGGATTCCCTCCACCGCGAGAGCAGGGTTCAATCCCTTTTTAACGAGCCGGATGGTGTTGAGGATCTTGGACAGGCCCTCCATGGCGTAGAATTCGCACTGCAGCGGGACCAGAACCGAATGGGCGGCCGTCATGGCGTTAAGGGTCAGAAGGCCGAGGGAAGGGGGACAGTCCAGGAGGATATAGGCGTATTCGCCGGCGATGGCCTCAAGGGAGCGCGCCAGCCTTCTCTCCCGTTCCGGCATCGTGACCAGCTCCAGCTCGGCCCCGGCGAGGTCGTCGCTGGAAGGTATTACGTCCAGGAGGGGAATCTCCGTCTTTTTGACAACGCCCGCCATTTCAGCGTCGTCGATCAGGGCATTGTAGATATTCTCGCGAAGCACGCCCCTTTCGACGCCCACGCCGCTTCCCGCGTTCCCCTGGGGATCCATGTCCACCAAAAGCGTCCTGCGCTCCGCGACGGCAAGGGAAGCGCCCAGGTTGATAGCCGTAGTGGTTTTTCCCACCCCGCCTTTCTGATTTGCGATGCAGATTATTTTTGCCATGGAATTTTCGGATTCTCTCGGGCGGCGCAAGCTTGAGGAGAACGCGCCCGGATGGGTGTAAGAAGGAACTTTTCTGGTGGAACGTACCACAAAACCCGCTATTATAGAAGTGTTTTTTGAGCGCGCCATCCCTTGTGTTTCATGGATGTTTCACGATGTGATGAAAAAGCGCGGCGATGGACTCCCCCTTTCGAGCAGAGAGATTTCACCGCCGCCCCTCTTGCGAAGCGTGTTTCACCATGTTTTCAAAGAGCGGATGACAATGACGTCAGAATGGCCTGCCGGCGCGGGACGGTTTCCCATGACTCCCGCATGTTAAGCGCTTTTGAATCCGGATTTGGCGAACGAGTATTCGAAGCTCATATGGTCCGCATAGGTTCCATTCAGGATCGCGGCAACGTCCTCGGTGAACACCATCTCCTCATCAGTGGGCACGACAAACACCTTTACCGGTGAATCTTCGGTGGAAACAATACATTCACACCCATTGACCGCCTCCCTGTTCCTCCCCTGATCCAGCCGGATGCCGAGATTATCAAGCCCGCTGAGGGCCATCTCCCGTATCCGCCAGGCCCGCTCGCCGACTCCCGCGGTAAAGACAACGGCATCAAGCCTCCCGAGAGCGGCGGCATATGCGCCGATGTATTTCTTCAGCCGGTACGCCTCAATCTCCAGGGCAAGAGAGCAGAGTTTGTCCCCCTTCAGGGCGTTTTCCAGCACATCTCTCCGGTCCGTGTACTTCTTCGTAATACCGAGCACCCCGCTCTTCTTGTTGAGGATCGTGTCGATCTCCTTGGGAGTGTGTTCTTCCATCTGCATCATGAAGGCCGGAATGGCCGGGTCGATATCTCCGCAACGGGTTCCCATCACCGCCCCTTCCAGGGGGGTTAACCCCATGCTGGTATCCACCGACACGCCATTCTTGATGGCGGCATGGGAAACGCCGTTTCCGATGTGCATGGTGATGATGTTGCATTCCTCTGCAGGCTTTCCAAGCAGCGCGGCTGCCCGCTTGGAAACGTACAGGTGGGACGTTCCATGGAAACCGTAGCGCCGGACACCGTACTTTTCATACCATTCGTACGGCACGGGGTAGATATAGGCGTACTCGGGCGTGGTCTGGTGGAATGCCGTGTCGAAAATGGCCACATGGGGCACATCGGGAAGCACCGCTCGGGCAGCCTCTATTCCGGCGATATTGGGCGGGTTGTGAAGCGGCGCCAGATGCTGGACCGCCTTGACGGCATCCAGAACCTGTTCGTCGATCAGGACGGAGTGGGTAAACTTTTCGCCGCCGTGCACGACCCGGTGACCGACCGCTGAGATCTGGCTCATGTCTTTCAGGACTCCGTGCCCGGGATCCGTCAGGGTCCGGATGATAAGGTCCATGGCCACGGTATGATTCGGGCATTCGAATCCCCTTTTGTACTTTTCGCGTCCCGGTACCTCTTGAACGATGAATGAACCGCCAATGGTAACGCGTTCCACCAGACCCTTCGCGATGATCTTTTTCCTGTCCCAGTCAAAGAGCTGATATTTGACTGAGGAGCTTCCACAGTTGATTGCTAGAATATCCATGCACATCCTCCGAGATTGTTTTGCCACCAAATTCTCTTGATTATGAAGGCCCTGAAGCCGGTTTCCGGACGCAATTATGCCTCTTGGGATAGTGCGGACCGGAATGTCAAACATCATGCTTTCCGTGTTTTCAGAATTTCCTCGTTTTTTTCTATCCTGTTGATGCCGCCCAGATCGTAACTGATCCTGATAAAGCCGGTAAAACTGTCGCTTTTCAACTTATTAAGCAACTCGACAATCCTTTCTTCTTTTTCCATAGACCTCCCATGAAAAACAGCGCTTCAGCCATACCGGCCGGAAGTATCGCATTGTGCACACTCTTGTCCTATCCCTGTCATACCTTCAATCACCGTCTTTTGTGGAAAAAAATGTAGCGACGCTACAATCAGGAAACCATCATGCGGGTTTCGTTGGTCCTATGGAGGAAATAGGGGACGAAATAAGCGCACGACCTTACCGCGGGTTTCGTTAAGCCCGCGACGTACGCGGGTGACGAAATATGCGCGGGTTCCTACGCTGATACCATCTTGACAACAAGAACCGTTACCTCGGAACCGTTGACTGAACGAAACCTGTGCTCCAGGGAAGCATCCATGTAAATACTGTCACCTTCAGTTAACACGACTTGATTATCACCTATCGTGAGCTCAAACACTCCTTTCAGGACATACATAAACGCTTCTCCGTAATGCATATAAAAATTATCGCCTACGATATCATCAGTCAGGTTAATGATGTACGGCTGCATTTTTTTATGTTTCATTTGTGACAGTGACTCGCAATAAAATCCATTACCGTTACATTTCCCGTTTTGTATGAGTATCTTTGAAAGCACCTTCCTGTCTTCTTTTCTTATTATTTCATACTTCTTGTTTTCATTTTCATCATCGAACAACCAGCTCATCTTGACGCCGTAAAATTTCATCAGCTTGGAAAGCGTCGATATGGAAGCGGAAATGCTGTTGCTTTCGATCAAGGAAATCATTCCGGAAGACAGGCCGCTTTCGCGAGCAACGAATTTCTGGGTCATATTATTCGACAATCGCAATTTCTTTAGCGTTTCACCGACATTATACCTATAGTATTCGTTGCCATGGTTTCGTTTTATCTTATTGTCAATTTCATATGGGTGCTGTGATGACATGACTTCACCTTGCTATCCTATAGAAGGATTTTTCTACTTATAACTTTGTTGCTCTGAAATAAAAACACATAACCCCTTTACAATATCAAAGTGTTTTATCTCCTGCGCTATTATAGCGTTTAACAGTAGTTTGGATTTTTCATCACTCGAATTTTGCAGGAAATATTCATACTCGTTTATTCCGTTTTTTTCACGCTCCATTACTTCCCGGTAGAAATTGACTTCCTCCCTGCACAAGCTTTCAACACCGGGGTCTTTAACAATGTGTGGAAAAAGCTTTGAAAATTCGAAGCTATCGTTTCGACATGCAACAAGGTCGTTACGACATGTCCTGAAGTTCTCTATCCTCTCAAGGTGCTTCCGCTCATCCTTCAACAAGGACGAAAACAACCTCTTCACACTGTCAAGGGAAGCCTGCTCCACAAGATACGCATATAATTTGATTGCATCCTTTTCATGCCGCAGCGCGCCATCAAGCACATCCATAGAATTCCTCCTCAATCGTCTCTCTTCCCACCCCTTTTCTATCCTCCCTCATGCTGGTACGACCGGACATGTCATCGTTTTCAAGGAAGGGAGGCTGCCGGCCTTCCGGCAGGCAGCCAATGACATGACATGGGGGAGGATGACATCTGAAAAAGGGAGACAGCTCTCCTTTGCGGGCCGGTACTTATCTATTGATCACGTTCGTAATCAACGATACGCTGAGCAACCGTCTTTATGCTCAAAAGGTCGGAGTAGTTAATGTTGTTACCCAGGTAGTTGCCGCCGTCCGTGCCGCAGCCCAGGGTGAGCGAAGGGGGCAGTTCGTTGTAGATGAGACCGACGCTGCCGTGAACCGCGGGCTGGTTGAGGAGCAGACGGTTGGCCGGGATCTCTACGGCGAATTTGTTGAGAATGTTGTCGTCCTGCGCATGGATAACGGCGGTATGGCCGGCGCCGCCCCAGCGGAGCTGGCTCTTGGCCGCGGCGATCGCTTCGTCTGCGCTGTTGAAGCAGATGTAGCCCAGAACAGGGGAGAGCTTCTCATGACTGAACCAGTCCTCAGGACCGATGGTGGTCAGGGGCACCAGGAGCAGCTGGCTGTCTTCGGGAATCTCGAAGCCCGCCAGGTTGGCGATGTATTGCGGTGACTTGCCCACTATGGCGACCGCCGGAACGCCCCGCACTTTGTCGAACATGACCGATTCCAGCTTCTTCTTCTCTTCCGCGTTGACCAGATAGGCCCCGCGCTCGGTCATCATCTTGATCGCCTTGTCGCAGGTTTCCTTGTCGTCGAAGATCATGGACTGGTCGGAGGAGCAGATGGTGCCGTTGTCGAAGGTCTTGGAGGCGATAACATTGTTCACCGCTACGCTGAGTTTTGCCGTTTTTGAAATGAAGACCGGGGTGTTGCCAGGACCGACACCGATGGCGGGGTGACCGGAGCTGTATGCGGACTTGACCATGGAGCCACCTCCGGTAGCGAGGATCAGATTCACGCCCGGGTGCTTGAACAGAAGGTTGGTTGCCTCAATGGAAGGCTCGTCGATCCATTGGATGCAGTGTACCGGAGCGCCTGCGCTCACTGCCGCGTCATGCATGATCCTCGCCGCCTCGACGCTGACCTTCTGTGCGCGGGGGTGAGCGGCAAAGATGATGACGTTGCGCGACTTAAGGGCGATCAGCGACTTGAACATGACCGTGGAAGGCGGGTTGGTGGTCGGGGTCGCGGCAGCGATGACGCCGAACGGCTCGGCAACGTACTTTACTCCGAATTCTTCCTTGATGATGCCCACGGATTTCTTGTCCTTGAAATACTCGTAGACGATGTGCGCGCCCAGATGGTTCTTGATGGCCTTGTGGTCGGCCCTGCCGATTCCCGTTTCTTCCACGGCCATCTCGGCAAGTTTCTGCTCGTTGGCCACGGATGCGGCATCCATGGCCGCGCAGATCCTGTCGACCTGCTCCTGGGTCATCTCCTTCATGACATCGGCTGACTTTCGTCCCTTTGCTACCAGTTCATCAATCTTCCGTACAACGTCCGCCATGACACACCTCCATTATGTAGTTTTGTGACAGACGCCGCAATCCACCCATTGGCGCGACATCTGTTACCCGAATGATATGTTTACTTGCCTCCGTAATAACAAGCGGACGCATGGGTCTCCCGTTCCCGCAAAAAACAAAGCCCAATGAAAAGCGCGCCGGCTTTTCATTGGGCTTTCTGGGGCCGTACAACGGTCAGTAAAGGGCCAACAATGAAATGAGATTACTTCATAGTTATTTTTATAAGAAAAGTGTATCGGACTTGCAATATTCCAAATCAACCACTGCCGATGCCTATGCCACTGGCATTAATAACAACGGCCGATGGATATAAACATCCACCGGCCTGTAAGCCCGCAATGTTTACTCCTTTCCAAGCAAGGGAGGCATCGCTGTTTCCGGCGATACCCACAGCCCGGCTTCCATAGCATAAGCCGCAGGAAGAACGGGTCGGAGCAAATTTTTACTATTATAATTAATTGTTACAGTTTTTAACTATATAGAATGATAGTTGGCATAATGTCAAGACTTTTTTGTATAATGTTTTTTTGATTTGATTAGATGAAACACAAATGACACAACGTCTACAATTCAAGCTTTATTTGCTCAGCTTCGATAAGGGGATGCTCGGCAACTCTAATTACATCTGACTGCTCAAGCCTCTCAATAACTTTCTCCAAAAGGTGGCCGGTGATCATGCCGGTCACCAGCGCCGCCGGCAACAGAAAAGCCAGATAGTAGAATATGAAACAGCTCCGCATAATCAGAGCCGCCATGAGAAGCTGGCCAGCATTATGACTCACGGCCCCGGCGACACTCACACCCCGTATACTGAAACATGGAGTGAATCTCAGAAGAAACGCCATGATAAGCGTACTGGCAACGGACCCGCTCATGCTCAGCAGAAAAGCGGGCGAGAGGAAAACGCCTCCCACCAGGGAACCGAGTATCACCCGCGACACACTGACGACCAGGCCACCGCGAAGGCCGTACAGGTATACGGCAACAAAAGTCACCACATTGGCCAATCCAAGCTTCACTCCCGGAATGGGAAAGGGGTTGGGAATCATCCCCTCCACAACATGCAGGGTCGTTCCCAGCGCCACCAGGAGCGACAGGAAAACCATTTTCCGCGTATCAGACATGCAGCGCGCCTCGACTCATCGGGTTACGGCGTCAAGTCCGTTCCCGCCTTCAATGCGTATCTCCACCTGGTTGGGAAGACAGACGATGCTCTCGCCCTGTCTTTCCATCCAGCCCTGCAGGATACACGTGCGGTCCGGGCAGGGGGCTTCCCGCATGCGGACCCTGTTTCCATCGAGCTCCACAAGAGCACGCCCCATCGAACCCTGAACCTGATACACGGCTTTTTCCCCGTCCTTGAGAAGGACGATGGTCCGGACAATCCGGCCCCGAACCTTTATCACCGCCCTGATCTCGACGGCTGTATCCGTTCGCAAGAGAGTCACTCGATAATAGATCATCGCCGATAACGCCGTGGCAAGCAGGACCCCGACAATCAGACAGCTATCGGCTTTGCGCATGGTGTCCGGGCGCCGCGGATTGCACGACCGACCGGCCCGCCGGGCCCTTTCCGTGAAGGGTTCGCCCATCGACGGTCACCAGAAACACCTCCACTCCATCCAGTTTTTTCACCGTTTCCAGGGCCTTTTCCGGTGGAAGGACGAACAGCGCCGTGGACAGGATATCCGCCATGCCGGCATCCTTTGCGACCACGGTAACACTCGCATTCTCCATTGCCGGATAGCCCGTGCCGGGATTGAGAATATGATGGAACCGCCTCCGCCCGGAATCAAAGCACCGGTAATACCCCGCCGATGTGGCTGCCGCGGAGTCCTCAAGCGCGAGCACGGCAAGGATTCCTCCCGAGTCGGTGGGATTTTTTATCCCTATCCTCCATGGAGCGCCTTCAGCGTTTTTCCCGAGGACCCGTATCGTGCCGCCGGCGTCGATGATGGCCTTTTCAATCCCGTTCCGCGCCAGGACCCACATTGCTTTTTCCGTCGCATACCCTTTCGCCGCCGCTCCCAGATCCAGGCCCATACCCGCTTTTTCCAGAAATGCGGTCCGGTCCTGGCGCTTCAGCAGCAAACGGTCACTGTCTACCAAAGCGAGGCGTGCCGCGAGTTCATCGTGCTTCGGCACATGGGGATGCTTTCCTCCGAATCCCCACAGGTCCATTACCGGACCGATAGTTACGTCAAATGCGCCGCCGGTGCGATGGCGCCAGGTACGGGACCGTTCCAGCATTGCGAAGACATCCGGATCAACCGTGACCGGTCTGATGCCGGCCATGTCGTTGATCCGGCAGACATCGCTCGCTGCATGTTCAGCCGTTCCCCTGACGGGAAAACGATTCGTCAGGTCCGCGATGCGCTGCATTTCGGCATAGGCTTCAGCCACGGCCTTCCGGAGTTTTTCATCATCCCTGCCGTACACCTTGATGCTTACCAGGGTGTCCATCAGGAACCGGTCGCTCCTGTACTCCACCGGTCGTCGGGGATAGAGAGAGAAACCGATGACACCCAGAAGGACAAGGATCAGGGCAAGCCATACACGGGGCCGGCTCCCCATTACTGCTGACAGGCCTCGCACCGCCTGCAGCCCGCATTTTCATGCTCCCTGGCTTCCAGGACGACTTCCTCGGAGATGGGCGAGATCATGGCAATGGCCTTGGTAGGACATTTGGTGACGCATATGCCGCAGTTGGTGCACTTCTCGTAATCGATGTGCGCCACCGATCCCGTTCCCCGGTCAACGACATGCACGGCCCCTTCGGGACAGTTCTTCTCGCACAGCCGGCACTTGATGCAGGCGACCCCGCACGCGGCCCTGGCCTCCTTGCCCTTGTCCGTGTTCACGCAACGGACGTTGACCAGACGGGATACTCCCACCAGCCTCAGGATTCCCTGCGGGCATTCTTCTACGCATTTATTGCATCCGGTGCACTTGTAGTAGTCCACGACCGGAAGTCCGTCCGCCCCCTGATCAATCGCTCCGAAGGGGCATGCGGTGGTGCAGGAGCCAAGCCTGATGCAGCCGAAATTGCACGCTTTGGGTCCCTTGAACGCCGCAAGCGCCGCATGACAGTCTTCGATCCCCTTATAGCGATAGAGCATCTTCGCCTGCCCGGCCCCCCCCTGGCAGAGCACCTGGGCCACCTTGCGCTCTTCGTAGCCGGAGATCTCCGTACCCAGGATGGCGGAGATCTTCTCATAGAGAGAAGCGCCACCCGGCGCGCAGGCGTTCGGCTTGATATCACCGTTGACGACCGCCTCGGCGAAACCGGCGCATCCGGGCTGGCCGCAGGAGCCGCAGTTCGCCCCCGGCGCCACGGACAGGATTGCCTCAACCTTGGGATCGACTTCCACTTTGAATTTCTTGCTTGCCACTCCGAGGACGCCCCCGAAGGCCGCGCCCATTACCGCCAGGCTTGTTACCGCAGCTAACATTCCGAATACCTCCGCATATAATTGCCGGCCTCTCGACCGTTTGTGGAAAGAGAGGCCGTAGTGTCATAGATAACCTTGTCAACAATCAATGATTCTTCAAAACAAAAGGATCATCTCCGGGGTCAGATGAGTCCGCTGAAACCGAGAAAGGCAATGGACATCAGCGAGGCTGTCACGAGAGAAATAGGCACCCCTTCCATACACTTCGGTATATCAGCGGATTCAAGTCTCTCCCGTATTCCCGCCATCAGGATGAGGGCCAGGGAAAAACCGGCGGCATGGCTGGCGCTGTGGACAAGCGTCTTCACAAGGCTGAAATCCTTCTGGATATTCAGGATGGCCACACCCAGTACGGCGCAGTTCGTGGTGATCAGGGGAAGATAGATGCCCAGCGCCTTATACAGGCCCGGGCTGTATTTCCTGATTACCATTTCGACGAACTGCACTAGGGCGCCGATGATCAGGATAAAGGCAACCGTCTGCATATAACCGATATTGAACGGATTCAGGATGTATACCTGGAAAAACCAGGTAAGAAGGCCGGCCAGAACCAGAACGAAAGTAACAGCCGCGCCCATGCCCAGGGCGGCGCTCAGCTTCTTGGAAACACCGAGAAAGGGGCATATCCCCAGAAATTGGGACAGCACGATGTTGTTGATGAGTACGGCGCTTATGACAATAATGAAATAATCCTGCATAAGTCGGGTTCTCCTTTCTCAGGCGGTTTTCGACTGCATTTTGTTCAGGAAGCCGAGGATGCACCCAAGCGTCACGAATCCACCCGGGGCCAGAATCATCATTATTGCCGCCCGGCTTTCCGGAAACAGACGGACCCCCAGGAAGGTTCCGGCGCCCAGGACCTCCCTGAAGGTACACAGAAGTACCAGGGCCAGGGTGTACCCTACACCCATGCCGAGCGCGTCGAGAACGGAGGGCACGATCGAATTTCTGTTGGCGAAGGCCTCGGCGCGGCCGATAATGATGCAGTTCACGACGATAAGGGGAATGAATATGCCCAATGCCTTGTACATGGCCGGTGTATAGGCATGCATCAACAGGTCGGTCATGGTGACGAAGGAGGCGATTACCACGATATAGACGGGTATCCTGATGCTGTCCGGGATTATCCTGCGCATGGCGGAGATGACGATGTTCGAACCGAGCAGCACCCCCGTGAACGCAACGCCCATGCCCAGGCCGTTGTCCACCGACGTGGTGATCGCCAGCGACGGGCAGGTTCCCAGAACCAGCCGGAACAGCGGATTCTCCTTGATGATCCCTTTCGTAAACTCATTCAGCAGACTCATACGAAACACCTCCGGTGTAGTGTTCGTCCGGCGCTTCCGCCGGGGTTATTTAGTGGCCATCCGGAAACTATTTAACGAAGTTCCCGGCGAAATGGTCCCGTGCCGCATTCACGCCGCTGGTGACGGCCTTGGACGTTATCGTGGACGCGGTAATCGCCTGGATCTGAGTATCCTTTGTCGGGGGTGTCTTGGTAACTTCCAGATCGGCTTCGGCGCTTTTTCCCTTGTAGCGGTCCTGGAATGACGGGTCCTTTGCCTTTGCGCCGAGGCCGGGAGTTTCGGTCTGGCTCAGCACCTTGATGGCGGTTACCTTCCTGGCGCCGATGTCAAATCCGGCAAGGATGCTGATGGGTCCTCCGAAGCCCTTGGGTTCGATGGTATAGATGACACCCACGGGAACCCCGCCTTTGTATGCCACATTCACCTCTTTGATAAGAGGATTAGCGTTCTTCTTCAGGAAGCGCTCCGATTCGTTTTTTACCTCTTCTCCCTGGGGACAGACCTCCTTGAAGCTGTCGGTTTTCATCCGCAGCGCCTGTTTATCGATAACAGGGGCGGTCATGCTGTTCACGTATCCGACACCGAATGCCGCGACAGCGGAAACAACCAGGAGGAAAACGGCAAGTTTCATGATATCAAGCATGGCTCTTCACCCCCCCGAATACCCGGGCTTTGGTGTATCGATCAATCAGCGGCGTCGCCACATTCATGAGCAGGATGGAATAACACACGCCTTCCGGGTAGCCACCCTTCAGCCTGATAAGGACCACGAAAATTCCTGCGCCGACACCGAAGATGATTCTGCCTGCCTTTGTTACCGGGCTCGTCACCCAGTCGGTGGCCATGAAAAAGGCGCCGAGAAAAAGCCCTCCAGCCAACAGGTGGAACACCGGATACCACATGCCGTTCCCCTTCACGGACGCGACAATGGAGGTCAGGGCGAAGACCGTGCCCAGGTAACTGACCGGGATACGCCAGTCGATGTGTTTTCTGTAGAGCAGGTAGAGTCCGCCAATGAGGAGGGCAAGGGCGCTGGTCTCGCCGAGACTGCCGCTCACATTGCCCAGGAAGAGATCGGCGATGCCGGGCAGCTGCCGGCCGCCGGCCTCTTTCATGATGCCGAGTGGCGACGCAGTGGTGACAGCGTCGATGGGCGTCACCCAGGTGGTCATGGCGACAGGGAAGGAGGCCAGCAGGAATGCCCTTCCGATCAATGCCGGATTGAAGATGTTGTGGCCGAGTCCGCCGAACAGGTGTTTCGCGACCACGATCGCGAAAACCGAACCGAGAACCGCCATCCACGGCGGCAGGGTCGGCGGCAGACAGAACGCCAGGAGCAGGCCGGTTACCACGGCGCTGAGCTCGCCGGTCGTCGTGCCTTTTTTCATGACCTTGAGACAGGCGAGCTCGGCCAGCCAGGCGCTCACCACGCAGGCGAGAATTACCATGACGGCGGGCAGGCGAAAATAGTAGACTGCTGCGATAAGCGCCGGAACCAGCGCAATGAGGACATCCCGCATGGCAGCCGGTACGCTGTCAGGGCTGTGCAGGTGCGGAGATGACGATACAACCAACAGACTGTCCTGATTTGTCATTGAATCCTTCCCTCCGTCACTTTTTTTCCTTGGCCTTTGCCGCCAGAACGGCCTGTTTCGCCCTGCGGACATACTGAACAAGCGGGATATGGGCCGGGCATCCATAGACGCACGAGCCGCATTCGATGCAGCTCGTCACATGAAATTTCTCCGCCTCCTCCCAGGCGCCCATTTTTGCCAGCTTCACCAGGGATGTCGGCTCCAGGAACATGGGACAGACATCGACGCATTTGGCGCAGCGCACGCAGCCATACTCCCTGAACTCCCGTTTCGCGTCATTCCTGATGACCACAACCCCGGAAGACCCCTTCACCACCGGCACTTCGTCCGAAAAAACGGCTTTTCCCATCATCAGGCCGCCTGCTATGATCTTTTCCACATTCCCGGCATACCCGCCGCTCTGGGCAATCAGGTCCTTGAACAGGGTCCCGACCCTGACCAGGTAGTTCGACGGTTCACGGACACCGTCGCCGCTCACGGTAATGTAGCGCTCGATAAGGGGAATCCCCTTCTCCACGGCCTCGGCCACCGCCACGGCGGTGCCCACGTTGTTGACGATCACCCCCACGTCCAGGGGGAGCTTACCCACGGGCACCTGCTTGCCGGTGCACGCGTAAATCAACTGCTTCTCCGAACCCTGCGGATACTTTTCCTTGAGAACATGAACGGTTATTCCTCCCTCGCCGGCCGCCGCCTTTTCCAGCAGGTTCACCGCATCCATCTTGTTGTCTTCCACGGCGATGACTCCACGGCCGCAGCAGACGCTCCGCATGATGTAGCACAGGCCCGCTACGATCCGGTCCGGTTTTTCCACCATCAGGCGATGGTCAGCAGTCAGGTACGGCTCGCACTCGATGCCGTTCAGTATCACCACCTCGGCCCGCTTCCCCTCCACCGGGCTGTACTTCACATGGGAGGGAAAGGTCGCTCCGCCCATCCCCACGATACCGGCCTCGAAGATGATCTTCCTGAGTTGTTCGGAATCGAGGGCTGCCGGCGATTTGTGGGGCTTCACCGTCTCCGCCCACTCTTCCTTGCCGTCATTCTCGATCACGACACAGTTGACGAAGCTGCCGCCCGGATGTTCCCTGAGCTCCACCGCTGATACCGTGCCGCTCACGCTGGCATGAATCGGCGCCGTGACAAAACCCTTCCCCTCTCCTATCTTCTGCCCCTTCCCGACCCTGTCCCCCGCCAGCACCAGCGACGCGCAAGGGGCGCCGATATGCTGGGAGAGGGGGATGTACACCTTGTCCGGAACCCGAGCGGGAACCGTGACCTTTCCACTGGTCAACTCCTTGTATCCGTGTGGGTGGATACCGCCCTTGAAGCTGGCTTTTCTCATGCTTTCTTCACTCCCGGTTGATTGGTATGACGCGCCTCCGGCGCGGATTCCGTTTTCTCGGAAAAGGTTTCATGGGACATCATGTCGCGTACTCGATACAGGTAAAGGCCGCCGCCAGCGCCATCATGACAGCCGCGCAGACGATATCGGCCAGGGAGAACGAGAGCCGCCTCATCCTGGTCCCGGCGCCGCTTCCCCGGTAGCATCGAGACTCCATGGCCATTGCCAGTTCTTCCGCCCGTCTGAAGGCGCACACCAGCAGAGGCACGAGGACCGGCACGCACCGCACCGCCCTTTTCAAAGGGTTTCCCGAGTTCAGTTCCGCGCACCGGGAGGCCTGGGCCTCATATATTCTTTCCCCCTCTTCGAGGAGCACCGGGATGAACCGCAACGCTATGGTCATCACCGTCACGGCTTCGTGAACGGGCACATGACATCTTTTCAATGGTTTCAGCAGGGCCTCCAGACCATCCATAAGGGAAACGGGGGTTGTGGTGGACGTGAGCAGGGAAGCGGCTGTCAGGAGCAGAAAAAGCCTCAGGACTATCCGGATGGAAAGAACCGCTCCCTCCCGGATGACACCGTTGAAACAACCCGATCCGTCCTGGGAAATACTCGAAACGGCAACTGCTTTCAGCGCCACGGTGAACAACGTGATGAGCAGGAACGGCTTGAGTCCCTTCACGGAACACCGGAGAGGCCTGCCCGCCGCACCCGCCACTGTCAGGGAAAAGAGCATGAGCAGCAGGAACGACGGATATCCGTCAGCAAGAAATACAAGCGTCATAAAGACGGATGCCGACAGTATCTTTATCCTCGGGTCCGTCCGGTGAAGGATCGAACTGCCGGGAGAATATCCCCCCATGAGCGCGTCCCTTATCATGCCCTTTCCACCCGCACCCTTTCCCGCGATACACCCTCTTTATTTCTTCCGCGGCTTCTTCAATGGTACCTATTCCGTCATCGATCTCCGGCAGCGCCTCTTTCAGCCGCATCATGAGGCGGGTAATCCGGGGAGGTTCAAAGCCAGCGCTCTCCAGGGCGTCGACATCCCTGAAAACGTCCCGCGGGGTACCCTCCACTGCGATGCTCCCGCCTTTCAAAACAACTACCTTCCCGGCATACCGGGCGATTTCCTCCATGTCATGGGTCGCCATAACAACGGTGACGCCCCGATCCCTCCACAACCCGCCGATATGGTCCAGAATATCCCGGCGACCCAGGGGGTCCAGGCCCGCCACCGGTTCGTCCAGGACAAGGACGGAGGGATTCATCACCAGCACCCCGGCAATCGCCACCCTCCTCTTCTCGCCGCCCGACAGCCGGAAGGGAGACCTTTCGAGAAATTCTTCACCTAGACCGACCGCGTGGAGCGCCTCCCTGACCCGGTCGGCGGTTTCCTCCGGACCCAATCCGCTACCGGACAGCCCGAAGGCTATATCCTTGTATACGGTTTCCTCGAACAGTTGGTCCTCCGGCCGCTGGAAGACCAGCCCCACCCGTCTTCTCAGCGCCCGCGCCCCGTACGCATCCACCGGGAGGCCGTCAAATGTGATCTTGCCCGAGGTCGGCCTCAGGAGACCGTTCAGGTGCCGCAACAGCGTCGTCTTCCCCGAACCGGACCGTCCCGCGACTCCGAGAAAGGTCCCCGGTTCGATGCGAAGCGTTATCTCCCGCAAAGCCGCCTTCTCGAACGGAGTCCCTCGCTGGTGGCAGTAAGAAAGGTTCTCAAGGTGGATCGAGATCATGGCCTTGTCCGGTCAACATTTCCACCAGGGCGGCCGCCGCCTCTTCCACACCAAGAACACCGGACGGGAGCAGGAAACCCTCACCACGAAGTGCCTCGAACAGCTCGGTGACGCACGGCCTATGAAGACCCGATTCCCTGAGCCTGGATAGCCGGGAAAACACCTGCCGGGGCTTCCCCTCAAGGGCAACCTTTCCCGCGTCCAGAACGATTACCCGGTCCGCGAGCGCCGCCTCTTCCATGTCATGGGTAATATGGATGATAGTTATTCCTTCCTCCCTGTTGAGCCGGCGGAGCAACGTCATGATCTCTTTCCGGGCAACGGGGTCCTGCAGTGCGGTCGCTTCGTCGAGTATCAGGCACGCCGGCTTCATGGCGAGAACACCGGCAATGGAGACCCGTTGTTTCAGCCCTCCGGGGAGGAGATGGAGCGGGCACCCCCCATGGCCTTCCATGCCGACGGACAGCAGCGCCTCCCGGACCCTCCGGCGAATCTCTTCCGGCGCCAGTCCGAGGTTTTCCGGGCCGAAGGCCACATCCTCCTCCACCGTTGTCCCGACAATCTGGCTGTCCGGATTCTGGAAGACCATACCCGCCAGCCGGCGCACCTCCCACAGGCGCTCCTTGTCCTTCGTATCCATGCCGTCTATGAAAACAGCGCCGGCCGTGGGTTCAAGCAAGGCGTTCACCATTCGTGCAAAGGTCGTTTTACCGGAGCCGTTGCCGCCCACAACGGCCACAAACTCGCCTTTTTCGATGCTCAGACTGATCCCGTCCAGGGCCTTTGTCCCCGGTCCGGCCCTGTTACCGGCCTGGTACGAGAACTCAACGGCGCGAGCTTCCACAAGGGTTTCCACCTGTCCACCTCTCTTTTCCCGGTCAGAAAAACACGAAGGTGACGATGAGAAATGTAACTACGAGAAACGGGATTGAATACTTGAACATGTAGCCGAAAAAGCTGGGCATGGCGACACCGGTCTCCTCTGCAATGGACTTGACCATGAAGTTGGGCGCATTGCCGATATAGGTGTTGGCGCCCATGAACACCGACCCGAGGGATATGGCCAGCAGGTAATCGCTGTAACAGAATGCCTCGCGACCGGGGATCGGTATGGCGCTGCACAACTGAGGCACCGCGGCTGTCTCGGCCAGACCCGGGAAGAACTTGCCGAGGGCGGTATTGAAATACGACAGGTAGGTGGGAGCGTTGTCCAGGAAGCTGGAAAGGATACCTGAGAGCCAGAAGTAATGGGAGGGCTTGTCCGCGGCCTTCACCAGCATGCCGAGGGCGCCGTGCTCTCCAGCCTTGAGTATCGCCAGGGCGGGAATGATGGTCATGAAGATGCCCGCGAACAGGTAGGCGACCTCCTTGATGGGTTCCCAGCTGAACCGGTTGTCCGCGCGGATATCCTTTCCGGTTGTCGTCAGGGACAGGACCGCCATTACAATGATGATTGCGTCCTTGGCCAGGTTCTGCAGGGATTGCTGCGTTCCGAGAATGGTGATCTCTCCCATCTCGACCAGGCCGCTGAAGAGAACGGCGCCGACGATGCCGCCGAGGAAGAGGAAATTGTGCATCCCTTCGATCCTGAGCGGTTCCTTCTCGCCGTCATTGATCACGGACAGGTCCTCTTTACGATAGAAAAAGGTGTCCAGGGCAAAGTAGACCAGCAGCAGAATAACGCTGACGAACGCCATTGCAGGGATAGCCTTCATTGTCCAGAAAAAGGGTACGCCGTGGAGGAAGCCGAGAAAGAGCGGCGGGTCGCCCAGGGGTGTCAGCGCGCCGCCGATGTTGCAGACGAGGAATATGAAAAAGACGATGGTATGGACCTTGTGCCTTCGCCAGGCGATGGAACGGAGCAGCGGCCGGATGAGGACCATTGCCGCTCCGGTAGTCCCGATCCACGAAGCAAGCACCGTCCCGATGATCAGCATCATGCAGTTGATCGCCGGAGAACCCTTGAGGCTCCCTTTCACATAGATGCCGCCGGCTACGGTGAAAAGCCCCCCGAGCAGGATGATGAACGGCACATAGTCGATGATGTAGATATGGAGGATTTCGTGGAGCGCCTCTCCCTTGAAGACAAGCAGAAAGGGCACGGCAAAGGAAAGCGCCCAGGCAAGGGAGATTTTGGGAAAGTGGTGATGCCAGAAATTGGGAGCGAACAGGGGCAGCAGGGCGATGGACAGCAGTATCCCCGCAAAGGGGATCACCGACCACAACGGCAGGAGGGCGCCCAGATCAATGTGCCCGGCGCCCCGCAAGGCGTCAAGGGGAGGAAGAGAGGATGGCGATCCCGCGAAAGCCTTCCCGGCCATAGCGACGGAAACCCCGCTTGCCCCGGAATCAATCGGCATGAAAATCAACACGTAAATAATTGACAATACACAGACAGCCGCCATCCTCTTCATTGTAGGGTTCTCCTCGATTTTATAGCTGGATTCAGTAAGCCCGACTACTTTTCCGCCATCGGAAACAAAAAAGCCCGCGCAATCTCCGAAAGGATCGTTGCCCGGGCTTTCTGGGTCCGTCGTTGACGGTCAGCAAAGGACCAATAAAAACATTGTTTTTCGTATGGATATTTATCTGCCGCCTTGTGCGTTTATCACGCCTCCGGCTGAATCCCGGTTTCCATGCTATCCCCCAAAGAAGGAAAACCCTCTTTTCCGTGCGCTCCGGCTGGCGTCGGTTTTGATTCATCTGAAATCAACGGCGGAACAAGACAAAAAGCCCAGGCAAACACAGTCATGGGTTTCGCCTGGGCTTTCTGGGTCCGTTTCAACGGTCAGCAAAGGACCAACACGTTACAATCATTGAAGGCTCGATCTACATCTTTGCCTTCTTCAGTATCTCTTCATTTTTTTCGATTCTCGTGATTCCGCCCTGGCTGAAATTAATCCTGATGAAACCGGTAAACTGTTTTATTTTTAGCTCATTCAGCAGCTCGATTATTTTTTCCTGTTTTTCCATGACCCTTCCACGCAATAATCACAATACATGTCCGAAAGCATATGCCGACTCATCCTGAGTTGCCGTTACCCCCGCAAACGGAAACGGCCGAAGGATATAAACATCCCTCGGCCGTTTCAACCCAGTGGTGTTTACTCCTTTCCAAAACACGGGAGGCGACGCTGTTTCCGGCGGCACCCATAGCCCAGTTCCCGTAGTTTGCACCGTAGGGAAGACGGGTCGGAGTTGAACATTAATCTATCAAATTGTGAAGCATTATATAGACTACGACATAACGAAAAGTCAAGCTATTTTTTCCACAAAATTTCTTGAGGAACGAACAGCCGGCAAATCCCTGTTATCACGGTACAAAGCGCGATATAACAAGGATATCCTCGCACTCGAGAGAAGGCTTCAGGCACGCGGTTACCTGAAAAACGCGGCTCTGTCCCATGATGCATATTCAGGCGATTCAACGTATACTGTGCTACGGGTGTTTCATGCGGAATAACCGGCAAACAGCCGATTGCCCGCCTTCAGCCGGACAAAAGGAAAGGAGCGCCGCCATGCGCAATTTGATTATCTTCCTGTTCACCATATCTCTTCTCTGCTCAGATGCCGCTCTTGCGATTGCCGGAGAACGCTCCCTCTACTGGAAGGCCCTTGATGTGACCGCCCTCCTCGACGCCGATGGCCGGCTTCATGTGAAGGAACACCAGGAAATGGTATTTAGCGGCGACTGGAACGGCGGTGAGCGCACCTTCCGTGTCACTGGCGGACAGAAGCTGGACTTCAAGGGGATAACCCGTATCGATCCGGAAACGGGAAGGGAGCACGAACTCAAACGGGGAAGCCTCGGCGAGATGGATCATTACGATTGGGGTGAAGGCAACAGCCTGCGCTGGCGCAGCCGTCTTCCCAACTCCCCTCCATTTCTGAACACCAGGATAACCTATGTCCTGGAATACACCCTCTCCAATATCCTGGTCGCAAAGGAAAAGGGTTTCGTCCTCAATCACGACTTCGCCTTTCCCGATCGCCTGTGGCCCATCAACTCCTTCTCCCTGGATCTGCGATTCGATCCCTCCTGGCTGCGCCAGGACTCCGGACCCGTGCGCCTTGCCAGGGGGAGGCTCGCGCCCGGCGAGAGCGTCATCGTGGACATCCCGCTGGCCTATGCCGGCAAGGGGCGTCCCGCCGCCGTGCTTTACGGCGCGTCTCCATCAGTCCGCGGCGCCCTCTCCCTCATCGTCTTCACGGCGCCCCTCCTTCTCGCGGCCCTCTTTTTCTTCCGTGAATGGCGCCAGGGCCGTTTTTCCCGCCTCGTTCCGGTTTCGCGCATCGATCGTGACTGGCTGGAAAAAAGGGTGCTCAGCTTCCCCCCTGAGGTGATCGGACACCTGTGGGACAACCACACCGGCGCCCCCGAGGTGGCGGCAATCCTGGCGCGCATGATCACCGAGAAAAAACTCGCCAGCCGGGTCGAGACCAGGCGCATTTTTCTCTGGTTCAAAAGGGATATCCTGCACATGGAACTGCTGGTGGATCAGGACTCCCTGAAGGGCTACGAAGCAAGCCTCGTCCGGGCCTTTTTCCGCCCCGGCGAAAAGACCACCGACAGCGACAATATCCGCAAACGTTACAGCACAACCGGCTTCAACCCGGCGGCGCGCATCAGCGACCCACTGCAGAAGAAGGTTCAAACCATGGTGGGCGAAACCGCGAAGAAACCGGGACGTCTCTGGATTCTCACCGCCATCCTGTTTCTGGCCGGCATTGCCCTCCTGACAATGGCGGGATTCACGCGCCATCATGAAATATGGAAGGCGGCCCTGGGTTTCGGCATCGGTTTCGCCGCATATATTGCCGCATACTTCTTCATCCGCGCTTACCACATGAGCATCACATGGCCCTTCCCGCGCAGCATCCCCTTCATCAGCATCATCCTGGCCATGGGAACGGCCCTCCACAAGACGCTTCTCGCCGCCTCCGGACCGGAAAGCACGCTT